>Ga0208521_1000676_pt1 | contig 20089 bp, 14 predicted proteins | sample ETNtaG_24_FD_185754 | JGI IMG/M metagenome (GOLD analysis project Ga0208521, IMG submission 185754) | Marine microbial and viral communities from oxygen minimum zone, Eastern Pacific Ocean - ETNP201306SV47 (SPAdes) (version 2) | ecosystem: Environmental > Aquatic > Marine > Oceanic ... | reverse complement strand
AGAGGAAGGCAGCCAAGAAAAAAGTAGCCAAGAGAAAGCCAGCTAAGAAAAAAGCGGCTAAGAGAAAGGCAGCCAAGAAAAAAGTAGCCAAGAGAAAGCCAGCCAAGAAAAAAGCGGCTAAGAAAAAGGCAGCCAAGAAAAAAACGGCTAAGAAAAAAGTAGCCAAGAGAAAGCCAGCGGCTAAGAGAAAGGCAACCAAGAAAAAAACTGCCAGGAAAAGGAAGTAACGCAGAAAGACTGCAAAAAGCCCTCATTTGAGGGCTTTTTTGTGGTTTTACGACCTCAGGTAAGATCTTGAGGTGAGTTGACATTCCTAAATGCACCTTGCTCATCTGCAAGGAGGGCAGTGGTTCCGCCGAGTTTTTCCAGCCAACCCCGCACGGATCGATTCTCTGATCTAAGAGAGTCCCCAATTGAATTGATACAATCAGTCCTGACCAGAGAAATGAGTGGTTCGAGCATTCCATCAACTGATGCTGTTACTGCCAGACTGCCGTTGAGTGAGTCATACAGCCGCCTGACAACGTCCGTGGGGATGTATGGCATGTCACAAGGCACAATAAAAACGAGAGGTGTAGTTACCTCTGATTTGGCACTTAGAACACCAGTTAAAGGACCAGGTGAGTCAGGTAAGACATCAGTCACAACCGGGAAGCCAAATTCCTCATACTGCTTGATGTTTCGATTACAGCTAATGACGATCTGGTCAACTTGTGCCTCAATCCTTTCAAGTACATGCTGAATTAAGGGTTTGCCTTCGAGCAGAATCAGTCCTTTGTCCTGATAACTCATCCGTTGTCCCCGGCCACCGGACAATATGATTGCACAGATGGAATCTGGCTGATTTACTTTACTACCTGATCTAGTCATCGGATAGGTGTTATTTCTTGACCATTACTTCAAGTCCAAAATTTACTGACATGTATTCGTTTTGTATTCGTTTTAAGATAGGTTTTATTGTAACCCTCTTTTGCCTTACATGAGTGCCTCACCGTTTGACTAATAACACACCGTTTGAGTTGCTGACCACGAATAGTGAACTTGCGAAGATAATTCCGCAATTTACAGTGCGTGACTCGCAGATTGAAATGACGAAGTTAGTGACTGCTGTATTCGATAGTGGGCGCAATGGCATTGTTGAGGCAGGTACTGGGACTGGAAAAACGTTCGCCTATCTACTCCCTGCGATGGCCTCAAAAAAGAAGACCATTGTTTCCACGGGTACGAAGAATCTTCAGGACCAGTTGTTCTACCAGGATATACCGGTTGCTAACAAAGAGTTTCGACGCAAAGTTGCGTTACTCAAGGGTCGTGCAAATTACTTGTGCCCGGATCGTCTTAACAAGAATTTACAGACTGTTGACAGATATGCAACGCAGTCGGTCTTAAATGATTTAACCCGGATAAATGACTGGTCCAGACAGACTAAAACCGGAGATCTTACGGAGTTGCTGGATACAGGGCAAAACAGCGTTGTGACGTCTATGGTAACCAGTACGGTAGATAACTGTCTTGGGACGGAGTGCGATTACTATACTGATTGTCCAGTTTACCGTGCCAGGGCTTATGCTCACGAAGCAGATCTCATTGTGGTCAACCATCACCTGCTAATCGCAGATATCGCGTTGAAAGAAGAGTTAGTGGCACAGCTGTTACCTGAAGTTGAGTTGGTTATTGTCGATGAGGCTCACCAGCTACCTGATGTTGCCCGGCATTTTTTTGGTGAACGCGTTAGCACAGGACAACTTCTGGAATTGGTACGGGATATACAAAGAGAAGCACTCTTGATGGGCAGTGATGATGGTGAGCTTCTGGATTTGACCCGGCGAATAGAACAGGTTGTAGATGATCTTTCTGGTGTATGTCATGACATTGTTTTACCTTTAGACCGATTGATGCACGAAAACAAATTTCAGGTGGCTCTTGAGAACACTGATATTGCATTTGGGAGTTTGATAAGCCACCTTAAACACTCAGCAGACAGAAGTACCGGTTTAAGTAACTGCTATTCACGAGCGACGCGATTGGTAGATCTGTTTGCTTTGTTAACCGAACCTGATGTCAGTGAACAGGGCCATGCACATTGGCTGGAACGGCAGCTTTATTCCAATGATCGTCTGGGTTTCACGATTTATCTGTCACCAGTGAATATCGCTGGGGAATTGCGAAAAGTGATAAGCGATCCTGTCAGAAACTGGTTATTTGTTTCTGCAACGCTAACTATCGCTGGCCAGTTTGACCATATAAGAACGTCGCTGGGTATAGATGATGGTGTCGAGGCAAAATTTGACTCTCCTTTTGACTTTCATGAGCAGGTACGTGGTTATGTACCTGCAGACCTGCCGCTTCCAGGTAGCGATCTGCATACAAGAAAATTACTCGAAATGGTGTTGCCGATTGTTCGAGCCACGACAGGGCGCACTTTCTTCCTGTTTACGAGCCATCGAGCCCTTAATTTGACAGCGGAGCTGTTGAAGCATGAATACGACATCACATTTCTCAAACAAGGTACGATGCCGAAGAAAGTTCTGCTGGAGAAGTTCAGAGAATTACCTCGTTGTGTTTTGCTGGCGACCGTGAGTTTCTGGGAGGGAGTGGATGTTAGTGGTGCTGATTTACGGTGTCTGGTGATCGATAAACTACCGTTTTCCAGTCCAGATAATCCGATGGTTCAGGCACAACTCCGTGCCATCGAGCTGGCTGGAGGGAATGGTTTTGAAGAATTTTCAATTCCTGAGGCAGCAATCTCGCTAAAACAGGGATTTGGACGTTTGATTCGCCAGGAATCGGACCGGGGACTGTTCGTCCTGGGGGACACGAGAATTATCAAACGACATTACGGGAAAAAGTTACTGAAAAGCCTGCCTGAGATGATTTTCCTAAAGCAGCATGATGAAGTGATCGACTACATCGAGTCTTTGAATGAGCCTTCAGCGGTTCTTAATAAAGAGCCTCCAGCGGTTCCTGGTAAAGAGCCTTCAGCGGTTGTTAATAAAGAGCCTCCAGCGGTTCCTGGTAGAGAGCCTTCAGCGGTTCTTCATAAAGAGCCTTCAGCGGTTCTTCATAAAGAGCCTTCAATTGCCCAAGACGGAATACCCGCAACGACACAAGGTAAAGACCGGACATGAATATTCTGGCAATTGATACCTCAACAAAAGCCTGCGTTCTGGGTGTACAGAAAGAGCAGCAGATTCTTGAGCACACTGAGATAGTGGACAGGACTCACAGTAAAGTGATCCTGCCCCGGATCAATGATCTGTTATCGGAAGCGGAACTCGAACCCGAAGAAATTGAGCTCATTATTTTTGGACAGGGACCAGGTTCATTTACTGGGTTGAGGATTGGCATCGGTGTCGTTCAGGGTCTCGCATTCGGTTGGAATGTTCCTGTAGTGGGGATATCAAGTATGGCGTGTTTAGCACAATCTGCTTTCCGTACCAGACGTCATGAAAATAGTCTGGTCGCACTGACAGCAAGAAATGAGGAAGTGTATTTCGGGTCTTTCTCGGTTGCAGACGGATTTGTTTCCCCGAATGAGCGAGAAGCAGTCCTTGAAGCGAGTGAAATTCCAAAACAGGATACGGGTAAACAGTGGGTAGGGTTGGGTGCTGGCTGGCAACTGCAATCACAGTTGGAGAATGCAACTGGTATTGTGGTTGAGGAAATCTATACAGATGTATTACCTGCAGCCACCGATCTGCTTCAGCTTGGTTTATTTCATTACTCTCGCGGGCTGTCAGTTTCTGCCTTGGAAGCAAAGCCAAGATACCTGAGAGAACAGGTAGCCAGCCTGCCTCAAAACAAATAATGGCATATACAAGCAGATTTCCTGACTACCTTCACGGTAACTGACTATACTTGGGCTATTTTGAGCCGGTCAGTCTGTACCATTTATGCACGAGAAGCGTAAAACCCAATCGCCATGCAAATCAGCTCGATAAGCCAACAGCTCCCATAGGTCCAGGATGTATCTCGTCAATCCAGGTCGGATTCCAATCGTCAGGAAGTGGATAGAGAATCGATTCAGCGCCCAGACAGAATCCAGCTTTCAGCAGTAACAGGCAGTGGTACCACGTATCATCGAGACAGGCAGCTACCAAATCCGCTTCAGCTCAATGTTGCTGTCTGACCAGAAATCTGCCCGGAAATCTGTCCAGCAGAGAGCGATAGACTTCTATAATATTACAGCCGCCATCAACAAGGTAGATGGGGCGAGTGAATTGATTGGGGTAGATACATACGCCTAGATTTACCAGACTCCTTTTAAAAGCATGTTGGGGCGGAAATCCTAAAAGGCACAGAGATGGCTCGATTCCAATTAGTTCGAGACGAAAATGGATATGGACTGAAAGATGTCTTAAGTAATCAGCGGGCGCTTGTTATCGATTTCTTGTCACCACAGATGCATCACCGTCGCGCTCACGGTGGCAAGAAAGAACTGCTCCTCAAGGCGGTAAATGCCAGGACTGGTTTAGAGGTATGGGACTGCACAGCTGGACTGGGAACCGATAGTTTCCTTCTTGCAGCCGCTGGCTGTGATGTAACTATGTTTGAACGTTCTGCGGTACTGTCAATTCTGCTCGAACAGGCATTGTTGTCATTGAAAAAATCCGGGGAGTTACAGCAGGTCTCAAACAGAATGAGATGTGTCAGGGAAGATTCAATCAGTTTTCTGAAACAGGCAAGGCAACCACCTGACGTGATTTTGATAGACCCAATGTTTCCCGCCAGAACCAAGAGTGCCCAGGTAAAAGGAGAGATGCAAATACTGCAGCGATTCCTCAGCAAGGATGAAAATGCGAGAGAACTGCTGCGTCTCGCAATAGACAGTGGTGTACCTCGAGTTGTTTTAAAACAGCCTGCGACTGGTACAGGGGTACCTGGCTTCGAGCCGGATTTCAGTCTGTCTGCGAAGGCGAATCGCTTTGATGTTTATCTGAACTAGCCCGGATAATTCATCAGGCACAGTCTGTCATATCTCAAATTCTTCAGTAACCTATTGAATTTGCGGCTAACATTAATTTAACGTCGCCTTGGTGAATCATCCGGGCTAGCCATTGGCAGTTTGTGTTATTGCTTGCAGTACGTTGTAGCGAATGTCGTTGTCCAGATAGTTTTCAAGACACTGATTTAGTTCGTCGAAGGATCCATTCAGGGTTATTCTGTCAGCTGAAGTGTTGATACATCCCTCTGAATTCAGGCTATTGATGAATCTTGCGAACAGGGACTTCTCAAAAAATTCCGGTGAATGGATGCTGTGTATAGCAGAAAGCTGATGGGCAATACCTGCTGCAGCATTCTCCAGTGCCGTGATTGATCGCTTTTGCTCTTCTTGCAGCAATGCAGAAACGATATGAAAGCGTTCCAGAATTGGTTCAACGATCTCACTGAGCTCGGTCAGACTTGCGTATTCTTCGGTGGGCGGCAAGGGTGAATTGACTCTTTCTTCCTCCAGTTTCACCAGTCCCAGAGAAGCCATGACATCCAGGGTTTGCCTGCATTTGCGTTCAAGGTCTTCTGTGTTCCAGTTCAGGAATAACTCGGTTTTCAAGTGCGGATGTAAGATCCTGCAGACGGTGAGGATATCTGGAATATCGCATGACTTTTCGAATTGAATGACTCGCGCGACGAGGGATGCCAGCACAAAAACGTGAAGAGTGTTGTTGCGATAGTAGGTAAGTAATATGGCAGTTTCCTGTGATGCGGTATGAATGTCGCCAAAACCAGGATTATTGCGTTCGAGCCCCGAAACTTTTTCAGCGTGAGAAATAACCTGCCTGGCGTCGAGGTTAGTGACTGTTATCTGTTCATCCAAGTGGGTGAGTCGTGCAATGGACTGTAGTATATTGACCTGGTATTCCAGTCGCTGCTGCTGCATGACCTGTTTTGGTGTCGCAAGGATTGCAGTTGCTACCAGATTAGTAGGGTTAACCGCTGCAGCAGCGTTGATATGTGCTGCAAGTGTTGTTGACAGTTTTGAGCAGGCTGCTGCAAAAACACCTGGATCTACTGACCGGGAACGCCAACCTGGCATGTCATTGTCAAGGAATTGATCGAGTTCAACGGGTTTACCGAAGTTGACCGCGACTTTACCAAAGGGATGTTTGAATGTGGCAAAGATGCTAAAAATGTCAAACAGTGATTCGTCCTGTTTCGATTTGCCTGCCAGTTCACCCATGTACGTAGCGGCCTCCAGGATACGCTCGTAGCCAAAGTAGACGGGAAGAAAAACAATTGGTTTAGATGAATCTCGTTGGAAGCTTCTCACCGTCATGCGCAGCATGCCGGTTCTTGGTGGCAGTGTTCTTCCGGTGCGACTACGTCCGCCTTCAATGAAGTATTCAATCGAGTAACCTCGAGTAAACATCAGGTGCATGTACTCATCAAATACGGTTTTGTAGAGTGAGTCGCCCTGGAAGGAACGGCGCATAAAAAAGGCACCGCCTCTTCTCAGCAATGGACCCAGTACTGGCAGGTTCAGGTTCTTCCCTGCAGCAATATGAGGTGGCGTCAGACCATTCTGGTAGAGCACAAATGAAAGCAGAAGGTAATCAATATGGCTTCGATGGCAGGGTATATATACGATCTCATGAGATTCAGCCAGTTCCTTGGCAGTCTCGATCTGGTTTACTTCTATTCCCTCGTAAAGTTTTTGCCAGAGCCAGGTCAGTAGAACATGAAAGAATCTGATGACACGGTAAGACTGATGTGACGCGACTTCATTGGCATATGAAAAGGCTCTCTTTTCAATCTCATGCACGGGTTTGTGTTCAGTCAATACGACATTGTCGATACTCTCCCGGACCGTTGGGCTGTGCATAATCGTGTTAATTAGTGTCCGGCGGTGGGATAGATCGGGTCCGATGATTGCCTGTTTCTTTTTGTTGAAGTGAACTCTTAACAACCTGTATAACTTCATGTTCTGTTTCTCTTCATCCTGCTCAGTCGAGATAAGTTCAGCCAGACTCACCGGTTTGCTGAACTGGACGAGAATGTGGTTAGGATGAAACAGTCCTGCCAGCAGTTTCTTGAATCCGCTCGTGGCGGTCCAATTCTCAGAGAGAAGGAGCTTGAAGATTGACTTTTCGCGATCTGGCTGGTGACCCCAGAAAATAGAAACAGGTACTATCTTGATTTCTTTCTCGAGATGACTCTGGTGCTTAAGCAGTCGAAGCATGCGAGGCGATGGCCTTCTGAGCGTTTTTCTGCCTAACCTGCCTTCCCCATGACCAAGGAAGAAAAAGGCCCTGGGTTCAATGTCTTCTATAGATTCAATTGGGCGCGGCAGATTGTGAACCTCGCACGCCTTATCCAGCACCATCAGGTCTGCGGTAGATCTGTATGGCATCACATAGCAGACAAGATCCTCGTTCTTGAGATCCAGATAAGTTTTATCGCAACCCAGAATAGTAGGTCGTATCCACGAGAAAAGAATTCGACGCGAGGTAGCGAACTGGAAGTAACGGAATTGGGTAGACAATCTCACCAGGACCGAGGCTGGTTGGTCTAGCTGTGGCTGTTTGGTGCTCTGATCAACGTTTTCCATCGAAAAGATCGCTCACGGCATCGAGGGGATCGCGGCCGTTTATCTCCACTTCCCAGACACCTGAGTATTTGCGCTTCGTCTGCGCGATCACTTCTTCCTTGTCTGTTAGAACCGTGGCGCGAAGAAATACCAGTAGATTCTGTTTTTCACGTTTGTTGGCCTTCGACTTGAATAGTCGACCAAAAAGAGGGATGTCCTTTAGCAAGGGTACCCCACTTTCTGTTTCAGTGATCTTGTCACGTATCAGCCCGCCAAGCACAATGACCTCTCCGTCATCAGCCAGCACAGTCGTTTCGATGGTGCGCTTGTTTGTGATCAGATCTGCCGAACCGTCATTGCCAATGCCAATTGTTCCAGTCTGATCCACTTCTGAAACTTCCTGATTTATCTCCAGGCGGATTAGTGAACCGTCGTGAACATGGGGTGTGACCTGCAGGGTTAATCCGACATCTTCCCGGTTTATGGTAGTAAATGGATTGTTTGCACCATTGCTACCCGTTGTTGTTGAACCGGTTCTAAATGGGACCTGCTGACCAACAACTATTCTTGCCTCCTCGTTATCCATGGTGGTGATGCTTGGCGTGGAGAGCAGATTGACGTTCGAGTTTTCTTCCAGTGCACGAATGAGAAATGCAAAGTTGGTACCGCTTGTGTTTGCCTTGCCACCCACGACGACTGGACTGCTGCCGAGCGATATGCTGCTTGGATCGTTTGCCGCGATGGCCTGAACGATACCTGCCAGGGTACCAGCAGGCGCTGTTGTAGATATTGGTAGCGAACTGCCGGATCTATCGGCCACAGCTAACTCGGTGCCTAATTGCCGGTTAAAATTCTCAGTCACTTCAACAATGGCAGCTTCAATCAGGACCTGTAACCGGCGTGTATCAAGGCGCTGAATAATGTTCTTCAGCTCCGCCATCGACGTGGGGTTCGCCCTGATCACAAGTGCATTAAGAGCAGGGTCAGCCTGAATATTGGTTTTGACCTTCTGACTAGTCGTGTCGTTCGCTGCATCATCAGCAACCAGGTTCTTAAGAATTTCAGCCAGTTCGGAGGCATCAGAGTGTGCCAGCCGTACAACCTGAATTGTTCCAGCCTGATTTGCCGGGATATCCAGTTCTTTGATAAGTTTAATAATCCTTCCCCGAATATCGGGTTCGGCTTTTATAACCAGGCTGTTGGTCCTCTCGCTTGCCACAATGGTTATCTTGTTAGGTCCTTTGGCCCCTTTGCCGATTTGATCAGGAGCTAGTTTTTCCAATAGCGCAACCATATCTTCTACCCACGCTTCCTTTAGCTGAATAATGGTCGTTGTAGTCGAGTCGGCTACATCAATATCTTTTACCAGCTCAAGGAGGCGGGCGATGTTACTCGCATGATCGCTGATGATGAGTGCATTTGGTTCGTTGAGCCCTGCCAGGTGACCGTACTGAGGGATCAGTGGTCGCAGTATCTTGACGAGTTCTACTGAGGGTGTGTTCTTAACGGGAATGACACGGGTTATCAGTTCCTCGCTGTCAATACCATCGGTGGAATTCAACGGATTGCTGCTTTGTTTTGCGAGTACCTGTTGGACGATCTTGACGATGTTCCCAGCTGGAATGGCCGCATAACCATGTACTCGGAGTACGCTGAGAAAGAGCTCATAGATTGCACCGGCGTCCAGATTAGTATTGGAGATAACCGTGACGTTACCTTTTACTCGGGGATCAATGATGAAACTCTTACCGGTTATAGCCGAGATCTGTGTTGTGAATTCTCTGATATCAGCATTCTTGAGGTTGATCTTGTAATTCTTGCCATTGGTCGCCTGGCCCATCGACAACGGTGATGCAAATGCGAGAAAGCAGATGAGAAACAAGCGTGGGAGTGACCACATAAACTTACGACTCAAACAAAAAGGCATGGTACTGCAAAACTGATAGAAACCCAATCCGTTCGATACTGCCTTACCTGTTGAAAAGAACTTCACCCGCGTTTCCTATTGGGGGATTGGGATAGTCACGAAAAACCGCCGCGTGTCACGCTGGACCTCAACTCGTACCCGTTTTGCCGCAACTACCTGATCAATCATGCTCCTGTCATTGGCGATATTTCCGACCGGTTGTCCGTTGACGGATAAGATAACATCACCTTGTTTTAACCCAGCCTGGCGAAGGCCAGTTTGTGAGATTTGATTGCTGATTTTATAACCACTGGCTTTTGAAGTACTCATAGGCGCCATGCCTAACTCAGCAAGGACGGCGTCGGGGTCGGTATCCAGTCTTGCCTTATATTCACTGATACTTTTACTCAGATCTGAATCAGCCACCTGGTTATTGGTTCGCTTTTGAGATATTTCCTCTGAGCGTTGTGAGATCCTTTCTCGTACCTGTTGCAATCGGGAAGATATTTGCTGTTGAACTCCTGGACGGCTGATGGCAGTAGACGGTGCAGGGTCAGAAACCAGTTGCTGAGCCGCCAGACTTTCAGCAAACTGCAGCTTTTCAATGCGCGTACCTCTTTTGATTAATATGTGATCATCAAACACAGCGTTGAGTATTGCGTTGCCGGGTAGTCTGTCACCGATTGAGAATAGTTCACCAGACTTCCCTTTCTGGGCGACGATCGCAGTCGATGCTGCGGGGTCGTCCGCAGTGATCACACCCTTCAGTTCCAAATTCAGACTGGTTTTGGGTGCATCGACTACCTCAGGCGTAATCACCTGTTCTAAAGAGCCAAATAGATTAAGTTCTGACAGACGAAAACTTTTTTTGGCCGCAGCTCCCTGATTTGACTGGGCTTGCCCATTGTCTGAGCTAAACTCTGCCTGGTTGGCGGTTTCAATAAAAAATAGAGCGGCATTTGCGAGCGATAGACTCATTAAAACCACCAGCAAAATCTGTGCTACTGTGACCAGTACCTTGTTGTGTTGGTTGAATAGCTCAGCAAGTGTGTTCAAAACGCTATCTATCTCTTCATTACTGTGATAACTGAAAAATTCTTTCTTCGAACTCTAGCACAGAGTCTTCAGGATCCGAACCTTCGGGTAATGATAATGAAGCAAGGTCAAACAGTCTGGCTTTAACTATGACAATGATCCAGCCATTAGGTTTCAGCCGGATATCGATAACTGCCAGACGGTCGCTGTGAATAAGTAGCTGGACAGAGTCTCCCTTCATGCCCAAGTCTCCCTGGAGTGCCGGGAGCTCGAATATCTGGGTGCTGGACTCGTTTCGTGAAATTACCCTGCCACCGGGCCAGCTGATTGTACCTTGTGCTGATTGAATCCATTTCATGTCTGAAGTAATACTGATATCACTTAATTTGAATTCTCCCGAGAACATCAACCCCTGAGGTTGACTGATGGTGTTGATATAGGCGCCGTTCAGTGTCCCGCTCAGATTGGTTAATTTAATGCCAGTTCGCTCGATTTCTGTATCAGCACTGAAATTGTGGTGATTACCGGTAAGATTTAATCGTAGATCTGCAACGAGGGCAAGAAGCCTGATCGGACGCATCTGCCATGACATGTCACTGTTTGGGAACTGCCGGTACCGTATCGACAGATCACCTTTCCAGATGGTGCCGTTAACCCTGTGTACTTTGAGCTCAGGAATCCGATCGACGAAATCCTCGCCAACCACTGCCCATATAGGTGCTGCCGGTGCCAGAACAATCAGAAAACCGATGAAGCTGACAATCGCAGCAAAAAAAAAGATAAGTAACTTGTTCATGTAAACCAGTTGACGGTCTTTTTGCCTTCCTCGGTGAAACGCAGCCAGCCGCCTTCATCGTGACCCTGCCATGCTCCCGTACTACAACGAACTTCGGTGCGAAAGAAGCCGCACGCCTGTTGTGCGCAATCCTGATCTGTTTTCCAATGAGTCAGATTTGATTTAAACCAGACGGAAGTAAAACCTCCTTTGACTGAATTTTCTTTGATGATGCAATCAAAGACTTCGTCATTTCCGTTCACTGGAGCATGAAACTGACAAGACGCGCCGTCTTTTATATCGACTTTCGTGATCAGTCGAAAACTGCTTTCCAGCCAGGCTATGACCTCGATTGCTGTAATGCGCTTGATGTAAATCTCAAGATCCGGATATCGATCTTCAGTTAAATCAGTTTTTCTATTCACCATTGTTTAACTATGTAAGAAGTTCTTCAATTATCTGCTGATAGACGAGTCTAAGCTGTAAGAGCTCATCGCAGGCGACTTTTTCATTTACTTTATGAATAGTCCCGTTGCAGGGGCCCAGTTCGACTACCTGGGTCCCTGTTGGTGCGATGAAACGACCGTCTGAAGTCCCGCCTGAGGTTGAAAGTTCAGTGTCGATCTTTAGCTGATCCTTCAATGTTTTTTGTGTAGCTGCTATCAGTTCACCACCTATCGTCGAAAACGGATTGCCAGATAACGTCCAGGTGACTTCATAATCAAGTTCATGTTTATCCAGGATTTCAGTAAACCTGTTTCTAATCCCGTCATCGGTTAACTCATTTGAAAAGCGAAAATTAATCAGCAGATCAAGCTCACCTGGAATAACATTGGTTATACCAGTGCCAGCGTGTATGTTTGAAATCTGCATTGAAGTGGGAGGGAAAAATTCATTTCCCTGATCCCAGACCTCTTTTACCAATTCATCGAGTGCTGGCAGGGCCCGGTGAATTGGATTGTTTGCCTTATTGGGATAGGCAACATGACCTTGTATCCCTCTAAGCTTAAGATTCGCATGCAATGAACCGCGACGACCGACTCGAATCACATCACCTAGCTGCTGGTGACTTGTGGGTTCTCCAATAAGACACCAACTAAGATGGATTCCCCTTGATAGTAATTCTTCAAGAACACGCCGTGTCCCGTTTACAGCATCAGCTTCCTCATCGCTGGTTATCAGGTATGCCAGGGTACCTTTATGGTTTGGATAACGACGAAGAAATGCATCGGTTGCCGTAATCATAGCCGCCAGTGAGCCTTTCATATCTGCTGCGCCCCGACCATGGAGAAATCCATCAGATATTATTGGTTCAAATGGCGGGTAATGCCATTCGTCTAAAGGACCGGGCGGGACTACATCCGTATGTCCGGCGAGCACGAAATAAGGTTCAGCCTCTCCGTGGCATGCCCAAAGGTTTTCTACATCTTCGAACGGCAAGGACTCGACGGTAAATCCAAGACCTGCCAGAACATTTGAGATTTTTTTCTGACAACCAGCGTCGACAGGTGAGATTGACTCTGCAAGAACAAGTTCCTGTGCCAGAGATAATGTCGGATCCTCACTGAATTGAGTTATTTGGTCAGCCATGTTGAATCTTAGATCGACCCTGAAGTAACTGAGTTATGCCTCTCTCTGGGCAGGAACTAATTGTGTGCATGCAGGGATTCATTTAATTTAATCGCTTTCTTATTCGTGCGACATTCGACAATTCCTGATTGGGAATTTCGGATAAACAACATGTCATCCTGGCCTGCCAGGTCTCGAGCCTTCACTACCTTCACGAAGTTTTTGTCTTCATCCATAACCTGGACGGATGTTCCCGCCGTAATATAGAGACCAGCCTCTATAGTGCAGCGATCACCCAGGGGAATTCCGGTGCCTGCGTTGGCGCCGACCAGGCAGTCCTTTCCGATTGAAAGAACGATATTTCCACCACCTGACAAGGTTCCCATAGTGCTGGCGCCTCCACCCAAATCGGAACCGGAATCCATGACGACTCCCTGCGACAGGCGACCTTCTATCATGTTTGGTCCAATCGCACCTGCATTGAAGTTAACAAATCCTTCATGCATGACGGTCGTTCCCTCGCCCAGGTAAGCACCCAGGCGAACCCTGGCTGAGTGAGCAATTCTGACACCATTTGGCACAACATAGTTGGTCATTTTTGGGAACTTGTCGATTGATGAAACCTCCAGAACACGACCTTCGGCTCTGACCCGCAACTGGACATCAGTAACCTCTTCCGGATCTACTGCGCCAATGTCTGTCCAGGCCACGTTGGGTAACTGGGCAAAGATGTCCTCAAGGTTGATTTTGTTGGGTTGTACATGACGATGGGATAGCAGGTGTAGCTTCAGGTAGGCCTCAGGCGTTGATGTCAAAGCACTGTCAGTCTCGAGCAGGCAGGCAACCTTCGATCGCGCGGCATGACGCATCATGCCAAGGATTTCCTGCTGCCGGCTGTCGTTAGTGACAGATGCCAGCTTCCCTATCAGCTCATTGTTAAGGTCGATATCAGTATTGCCACCGTCGTAATCCAGAACCTGAGCAATTTTTTCCACATCACTTTGTGTGGGATTAAAAACAGGTATTGGATAGAAAACCTCAAGCCACTGGCCTTTTTTGTTTTTGGTGCCAATGCCAAAAGCAAGACTGAAGAAATTCGCGGAATCCATGTGAGAAGTTTCCTGAGACGATTTAGGCAACACATTATGACGGCTTTGAAAGGAGATTACATTAGTCGAAATGTAAGATCGTCATAGACAAGACTCGTTGCTGGTTTATGTGCCGCTCTGACAAAATTAACCCGAATACTGGCTTCCCTGGATAAATGATTTCAATCGTCCGGCAGCGTCGACACATTCATCCAGAGAGGCAACCAGCGCCATGCGAATCCTGTTTCTTCCCGGGTTGAGATTCCTTACTTCCCTCGACAGGAAACTGCCTGGTACAACCTTGATATTGGTATGTTGAATCAGCTTCCTGGTAAATTCTCGGTCATCGATGGGAGTCTCGGGCCATAAATAGAAACTGGCAGGTGGGATTTCCATTTCCCACACCGGACCAAGGATATCCATAACAGCACTGAATTTTTCACGATAGAGTTGCCTGTTATCCTTGACATGATTTTCATCTGCCCACGCGATACTGCTCAGGTTTTGATTGTGAATCGGCATGGCCGCGCCGTGGTAGGTACGATATAGCAAGTATTTGTCTAACATTTCAGCGTCACCCGCGACATAGCCTGATCGCAGGCCTGGCAGGTTGGAACGTTTCGACAAGCTGTTGAATGACATGCAATTCTTGTAGTCTGCTCGACCCATATCATGAGCTGCTTGTAAAAGCCCGGTCGGTGGTTTTGCTTCGTCAGCATAGATTTCGGAGTAACACTCATCTGAGGCAATCACGAAATCGTATTTATCAGACATTCGGATCAGATACTGCAAGTCAGCGTTACTCATTACAGCGCCGGTCGGATTGCCTGGTGTACAGATATATAACAACTGACACTTTTGCCATGTGGATTCATCTACTTGATCGAAGTCAGGCAAGTAATTTGTTTTCTGAGTGCAAGGGACGTATTCGGGTTGGCTGCCGGCAAGCAGTGCTGCACCTTCGTAGATCTGGTAGAAAGGGTTGGGTAGAAGGGTGGTAGATTCCTTACCAGGATCAATGATAGTTTGCGCAATTGAGAACAAAGCTTCTCTGGTACCGCTGACAGGTAAAACCTGGTTTTCTGCGTTGATCGGATTTGAAGTCAGTTGGAATCTCTGATTGATAAAATCAGCGATGGCTGATCTGAGTTCTGGTATTCCCCTGGTCGGTGGATATGCCCCTAGCCCATCTCTGACGGTCTTTTCATCACAGAAAAAATCAATAAGAAAATCTGGTGTCTTGTGCTGCGGCTCGCCCATGGACAGAGGAATGAAGTTGTAGTTCGATGCTGGGGAAACACCCCGCAACAGCTCGTTCAGTCGCTCAAAAGGATAGGGATGCAGCAGATCAAGTCTTTTATTCATCAGAACCCTGTTGAATATGTTCATCGACAATCGCACGAAGACTTTGCGCCAGTGGTTCACTATTGTTGAATAGTTCTCCGTTGTTGTCGGCGATGTAGAAAACGTCTTCTACACTTTCACCAAGTGTCGTGATCTTCGCACTATGCAAATTGATACCGAGTTCAACAAGTGCATTGGCGATAATTGACAGAAGCCCAGGCCGGTCCGGACAGTTTATTTCCAAAATTGTTAATTGCTTGTCGTCGTCATGGCTGATATTGACTTCGGTCTTAAACTGAAACGGTTTTAGTGCTCTTGGAATGCGTCGGAGAGTCTTTGGTTTGATCTGTGCTTCTGTGCCCAGATGCTCGATAAGCAAAGACTTGATCTGCTCCTGCCGATTTTTTAATGGGCCAACAGGCTTCCCGTTGGATTCGAGTACAACAAATGTATCGAAGATCAGACCACTGTCGCTACTGGCGATTTTTGCATCAACAACATCTAATCCCAGCTGGCTGATGGCTGTTACGGCCGTTGCAAACAGCCGGTCAACCCCTAGAGTATAAATGAAGATCTCTGTCGCACCTTCGTCTTCTCGTCGGCTCATTGTATCTCTTATCAATATAAGCGGGCCTGTATTGAGATCATGCTTCTGAATAGCTTCAGTATGCCAAACGATGTCCGATACCGATTCACGGACAAAATACTCGTCATCCACTCCCCGCCAGATTTCGAGGATCTGATCTCGATTCAGACCATGGGTGCTTAGTCTCTCGATAGCATGATTTTGAGTCTCGGTAATATATACACTGCGATCGACGTAATTTTCCAGACCATGACGCAGTGCCCTTTTGGTTGCAACGTACAGTTGACGCATCAACGATGCACGCCAGCTGTTCCATAAAGTAGGGTTGGTTGCCGTAATATCTGCGACGGTAAGGGCATACAGATAATCGAGCCTGACCTGATCCTGGACCAGTAGGGCAAATTCATGAATGACGGCTGGATCCAGAATGTCTTTACGCTGGGCGGTACTGGACATCACCAGGTGATTTTCTACAAGCCAGCAGACAAGGTTAGTGTCCCAGGTGCCAAGTTTGTGCCGTTGGCAGAACTTCGAGGCAATCACAGTACCCAGTTCTGAATGATCACCGCCCATGCCCTTGGCGATGTCATGGTACAGGCCCGCGATAAAAAGCAGTTCGATTTTCGGTAAGCGAGAATAGATATGTGCAGCGACCGGAAATCTCTGCTCCTGATTCTTATATCGAAACCGCCGCATGTTGCGGACAACCTGTAGGGTATGGGCATCCACTGTGTAGATATGGAACAGATCAAATTGCATCTGACCAATAATTCGACTGAACTCAGGCAGATAGGCGCCCAGAATGCCACAGCGTTCCATACGTTGAAGTTTTGAAGACAGCTTCTCCGAAGTTGTCAGTATTGCCAGGAATGTTTGGATCACATCCGGATTATTACGAAAGTCCTCGTTTATGAGTGGCAAGTGATGTTGAATCAGCCGAATAGTTTCAGCTCGTGTACCCACAATTGACGTATCAGTACCAATAAGCAGGAATATCTCCATCAGGGCCGGTGGGTACTCTTCAAAGACGTTACCGCGAGTCACTTCGATGTAGTTATTCCTGATCTGAAATCTATCATTGATGGGAATGATCCTGCGTCGTTCTCCCGACTTGATGATGTCCTCGTTGAAGTGCTGGAGTAACAGTTCGCATGTCGCACTGACCATCATCACCGTCCGGTAGTAGACCTGCATAAATTGTTCAACCGCAAGCTGGTCACCGTCGTGGTAGCCGAAAATCGTTGCCAGTTTCTGTTGATGTTCGAACAGGAGACGATTTTCGTCACGACCGTTGATCAGGTGAAGCCCGTATCGTATCTTCCACAACTGCCTTTCACCTTCCATCAGAACATCCCGTTCATTTGGTGTTAAGAAATTCAGATTGACGAGATCGTTGAAATTGACTGAACCAAACTGGCGTTTGGCGATCCACATCACGGTCTCAATATCTCGAATACCACCGGGCGATGATTTTACGTTGGGTTCAAGGTAGTACCCAGTATTGTCGGATCTCTGGTGCCGCTCTTCCTGTTCCTGTGTCTTTGCCTCGTAAAATTTCTTTTGTGGCCATATTTTTTTTGGGCCAGTCAGGTCGAATACCCGTTCAAACAGTTCGGGATCACCGCAAATTGTCCTTCCTTCCATCAATGCAGTAACCACGGTTACATCGAGTTGCGCTTGGATTCGACATTCCTTGATCGAGCGTACGCTGTGGCCGACTTCAAGTCCGATATCCCATAGGAGAGCGAGGAAACTCTGAATATTGGCGGCGTGCTTCTGGTATGAGTTTCGTTCCAGCAATATAAGTAAATCGATATCAGAATGAGGATGAAGCCTGCCGCGACCGAAACCACCAACGGCGACCAATGAGATTCTGGTTTTGCGCCAGCGTGTGATATTTTCATCCCAGCTAAATCGGCGCCAGGCAAGTTGCAGTATCTCATTGACGAAATTTGCGTGATCTGTGATCAGTTCGGTGACATCGTCACCAGCGTAGAATCGTTTCTCAAGGATTTGTATGCGTTCAACCAGGGCTGCTTTAAAAACCGGGATGGCCTGCTTTGCATCATCCAGCTGAGAAGCAAGGCTGGGGGCTGGCGAGGATGAATCTAACATTAGCTTAACCACAGCGCGCTATGGTGTCATCGTGACGGTAGGTAAGGATTTCATAACCCTCTCCAGTCACCAGAACGGTGTGCTCCCATTGCGCCGTGAGTTTATGATCCTTGGTTACGACCGTCCAATCATCAGCTAGTAGTTTTACTGCTGCTTTACCGGCATTGATCATTGGTTCGATGGTAAAGGTCATACCCTCTTTCAACTCGAGCCCAGTTTCGGCCTGTCCGTAGTGCAGTACCTGTGGTTCCTCGTGAAAGATCCTGCCAATTCCGTGCCCACAATATTCCCTGACGACGGAAAACCGACTCTTCTCAGCCAGTATTTGGATAGCATGGCCGATATCACCCAGGTGTTTACCCGGTTTGACCTCCTTGATGCCTCGATAAAGTGCCTCATGGCACGTTCTTATTAACCGTTCGGCCAGAACACCTGATTTTCCTACAGCGAACGTCTTGCTGGTATCCCCGTGGAAATCATCTTTGATCAGGGTAACGTCTATGTTAATGATATCGCCATCTTTAAGAAGCTTTTTGTCGCTCGGGATGCCATGACATACCACGTGATTGACAGATGTACAGATGGATTTTGGGAATCCACGGTAGTTGAGTGGTGCTGGAATTGCGTCTTGTTTGTTTATCGTATATTCATGACAGATGCGGTCTAATTCTCCAGTTGTCACACCAGGCCGAATGTACTCTTCAATCATCTCAAGTTGCTCCGCGGCGAGTGCACCGACAGTCCGCATTTTCTCGATATCTTCAGCACTTTTTATTTCAATTGTCATGGATTCCTGGTCTGGCGTTGGGTTTTTCACGAGGTGCGAAACTATACCAGATTGATTGGCTGGCTGGTCTCGAAACAATCTACATTTTGTGAGGGCTGGCAAGGCTGTCAGACGTGCAGCAAACCAGGGTTGCTGTTTTCCCGAAACCATGTTGACCAGTCTCTCCCTTCGATGTAGTGAAAATAAAGAGATGCTGGATATTCTAGTGCTACATATGGTATAAAGCGCGCCCGTCCGGGGGACCCGGGCAGGAATATTTAGATAGTATAGATAGTAAAAAAATACTCACATGTATCGACACACCATTCGGGTGTCCTGTACCAGTCCTTTAACAGGGAAATGGCACATATAGGGATTGGCTGGTGGGATATGTGGAGGCTTAACCCAAAACAATTCGGAGAAGATATGTCTAGCGTATCCATGCGGGATCTGCTTGAGGCGGGCGCGCACTTTGGTCATCAGACCAGATACTGGAATCCAAAAATGAACGACTATATTTTTGGGGCCAGAAACAACATCCATATCATCAATCTTGAACAAACTTTACCTGCTCTGGATAGTGCCTTGAGCCATGTTCGGGACATTGCCTCGAAACGAAATAAAATCATGTTTGTGGGCACAAAGCGAAGTGCAGGTAAGGTAGTGAAAGAACATGCTCAGCGTTGCGGTATGCCCTACGTAGACAAGCGCTGGCTCGGCGGGATGCTGACGAACTACAAGACCATTCGTCAATCGATCCGTCGCCTGCGAGATCTGGAAGGTCAGGTGAGTGATGGGACGTTTGAAAAACTCACCAAGAAAGAAGCCCTGTCACGTCAACGCGACCTCGATAAGCTAGAAAAGAGCCTGGGTGGAATCAAGGACATGGGCGGTCTGCCAGACATCTTGTTCGTCGTTGACGTTGATCATGAACGTATTGCCATTACAGAGGCCAACAAGCTGGGAATTCCGGTGGTCGGCATTGTGGATACCAACAGTAATCCTGAAGGTGTCGACTTTGTGATACCGGGAAACGATGATGCTATTCGGTCAATTCGTCTGTTCGTGGAAGCGATAGCGGATGCAGTCATTGAAGGCAAGGATGAGTTTCAGGGTCAGGGGCGAGATGAATTTGTCGAGGTCGTTGATGATGAAACTGAATCTGTGCCAGCCAGCACAGAATTACCTCCAGACGCGGCAGCTGCCGAAACTCCTGCAGCCGAAGCAGGGTCAGACAGTACTACGGCCACTGACACTGCGGCAGTCGATACTGCGGCAGTCGATACTGCGGCAGTCGATACTGCGGCGGTCGATACTGCGGCGGTCGATACTGCGGCGGTCGATACTGCGGCAGTCGATACTGCGGCAGCTGATAGTGCG
>Ga0208521_1000672_pt1 | contig 20141 bp, 19 predicted proteins | sample ETNtaG_24_FD_185754 | JGI IMG/M metagenome (GOLD analysis project Ga0208521, IMG submission 185754) | Marine microbial and viral communities from oxygen minimum zone, Eastern Pacific Ocean - ETNP201306SV47 (SPAdes) (version 2) | ecosystem: Environmental > Aquatic > Marine > Oceanic ... | reverse complement strand
TCTGGGTTAGATTAAGTATCCACTCAACACTCGTCACTCCATTTTAGATGGGCTTTCTTCTTCTATGATGAGTTTGGAAGTTGCTTTCAGCCTATAACATCTCGAACCACCGAATAGACGAATCATAATTTTGCTGTGACTACTCAGTACATCGGCATACGGGATAAATCCCCTCGCGGGAAAAGAGGGTCCGTCGATACCTTCATTATAAAAAAAGAATCTGTCAGGGCGCTATCGCTCCGCGTACGGTTACCACCATCGACGCCATTTTGTGACCCGCGAGCAAACACTCAGTTTCATCTTGACCTTGCAGGAAAGCGGCAAGATAGGCACCGTTAAAGCTGTCACCGGCGGCCGTCGTATCGGTTGCCCGGACCGGTGGGAAATCAGGGTGCTCGCTCCGCGTAAGCCCCGGGGAAAGTGGCCCCCGGTCGCCGCGTTTGATGGCACAGGTCTTCCAGCTTTTTGTGGCGAATCGGCTTATGGTGGTTTCCTCATTATCGTCACCGAACAGGGCCATTTCGTCGTCGATCGAGGGCAGCGCAATATCGGCAATCTCCCACATTTGAGAGAGGACATCACGCGCCACTTGGACGCTTTCCCAAAGCTGAGGACGATAATTGGAATCGAATGCAATCAGGCTTTCTCCTGCTGCTTTGAGTGCGAGCAGCTTTTCAAGTAAGTTGTTCCGCGCAGCGGGCTGCAGGATGGCGAGCGAAATCCCGGAAAGATAGATTATTTTAGCCTTTGGCAGCATGACCGCCGAATCGGGGGCGGAAAACAAACCCCGCGCTGCGGAGTGCTCGCGCCAGTAGGCAAAGCGGCGCTCACCCGATGAATCAGTAGACACGGTATAGATGCCGATATTGCGGCTTTGGTCGACGCCTATATAGTCGGGATTGAGGCCTTCGTTTTCTGCGGTATTTAAAAATGTCCGCGAAAGCGGGTCGGTTCCTACCCGGGTCAGGAAAGCGACAGCACCGGGTTTCGCCAGGGATCGCGCGCTGTAAACGGCGGTGTTATAAGTATCGCCGGCAAAACTAACCGTGAAACCAGTTTCCGCGTCGCTGCGAATTTCAGCCATCGCTTCACCGATGGCGAGCAAACTCAATGCCATGCCAAAACCTCATGAAGATAATTTGGAACCGATTCGGCTGGGCGGGAACTTGGTATCGAAGTGATACAGCCAATACTCGACCAACCAAACAGGATGCAAGCGGAAACACAGTTCCGCCCGCCTATTTTACAGTAAAACAATTACTGCACTTGCTGCAACTGTCATGGCTAACCGGCAGATCGCTTTTGCGGCCTATACGATCTCGTATAAACAGAGTGACAAACCCGAACGATTGCAATTCCTTGAAATGACTATGGAAACCGTAGGATCCTGCAATATCGTTGGCTTCAACGACGATACCCGTGTATTTTGTTACATTTCCGTGCGTTACGATGTCGCAAGGGGGGGCGATTGCGCCTGTCTTACTTCCCTCGTGACCGCTGAGTACCTGACTGCAGGAGATGCCTTCGAACTTGCCGAAGACCCGACTCACCGGCTTGCCAAGCAGGTCTATCGCCTTCACAAACGATGATGAGTAAAGACAAACCGATCAAACTTTGCCGAACTGAAAGTGGCCCGAAAACGGGGATTGTTCATCCGGGGCTTGGGGCGTTTTTCCGCACCCATGCGGCGATCAACATTAAAGAAACGTTGGCCAGTTCCAATCGCGACCGGGGAGTCTTCGGTGTTAACCTGAGGACCCCGTCAGTACGGGATAAGCGCGTACCACAGGACGGTCATTACAACGCGGTTGAACTCTCAGGGCAGGGGTTGAAGGTGCAGGTCGTCGATATCGTGTTAAATAGTATTAGGCAGGACCGAGCATGAAAGAGAGTTGGCGTTGGTACGGCCCGCTGGACCAGATCGAACTGAATGAAATCCGACAAACCGGAGCGAGCGGTATTGTCACCGCTTTGCACGAGATTCCGTACGGAGAAGTCTGGGAGCGCCAGGCTATTGCAGCAAGGCGGAATCAAATACGAGCCACTGGGCTTGACTGGACAGTTTGTGAGAGCCTTCCGATTAGCGAAGACATTAAGCGCGGAACCGGTGGTTTGTCGGCGTTATTTTCGAACTACCGGCAGTCTATGGCAAACCTGGCGGCAGAGGGCATTAAAACCATCTGCTACAACTTCATGCCGCTGCTTGACTGGACACGCACAGACCTGAATGCGCCGGTTAAAAGCGGTGGCACCTGCCTGCGATTTTCTGCCATCAGGATGGCAGCGTTTGAGATTCACATCTTGGATCGAAAAGCAGCTGAAGACGACTATCCGGTTGAAGTCGTCGAAAACGCGCACACCTGGCACGAGAGATCAACCGCAAGCGACCGGGAGACACTGCTCAACTCAATCATGTCAGGCATGCCCGGCGCGTTTGACCGTTTTGACATCAAGGGTTTGCGTCGTGCGCTCGAAACCTATCGCGGCATGGGTGCTTCGGATATTCGAACCAACTTCCAGCGATTCCTGAACGAAGTCGTTCCGGCTGCCGAAGAACTGAGTATGCGGCTTTGCGTTCACCCCGATGATCCCCCGCGCGATATCCTGGGTCTTCCGCGTATCGTATCGGATGCCGAAGATGTCGACTGGATCATGTCGGCGTATGACAGCCCGTCAAACGGGCTGACGCTTTGCTGCGGATCTCTGGGAGCCCACCCCGAGAACGATATTCCGCAAATTGCCCGCAAGCATGCGGGCCGAATTCATTTTGCCCACCTTCGAAATGTGCGCAAAGACCCGGATGGTTCGTTTGAAGAGGCCGCTCATCTGGACGGCGACACCGACATGGTTGCGGTGTGCCAGATCCTTCTGAACGAAGAAAAGTCTCGCTGTAATGAAGGAAGACCCGATGCCCAAATTCCATTTCGGCCCGACCACGGCCATGAGCTGCTGTCGGACCCTGATAAAAAGACGTTCCCAGGTTATCCACTGTTCGGCCGTCTGCGCGGCCTTGCCGAAATCCGTGGCGTCATCCATGCATTGGAGCATGGTTAAGGTTTTTTGGTTCTTGAGTCATGGTATAGTGATCATATCAAGGGTGCCGACGCCAGACGGCACGGAGCGTTTTATCCCTACTGAGTTTTGCAGCTGTTGAGTCGCTGCTGTTTACACCATCACGACCGGGGAAGGTCAAGATGATCTTCGCCTGGCGCTGACGGATGAGTTAGAGTCGGCCGCCCAATGTCGCGGTCGCCACGCTGGTTCACCCATGCGTTGTGCCTGCGGGATTGTTACTCGAGGAGAGCACTCATGCTGCTACAACTGGCTGCCTGGCCTGAGGTCGAGGCCTACCTGCGTTCATCCACCGCCGTGATCGTGCCCATTGGCTCGACCGAGCAACATGGCCCCAACGGGCTCATCGGCACCGATGCCATTTGTCCGACTGCGGTGGCAACTGAATTGGCGAAACGCATCACCGTGCTGATCGGACCTACTCTGGCAGTGGGGATGGCTCAGCATCACCTCGCATTTCCGGGCACAATTGCGTTACGACCCTCGACACTGCTGGCGTTGGTGCGGGATGTCACCGAGTCGCTGCTGTGTCACGGCTTCACCCACGTCTATTTTCTCAATGGCCATGGCGGTAACATCGCAACGGTGAATGCCGCTTTCTCAGAGATCTGGTCCAGTACCAGTTTTGCCGGCACTAACGCCCCTGCGCCGCGGCTGAAACTGCGCAACTGGTACGCCGGCCAACGGGTCGAAGCGCTGTCGCGCGAACTGTTTGGTGACGCTGAGGGCAGCCACGCCACACCTTCGGAGGTGTCCCTCAGTTGGTTCGCCCACCCCGAGGCGGTCAAAGACGTGACCCTCAGTCCCACTCCCGCCGCTGATGGGCCGATCCGGGATGCGGCCGATTTCCGGCGTTGCTATCCGGACGGGCGTATCGGCTCCAATCCAGGGTTAGCCAGTGTGGCCCATGGCGAGCGTATTCTCGAAGCGGCGGTAGCCGATACCCTTGAGGATTTTGAAATCTTCACGGCTCCCGATAACTGATTACCCATCCCGTTTCTGATATCGCTTGAGTCGTTGTTTAATCCCAATGCCTCTTTGCTTTAAGTTAAAATAACTCACGGAGGCGGGATTTGTATCTGTGGCATGTTAACAATTGATGTGTAATTTTTGAAAGGAGAAAATCGTGAGTGTATTTCTAATTGGTGACATTAAAGTGACAGATGACAGTTGGGTTCCGGACTATGCGAGCAATGTCCACAACATAGTTGAAAAGCATGGTGGAAAATACCTGTCACGCAGTGGAAATATTTCCACTCTAGAGGGGGAAGAAAAAGACAGTACATTGATAGCGATTATCGAATTTCCGACGCGTGAAGCTTTAGACAGCTTTGTTTCTGACCCAGAATACGCACCTTTTGGGCAAGCGAGGCAAGCCGGGAGCGTCAGCAATTTCCAAGTTATTGACGACACAGATATTGTGGGAACAATTCCATATCTCTCGGCAGGCTAAAAAAAGCCTACTATGAGATAGACAAGTTCCCAACAGTTCCCTGTTTTGGAGCAGGTGCTGGATCCTCGATCTCTACGACGGGAATGACAGGGGCCCCTTGGAGAATTACTCCAAAGTCTTGTTGCCTATGTGGGCTCGTCAATAAAGTAAAATCTGCTGTTAAGGATAGATGATAAGGAGCGAGTAGACATTGCAGGGTGATTATGAGTTTCTGATTGCAGGTGGCGGACATAATGGTCTAGCCTGTGGCGCTGTTCTTGCTCGAGCTGGATTTTCGGTCTGTGTGGTTGAGCGAAATGAGTGGATTGGCGGCGGATGTGTAACCCGGGAGGTAACGCTGCCGGGATTTAAGCATGACCTGTACGGCTCCTCTCATGTTTGGATCCACGCCAATCCGGCTTTTCAGGAAATGCAGGAGGAACTGACTCAATTTGGGCTTGAGTATCTTTTTGAAGAGGATCACATAACTGGTCTTCCTCATACCGATGGACCGGGAATTGTGATTTACCGGAACGTTGATAAAACGTGCGATAGTATTGCCGTCTACTCCAAGAAAGACGCTGCGAGATATCGGGAGATTTACGATGATTGGGGTCTAATTCGAGATGGCTTTATTCGAACGATGTTTTTTCCACCGAATCCACCAAGTTTTGCTCCGGTGTCGTTTGAGCAAAGCGTCGAAGGGCTTGCTCGAATGCGAGAGTTCAACTTGTCTTCCCGGGCGTTCGTGCACGAAAAATTTGAGAACGATTTTGTCAGGGCTGCGATTCTTGGTTGGGCGCTCGCACCTCAGATTTTTCCAGATACGGAATGTGCGGGGCAATCTTTCTATATTCTGATTCCCGGAATACATACCTACGGTAGTGCGATCCCGCGCGGTGGATCACAGATGATGCCGAACGCGCTTGCCCGGCTCATCGAGGCGCACGGCGGACGGGTGATGGCGGGTTCGGCTGTCGACCAGTTTATTGTTGAGAAGGGGGAGTGTAGAGGGATTCGACTTGTCGATGGTACCGAAATGCTGGCTAAGCGAGCGGTGGTTACCGGTCTTGGGCCAAAGGTCTCTTTTCTAGATTGCTGTGACAGCAATGAGTTGCCACCGGATTTTGTTGATGCTTGCAGGCGATTCTCCTATGGCCGAGTCTCGATTTGTCGAGCGCATTTTGCGCTCAATGAAGCGCCTGTCTGGACCAATGGCGAAGAGATGACCGCATGTGGGTTTCAAAGGATATTTCATTCGGTCGCTGATATTGATCGGCAATACGGAGAAATCGTGGCAGGAGTTGCTCCAACAAGGCCTTTTCTATGGGTTGCCTGCTGGACGACTATCGATGCTTCGCGAGCTCCCTCAGGAAAACACACCTTGATTGTTGACACGTTTGTTCCCAGTGTTCTTCGAAGTGGCGAGTCCTGGGATGCAATCAAAGAGTCGTATACTCACGACGTCATGTTGCCGATACTACGGAGGCACACCGAAAATATGCACGCGGATAATATTCTTGGCGCGTATTATGATACTGGGGTCAGCTTGGAGGCTGCCAACCCTTGTTTTGTTGATGGTAATACGACAGGCGGTGAACGTACGCTCTCACAGATGGGCTACTTTCGGCCGTTACCGGGCTACAGTCAATACAAATCCCCGCTCAAGAATCTGTACATGACTGGCCCGTCCTGCCATCCTGGAGGCGGAATTACCGCAATGGGTACGATCACGGCGCGCGTTATTCTCGATGAGCTCGGTGTGCTACCCGGCGACGATGCCTTTTCTTTTTTGGAGGACTAAGTTATGCGAGACCCAATTGAAAAATACACGGCTCTGGTCATACAGCCACATATCAAAGTGGCGATGGACCGCACTGAGATTGGGACAAACCTGGAGAGGATCCTCCGAATGATTGATTTCGGGGTGGGTTATTTCTGGGAGGTGCCGGTCCGTCTGGTCGTGTTGCCGGAATATGCGCTGCAGGGAGTCACGACACCCGGTAAGGGCGAACATGGGCTCGAAGATGTGATGAAGAAGGCGATTTTTACAGACGGCCCTGAGGTTGAGGCGTTGGGGGATAAGGCACGTGAATACGGACTCTACTTGTGTGCTGGCGGAATTATCGAGCAAGTGCCGGAATTTCCAGATCGCTGGTTCAATACGGTACTGATACTAGGGCCGGATGGAAAGATCGCCCTCCGTTATCACAAGTACCACATTAACCCGTCGCTTGGACTGGGTACCAGCCCGCATGATATGTGGGATGCATATACGGAGGTTTTTGGTTCTGATCTAAGTACGTTATTCCCAGTCATTCGAACAGAGATCGGCAACCTTGGGGCGATGACTTGTCACGATGGCGCTACCCCCGAAGTTTCGAGGGCATTAGGTTTTAATGGCGTCGAGGTCATCTGTCATCCGACCGCAATGCAAGAGGTCGAAGGCGTCTCGGAGCCATGGGATTTCTGGTTATTTACTCGGCGCACCCGGGCCCATGACAACATGTGTTATCTGCTTGGTTCAAACTGGGGATCTGTTGATTACGACTATTATCCCAAAGCATTTTGTCCCGGGCATTCACTGATGATCGATTACACCGGGATGATCATGCGTTACGCGCCATATCCGGAGGAACAGGTTCTGGCCGGAATCATCGATATTGAGGCCTTGCGGGAGCATCGAACCCGGATCAACCACAACCTCTGGGCCGACGTCCGTACCGAGGCTTTTCGAAGTTTATATGAACAGCCCATCTTTCCGGCCAACCAATTTCCGCCGGGCAATCCGCCGCGTAATTTGGCTGCCAAGATGGAAGGCACCTATGACTCCATGCGGCGAATTTATGACCGCGGGCAGTTCGTGATGCCTTTCGATAAAGATGACATGGATGTTGCAGATGTGGTGCGGCGTCGAATTGAGGATGCACAGGCTCGCGGTACCTTAAAGAAGGACTAAAACAGGATATTTGGAGATCAAGTAATGCAGATCCAGTCGCCATTGGCAGATATACGCCTTTCTATTGATTCGATCGGTCGGGATGGCAGCATGCTCCGATTGGATACCACGCAGCAACCCGGCCAAATTCCGACTGCTGCATATCTGACCCCAGCAGAAGTAGCACGTTTTGTGTGCGCTTTTTTGCAGCCCTCGCTGCTCTGGTATCTTCTTCGCATAGGCAGACATAGCCGGCGGTTCAAGCAGGGTATTGGAATTCCAAAATCCATTGTTCAGCGTGCCAACCACCCGACACCGACTCCCTGGTAGGCAGCTCTTCATGTCAACTGCAGAACGAACTGAAAACCGATTGGCTCGACCGGTCAGCGGTGGTGAGGCATTGGCATTGGCATTGGAATCTGCAGGAATTGATACGCTTTATGCAGTCCCCGGGGGTCAATTGGATTATTTGTTTGATGCCATCCAGCGGATAGGCCCGGATCGGATTCGCCTGCTGCGGCCACGACACGAACAGGCTGCCGCCTACATGGCATTTGGGCATGCGCGATCCACGGGAATGCCAGGAGCCTACGCGGTTGTTCCAGGCCCCGGGGTTCTGAACACGTTGGCTGCCTTGTCCACTGCCTGGGCTACGTCTTCACCAGTGCTTTGCGTTACCGGCCAGATTCCTAGTCACGCTATTGGATCCGGCGCCGGATATCTCCATGAAATTCCTGATCAACTTGGAATTTTATCTCGCCTGACGCGATTAGCCGATCGAATCAACAATCCCGAGGATGCCGAGTCCAAGATCCATCAGGCCATGACGGCAATGCTCTCGGGACGACCAAGGCCGGTAAGTGTTGAAATGCCCATGGATGTGATGGAGCGAATTACTGAGGTTGACGATCCTGGGGTTTTTGCCAGGCCGCCCCGGTTAGCACCAGACGCGGGTCAAGTGGACGATGCAGCAAAGCTTCTTTGTGCAGCCAGGAGTCCCCTGATCTACGTGGGTAGCGGGGCTCTCGATGCCAGTTCGGAAATTTCCCGGCTTTCCGAACTGCTTGATGCTCCAGTTGGAGCATTTCGCTCGGGTCGCGGTGTTCTTGATAGCCGAAATCCGCTATCGCTGGTATTTCCGGCCGCACGGAGAGTCTGGGCGGAAGCAGATGTCGTACTGGCAATTGGCACGCGCCTAAAATATCCTCAGCTGTACTGGGGTGTTGACACGGCCTTGAAGATCATTCGGATTGATCTCGATAGTGATGAATTCGATCGACACGGCCCACCTGAGATTCGAATAAAGGCAGATGCTCGTGTAACTGCCGCGGCTTTGGTGAAGGCTGTTGACAATAGGAAAAGTGGCCGTAATACGAAGTGGGCGGAGCGTGTTAAGAAGATTCGTTTTACGGTAGAGGATGAAATTTCGCGGCATCTTTCTGTCCAGATGCCCTGGCTTGGTGCGATTCGAGAAGCACTTCCGGAGAACGGAATTCTCGTTGATGAGATTACTCAGATTGGTTTTTGCTCCTGGTATGGCTATCCTGTATATCAACCGCGTTCGCTGGTGACAGCGGGTTATCAAGGTACTCTTGGTTATGGTTTTGCGACAGCACTGGGTGTGGCAGTAGCAAACCCGGGTCGACCAGTGGTATCCGTAAATGGTGATGGTGGTTACCTATACACTGCGAATGAATGGGCAACGGCAATTGAATACGACATTCCACTGATAGCCATTGTGTTTAATGACCAACGATTCGCTAATGTCTATCGACAGCAAAAAGAGTGGTTCGACGGACGGTTTATCGCGGCTGATCTGGTAAATCCGGATTTTGTCTTGCATGCGCGAAGTTTTGGTGTGACTGCTGAAACTGTCGATACACCGAGCGGGTTACGAAATGCGATTCGCAATGCAATTGAAAGAAACGAGTCTAGATTGATCGAGGTAGCCTTGCCTCATGATATGCCGACGCCCTGGCGCTTTATTATTGAACCACCGGTGCGTGGCAAAGGCGTGGAGGAAGGATGAGAAAGAGACTGACGGAACAAATGGCACCCTGGTTGGAAGGTGGTCTCGGACCATTTCTCTGTGATGCAATGGAGCCCAGTCAGGGTGGGACAGAGACTATCCTCGTGGATCCAGCGACGGGTGATTCGTTTGCCCGGGTCGCTGATTCGAGCCCGGATCAAGTCGACCGTGCTGTAGAGGGTGCAGTAGCGGTCATGAACGATCCAGCTTGGACGGGAAAGACGAACAGTGACCGTGCAGATTTGCTGTTGATGATCGCGAATCTGTTGGAATCCAACGCCCAGGAAATTGCCGCACTGGAGAGTTTTTGTATGGGAAAACCATACCAACAGGCGCTGTTGGGCGAAATACCCTTTGCTGCCTCTGTCTTTAGGTACTATGCGGGCGCTGCGGTTCGGATAAGCGGTATTCAGCGAACATTAAGCAGCCCTGCTGCCAATCATGCCTATACATTGCGGCAGCCAGTGGGCCCCGTCGCCGCGATCGTTCCATTTAACGGACCACTTGTTATTGCTGCATGGAAAATAGCTCCCGCTTTGGCGGCGGGGTGCAGTGTTGTGGTTAAACCAGCTGCCATCACACCACTGAGTGTATTGCGACTGGCCGAACTGCTGTACGAGGCGGGCGTCCCACCTGGCCTCCTGTCAGTTCTGCCCGGACCCGGTTCCGCCATAGGGACGTTGCTCGCAGACCATCCCAATATTGCCAGAATTGCGTTTACTGGGTCGACACAAACGGGTCGAGAGTTAATGGAGCATTCAGCTCGGAGCAATCTCAAGCGACTTACGCTGGAACTGGGCGGTAAATCTCCACTCATCATATTTCCCGATGCAAATTTGGACGCCGCTGTGGCTGGAGCTGTTGATGCTGCATTTGGGAATACCGGGCAGACGTGTGTTGCGGCTTCCAGGATCCTGCTTCATCGAGAGATTGCTGAAACTTTTCTTACACAATTTTGCAACGCAGCTCAGAAGCTCCAATCAGGGGATCCCTTCGAATCGACCACGCAAATCGGTCCTGTTGCCAGCGCTGCTCATCGGCAGACTATCCATGAACTGGTCGAGATGTCGAGTGCTACACGAGCAACGGGTGGGGTGATGCCGGACGGCCCCGGATTCTATTATCCACCGACAATCTTTACCTCGGTAGCCCGGGATGATTATCTATGGCAAGAGGAAGTTTTCGGCCCGGTTGCCGTCGTTGCCGAATTTGGTGACGAGCAGGAGGCAATACTATTGGCCAATGATAGTGACTACGCGCTGGCTGCATCGGTGTGGACGCGAGACCTTGGTCGTGCACATACCATGGCAGCTGAAATTGAATCGGGCATAGTCTGGATTAATACCCATAATCATCCGGATCCCTCCATGCCGATCGGTGGTAAAGGGCAGTCGGGCTGGGGTCGCGAACTTGGAGAGGAGGGACTTGATGCTTATCTCGAAACCAAGTCTGTCATCATGAATCTCGATGAGTAATACCTCCGCGAATATGCCGCGCAGGCGTTCAGTGCTTGATGCATTACGGCCTTACATTCAGGGGCTTGGGTCGTTGCCAGGACAGAATAACTTCATCAAGTTGTCATCCAACGAATCTCCGTATGGTCCGGCGCCGGAAGCGCTGCAGGCCTACCATAGTGCCGCCGATGAGATGAGTCGCTATGGTGATGGCCAGCAGACTTTGCTTCGTGCGGCAATAGCTAAGACACATGATCTGCCAATGGATAATGTTCTGTGCGGAAATGGCAGCGATGAACTTATTTCCCTGCTGATTCGAGCCTTCATGGAATCAGGAGACGAGATCGTTGTCAGCGAGAATGGCTTTGTGATGACCTCAACTCACGCCATCGTTGCAGGTGGGAAGGTGGTCGCTGCTCCAGAGAGTGACTGGATTGTCGATGTCGATCAGATCTTGTCGGCAATTTCACCGAAAACTCGAATCGTTTCGATCTGTAATCCGAATAATCCTACCGGCACATTCGTCAGTATCTCGCAAATGCGGCGTCTGATCGAAAGCGTCCCGCCGCAGGTGATTCTGCATATGGATGAGGCTTATGCCGAATACGCGATGCATGAGGATCAATTTAGCTCCGCTCTCGAGTTTCTTGCAGAGCGGAATAATCTGGTAGTAACCCGGACTTTCTCAAAAGCGTACGGTCTTGCTGGACTTCGAATTGGCTGGCTTGCAGCAGATCCGCTAGTCATTGATGCTATTGATCGGCTTCGGACGCCCTTTAACGCCAACACTGCCGCGCAGGTCGCTGCCACTGCTTCGCTGGCCTGTCAGGAATGGTTGCGAGATGTCATTGAGCGCAACCGCGATGTTCGTGAAAGGTTCGCCAGGCAGATGAGGGGCCTTGGTTTGGAGGTTATATCAAGTGTTACGAATTTCGTCCTGATACGGTTTCCAATAGAAACCGACGCCTCTGGCAGTGGTGCTTATCAGGCCCTGCAAGACAGTGGTTTTTTAGTGCGGCCAACCAGTGCGGGTGACGCTTATCTCAGAATTTCCATGGGCACGTCACGACATATGCAAGATGTGGCTAAAGTGATCGAAGCATATCTGGCAAATTACTCGTTAGAGTCGGATCCCTCGAATCGGATCGAATAGAGAGACTGCCTCCAGACTGAATGAAATATCGAGTTGATTTCCGGCCCTGATATTGGTCGATGACGGCATTCGGGTAGTGACGCGCATGTCACCCTTGGTGAGGTGCACGAATACATCACCACCTGTCATTTCAACATCTTTTATCGTCATTTCAAGATTTGTTTCTCCCCCAGGCAGTGTCGCTGGGGTAGTCGGGATCACGCTTTCCGGTCGGATACCCATAATGACTTTGCTGCCGTCTTGAGGCGGCTTAGAGAAACGATAGGAAGTAAGGTCAAGGTGTAAGTGATCATTTTGAAATATGGTTAGATCGTCAATGTGACGGAGTGTCCCCGATACGAGATTAATGGGGGGTGTGCCGATAAATTCTGCGACAAAACGGCTACTCGGATAGTAGTACAGATCGTATGGCGTTCCTATTTGATGTATCTGACCCTTATCCATTACGGCAATGCGTGTGGCTAGCGACATAGCTTCTGTCTGGTCATGGGTGACGAAGATCATGGTTGCACCAAGAGTTTCATGCAATGCCCGCAACTCACCCCTCATCTCCAGTCGCAGTTGTGCATCGAGATTGGACATAGGTTCATCCATCAGGAAGATGTCAGGTTCTCGCACTAATGCACGACCGATCGCTACACGTTGTCGCTGACCTCCGGATAATTGTCGTGGCTTGCGATCCAGTAAATCTTGAATTTTAAGAAGACCGGCTATCCGGGAAAGTGCTTTACGCTGATCAGATTTTGATACCCCTTCGCATTCCAGAGCGAAGGTAATATTTCTAGCAGCAGTCATGGTAGGGTAGAGCGCGTAATTCTGAAAAACCATAGCGACATTTCGATCGGCTGGCGGCAGATTATGTATCTCATTCTCCTTGATCAGAATTTTCCCTGCAGCAATGGTCTCAAGCCCTGCAATACAGTGAAGTAGGGTTGATTTTCCGCACCCACTTGCGCCGAGTAAAACCAGAAGTTCACCTTGTTGTACATCAAGATCAATTCCATTCAGTACCGTGGTCGACCCAAATGATTTTCGAAGATTGTGAACTTTCAGAGACATCGATTATCCTTTGACAGAGCCGTGTGCCAGCCCCATTACAAAAAATCGCCCTGCAATCAAAAAGATCAAAAGGGTGGGCAGTGCCGAAATCATCACAGCAGCCATGTTGACATTGTGTTCGGCTACCCCGTACTGAGTAGCAATGATATTTAGTACTGCTGCCATGATCGGTTTATTGCCCGGCTCACCGAAGGTCAGGGCAAAAAGATAGTCGTTGTATATGCCACCGAACACCAGAATGACCGCTACTATAGTTATTGGAGCTGACATGGGGACAATAACTGAACGAAAAATCTTGAAAACTCCAGCTCCATCCACGATGGCGGCTTTAACCAGTTCAGGCGGAAGGGTTACGTAAAAATTTCGATAGAGCATCGTCGTCAACGGCACCCCGTAGACGGTGTGTATCAGGATAAGACCGAATGTACTGCCGAATATACCGAGTTTCTGCATCGTAATTGCTAACGGAATTAGAAACAGTTGGAGGGGAATAAAGCTCCCGATAATTAACGCGCCAAGAAGGATGTCAGCACCTCGAGAACGCCAAAAAGACATCAAATAGCCATTTAGCGCACCGATCACAATGGCGGCAACCATAGCCGGGAACAGAATCAGCATGGTTTCAAGGAAATACGGTTGAATTCCGGTGCAGACCAGGCCCGTGCAGGCGGATGACCAGGCTTTCTCCCAGCCGGCCGTTGTCCAGAGCATCGGCCACGCTATAATGGAAGAGTGCAGAATTTCGTCAAGCGACTTGAAAGACGCGACCACCATGACATAGAGCGGAACGAGTGAATAGAGTGCCAGCAGGAACAATACCCCGTGGGCCAGCGCCCAGCCTAGAGGTTGACGGAGATAAGTTTTCACTGTTTGCGACTCCGCAGTTCATATAGCAGATAAGGCAATACGATGACCATGATGCTGACGACCATGATTACAGCTGCAGCAGAGCCACGGCCAATGTTGCCCCGGACAAAATAAAAATCGTACGCGTAGAGGGCGGGCAATTCGGATGCACGGCCAGGTCCGCCTTTAGTCAGTGCGACAACAATATCGAAACTACGTACTACATTAAAAGAGAGTAATACAATTGCTGTCATTAGAACGGATCGAAGTTGGGGGAGAACAATCGACGTATATGTTCTCCAGATGGGTATTCGATCAATTCTGGCTGCTCGCCAGAGATCTGTGTCAATCCCCTTCATTCCGGCAAGAAAAAGAACGATTACTAATCCAGTGCTATGCCACACGGCAGCTCCTGCCACCGCATAAATTGCAAACTCCGATGAACCAAGGATATTGAGTCCAAAATTCTCGAATCCAAAACTTCGCACAAAATGTTGTAATCCTGTGGTTGGACTTAATACCCACTGCCAAGCAAGCCCCGTGATTATGAGCGACATAGCGATCGGATAGAGGTAAATTGTCCGATAGACAATTGCCGAATGCGATCGTTGATCGAGCATCGCGGCGACGGTAATCCCAATTCCAAGACATCCAAATAAGTAGATGCCACCAAAGATGAACATGTTACCGTAGGTGTTCCACCATCGGGCCGAGGAAAATAGTTTTTGATAATGTAGTAACCCGATTAGCTTTGTACTCGGCAGAAAGCCGGAATCAGTAAACGAAAGATAAGCTGTGGCGGCGCCGAATCCCCAGATGAAGTAGACCGCAATCAGGACGGTAGGGGCGAGCGCCGCAGCGATCACAAACCTTTGTTGCAAATATCCCTTCATGGGAGCATGGAAGAAAAACGGGGTCCGGAAAAGTATATTCCGGACCCCGATTTAGTCGGCGTGTACGTGAACTAGATGTCTTTTACGGCTGCAAGCAGTGCATCTCGCCCTTCAGCAGGCGACATATCACCGTTCCAGAACGCGGTAACAGTATCTTTAAGGGCACTCTTGAGACCACTAGAGAGCGCATTCCAGTGGGTTGCCGTTTCGCCCGAGTTCATACGATCAACGGCTTTCGTTGAGCAGCCCGAAAATTCTGCCGGGTCGGCTCCCTTCATCGCCGGTAATGTTCCTTTGGCAGCGGCAGCCTTGACCTGTGTATCGAGATCTGTAAGTGCTGCAGCAAATAAGCGCTGCGCTTCCTTGTCAGCGGAGTTGTCAGACTTTATGAAATGAAAACCGTCTGCTAGAGCAGTTACAGTATTCGACCATGGCGTTAATCGACAGGACCAGTCCTTTCCTTCTTCCATGTCAGCATATCCACCAGTTGCCCAGGGACCCATAAAAATGTAAGCCGCTTTTCCGGATACCACGAGATTGTTGGTGTCATTCCAGCTGCGCCCAGCTTTACCTTCGTCGGTAAATTCGCGGATCGTGGCAAAGTTTGCAAATGCCTGTACCATCGCATCGCTGCCAATTGCATCCAGGTCGCCACTCATGACGTTCTCGTAAAAGGAAGCACCGCCAGCTGCCAGGATCATGTGATCAAAAGCAACTGTTTCTTGCCAGTCCTCACCACCGATAGCGACGGGAATGACACCTGCGTTTTTGAGGGTGCTTAAGGAATCAACAAAATCGTTCCATGTTGTTGGTTCACTTACTCCGGCAGCGTCGAGGACGCCTTTGTTGGTAAAGAGCCAGTTTACGGTGTCAACAAAAACTGGGATTGATACCCACTTTCCGTCGTGTTTGCCAGAGCCGGCTATCCCCGAAGTGTAAAGGTCATCCCAGTTGCCGCTTGCAGCGTAGGCGGAGAGGTCAGCTGACATTCCCGCATTTGCAAAGTCAGCCGTTGATCCCCCAAGGGCTCCTTGTACCGCCATCGGTGGATTACCACCCAGGAATCGGGTTTTGGTCGAAGCCTGGGAGTCTTCGGTCTTGGGAAATGCCGATTCCTTCCACGTGCCACCGAGAGATTCGTAAGTGGCTTTAAAAACAGCAAGTGCTGCGGCTTCACCTTCTGCGTTCCAGTTATGCGAGACGTCAGTTTCGGCAAAACTGGTATTAGCAAGAAACATAGCTGTGGCTACCATTGCCACAAAGTATCGCTTGATCATTTTTACTCCTCCTTGCGTCAGTAAAAAGCTTCTCATTATGACGATGATCGCCCAAAACATATCTTATGCTTGGGGGCATCGAGACCAGGCGAATACAGATTTTTGCTCTGGCCCACAAGAAATCTATCATCTAAACCCCACAAAATCCAAAAAAATGCCATAAATTATCAGACTTATCCTTACACAAATGGCTTGTATGGGCGAACCTGATATCGCCTGAGCCGTTGTTTAGTGCATGGCAGGGCATCCTGTGGCTGTTGGGTGGTATTGGTGGTTGAAAATAGTCGCTAATTGGAGCAAATTGTGTGTAGGTGATTGAAAACAGAAGAGATGAGGGGATTAGGGATAACTGGGGTGATAAAATAAAGACAACAGCAGGGTTTCGAGGCGCTAATTGTCCTGGACCCCGGATCTATTAAAAGCAAATTCCTATCCCTAAAGAAGTTAAAAACGGCTATTTATCAACGAATCTTTATCTTGGGATAGTTTACTTTTCTGGTTGGTAATAAAGTACCCGCGCACCCAAACTTTGTTGTGGTTTGCTTTTGCTAAACAGGAATAGGAGATTCAATGAATCGCTCAACGTTACTTCGCCGAATTCTTCAGGAAAGACGCGCTGTTCCAGTGCCCGGTTGCCACGATGCGCTCAGCGCCAAAGTTATCGCATCCTGCGATTTTGAGGCATTGCAGATTTCAGGTCTTGGCGTTGCTGGATCGCTGTTGGGCAAGCCCGACGTTGGGCTTGTTCAAACCAAGGATGTGCTCGACAGTGCATGGAACATCTCACAGGCGGTCGACATACCCGTCATGGCAGACATCGACACGGGTGGGGGCAATGCAGTCAATGCAGCGTGGATCACGGAACGCCTGATCGACATGGGGATCGCCGGGATGAACATCGAGGATCAGGTCTTCCCGAAACGATGCGGCCATATGAAAGGCAAGGAAGTCATCGACACCGCTGAAATGATCGGCAAGATCAGAGCTTGTGTCGCTGTTCGAGACCAGAAGGATAGAGATTTTGTCATCAATGCGCGCACGGATTCCTTTGCCACCCATGGCATCGACGAGGCCATCCGACGGTGCCAGCAGTATCTTGAGGCTGATGCTGACATGGTCTTCATCGACGCCATCGCGACCCGCAAGGATATTGAGCAGGCAGTAAAGAGTGTGGATGGCCTCTTGTCAGTCAATCTGATGGATGGCGTGACGGGCGTCAGAACGGAACTCATTCCGCTTCCCGAGTTAGCCAAGATGGGCGTAGCCCGGGTTTCGATTCCGGTCGCCTCGGTGTTGGTGGCGCATAGAGCACTCAAAGAGTTCTTCGGGATGTTGAATGCATCGGACACAGGAACGTTGCCGGGAAGAGCCGACCTTTTGACCGCGTTCGACGAGTACCAGCGATTTGTGGGTTTTGATGAATACCAGGCGCTGGAACAGCAATATCTTCCATCGAATCGACTCAAAAAGAGGTCTCAATAACTCCTGCTGTGCACGGTTTTGGGATTCTAATCGGATGCTTGCTGACTAATCCAGTCTCCCCGCCAAATCCTCTGCTCTTAAATGCGTATAGCGCATTAGCATCCTTAGGCCACAATAAAGACAACGGCAGGGTTTCGAGGCCCGCTAATTGTCCTGGGCCCCGGATCTATTAAAAGCAAATTCCTATCCCTATCCCTGGTTTGTTGTAGAATAAATTTTTCAAAATCTTTAGTGGATTAGATCGTGGGTTGACAGGCAGTGTTGGTCATGAGATTCTACACGCAGAAATTGACGTAAGTATCTGATTTAGATGGTATGAGAACCTATAGCTCGGCTGGTAGAGCAACTGATTTGTTTGTTTATCGCCCCCGGCACCAAGCCGCGCTGATACGCAATTTCCAGATCATGCCGGGAGCCGCCTGGTTAAAGCCCGCAATCACCTTTTTGAACCAGATCCTGAATGACAGGTGAATGTAATGTTGAAGATGTTAATCAGGGTGGTTCCAAGCTCGCGATAGTTTCATTAATTGAGGCTGATTTCACAGGTAATTAATCCCAATCAGGACAAACCAGATAGTGAATGGCAATTCTGTATCTGTCGCCATTCTACAAAATAGGATGAAGTGGCAATGACCGTACCAAAAGAACCAGGCAAGCTGGTGCTTGAATATGACAGGCATCATCACATACACCCCTATACAGTGTTTGATAACTCTACCGGGGAAGGGCGGCTTCTGGTCGGGGCAGGTTCTGGCACCCGAATCTATGATGATGAAGGCAACGGATATGTCGACACTGCCGGTGGAATGTGGTGTACAAATGTCGGGCTGGGCAACAAGGAAATGGCACAAGCAATTGCTGACCAGGTTCAGCAACTTGCATACCTTAGTCCATTTGCTGACATGGCCAACGCGCCTGCGGCAAAGTTGGCGGCGAAGATCGCTGAACTGGCGCCAGGGGATATGAATCACGTCTTTTATACCACGGGCGGCTCAACCGCAGTGGACGCGGCTTTCCGCCTGGTGCATTTTTATCAGAATTGCCGTGATCTACGAGACAAAGTGCATGTTATCAGCAGGGTCGATGCCTATCACGGATCCACCTACGCTGCTGTCTCACTTGGCGGCAAACCTGGAGACCATCCGTCGGATTTCAATTTCATCACTGATATCATTCATCATGTCAAATCACCAAACTTTTACCGTAATGGTGGCGATGCCACGGAGGAGGAGTTTGCCGATCAACTTTTCGCAGATTTCGAAGCCAAGGTCGAAGAGTTGGGGGGGGCATCCAGAGTCGCGGCATTTATTGCTGAACCGATAATGGCGGCGGGTGGAGTCGTTCCTCCTCCCGCCAATTACATTAGGCGCATATGGGAGTATTGCAGGACAAATGACATCCTGTACATCTCTGATGAAGTAGTGACAGGCTGGGGGCGTGTCGGACAGTGGTTCGCCTCTGAAGCGCTGTTCGGAATTCAGCCGGATATCATTGTCACTGCCAAGGGACTCACATCCGGATATGTTCCGATGGGTGCGTTACTGGTCTCTGACCGTGTGTGGGATGTGGTTTCGGTTGCGGGCAAAGGCCGGTTCTTTGCTGTGGGATTCACTTATTCGGCCCATCCGGTAGGCGCGGCCGCAGCTTTAAAAAACATCGAGATCATAGAGCGCGAGAACCTCCTCGAACATGTGCGAGAGGTGGGCCCGTATTTCATGGAGCAACTGGGAACACTCCTTGATCTTGCAATAGTCGGCGACGTCCGTGGTTCGCACCTATTGGCCTGCGTGGAACTTGTCACCGACAAGGAAACAAAGCAGGCCTTTCCTGAAGAATATGATGTTGGTCTGCGAATCTACGAAATCGCTCATGATATGGGCCTGGTCGTCCGCGCCATGGGAGGGATGATCGTAATGTCACCAGCACTTGTCATCAGCAAAGAAGAAATCGACTTTGTGGTTGTCAGCCTGCGCGCGACGATCAATAAGATCAGTGAAGAAGCAACAGCGGCGGGACATATCTGAAGCTCAGCAATTTCTTCCGCAAATTGAGTGCCGACAAACGCCACGCACACGCCACGATTGATGGCGGGATCAAGCTTGTGATGAGATTTCAGGTGGCTCCGCCATATTATGCTGACATAGTTTGCCGATGTGGAAGTGGCGCAGGTGAGCGGGGTGTCCTGTCGCTGTTGGGTGGTATTGGTGGTTGAAAACAGCCGCTAATTGGAGCAAATTGTGAGTGGTGGATCAAAAGTGAAGAGAAGAAGGGACGAAATGGCTATTAGGGATGCCAAGGGTGATGTGAAACAGACAATGGCAGGGTTTCGAGGTCCGCTGATGGCCCATTGCCCCGAATCTGCCAAAAGCAAATTCCTATCCCTTACTGCTGTGTGCACTGCCAGTGGTAAAGGTTTGGCAACAGATCAAAAAACAAGCAAGTCTCAAGGAGGGTCGGGATGACATTGGATGTAGCATTTGTGCGGTCGCAGTTCCCGGCTTTTCAG
>Ga0208521_1000670_pt1 | contig 20176 bp, 16 predicted proteins | sample ETNtaG_24_FD_185754 | JGI IMG/M metagenome (GOLD analysis project Ga0208521, IMG submission 185754) | Marine microbial and viral communities from oxygen minimum zone, Eastern Pacific Ocean - ETNP201306SV47 (SPAdes) (version 2) | ecosystem: Environmental > Aquatic > Marine > Oceanic ... | reverse complement strand
TAACCAGGTACCTTGATTTGCACGAGTATCAAGAAAGCTGGCAAGTGCGGCGACCAGGGATCCAAAATGCAGGGGACCGGTTGGAGAAGGAGCAAATCGGCCCACGATGTTGTTTACATTGCGCATGTCCGATAGTGGAATTAGCCGAGAATCTGTCTCTCTTTGATTTCAGATAACATCTTGCAGTCAATACACTGGGTTGCCGTCGGCCTCGCTTCAAGACGTTCAATGCCGATCTCAATCCCGCAAGAATCGCAGAAGCCATACTCATCCTGATCAATCAGATCAAGCGTGCTATCGATTTTTTTAATGAGCTGTCGCTCACGGTCACGGGTGCGTAGCTCAAGGCTGAATTCCTCTTCTTGAGTGGCACGATCAGCCGGATCCGGATCGTTTGATGCGACATCTTTCATATGACTTACGGTTCGATCAACTTCTTCCATCAGCTGACGCTTCCAGGTCAAGAGGATCTGCCTGAAGTGTTCACGCTGATCCTCGTCCATATAGTCATCGAGTATTTTATACTTGGCAGGTTTAGCGGCTGCGACTCTGGGTTTCTTGGCGGTTGTCTTTTTAGCAGCCTTCTTTTTCACTCTGGTTGGTTTGTTTGCAACTGCTTTTACCTTTGCTGCTGCCTTGGATTTTGCGGGTGCTTTTGCCTGGGTGGTTTTCTTCGCCGCCACCTTTTTCTTAGATGATCCTTTGGCTTTGGTTGCCGGTGCTGACTTTGATCTGGAGGGTGTCTTTGATCTGGAGGGTGTCTTTGATACTGCTTTCACCTTCGATTTTGCCTTAACCTTAGTAGTTGGTTTTGCTTTTGGTTTCACCTTGGCTTTTGATTTAGCCTTGGGCTTTAGCTTCGTTCTTGCTTTTGAACCTGCTTTTGGTTTCACCTTGGCTTTTGGTTTAGCCTTGGGCTTTAGCTTCGTTCTTGCTTTTGAACCTGCTTTTGGTTTCACCTTGACTTTTGGTTTAGCCTTGGGCTTTACCTTCGTTCTTGCTTTTGAACCTGCTTTTGATGCAGCCTTTGCTTTTGGTTTAGCTCTGGCTTTCGTCTTTGCAGCAGCCTTACGCTTGGCCTGAGCCTTGCTCTTGGTAACTGCTTTGGATTTAGCTTTAGTGGCTGTCTTCTTACGTTTTGCTGCCATGGTTCATTCCAGTTTGCTTTGTAACGAGAAGCCGGATCAAATCAAGCTGCGCACCTTACCAGAACAATTAGGATTCGCCAAGTGACAAATGGGAATTATCTGGGGGTATTTTTGATTGCTTTCGTTATTGATATAAACATCTGTTGATTGTTGTGTTATGACATGCTGGTGTGATGCTAAAGGGAAATGATCGTGGGTCGTCAATACGCGCGTCGGTTGAGTGAAATACAACCGTTTAGAGTCATGAAGTTAATGGCAAGAGCTAACGAGTTACAGGCCTTGGGACACCCGGTTGTTCATATGGAGGTGGGGGAACCCGATTTTCCAACCCCATCGGCCATTATGGAAGGCGCTAGAGTTGCGTTGGACGAAGGCAGGACGAAGTACACACCTGCGGAAGGGATTGGTCAACTGAGAGAAAAGCTGGCGACCTACTACCAGACTCAATATGGATTGGATGTGCCGACCTCGCGGATCTTTATAACTTCTGGCGGTTCTGGTGCATTGCTGCTCGCAACTGCTTTGACACTGAATGCCGGAGAGGGGCTATTGATGACTGACCCTGGCTACCCATGTAACCGACACTTCATGAAAAGCTTTGGTGCAGACGGACATCTCGTTCCGGTCTCGGCAGGGGATGGGTATCAGCTCAGCCCGGAACTCGTCGAGCGTTATTGGCAGGAGACAACCCGGGGTGTTCTACTTGCCTCGCCAGCGAACCCAACTGGTGCTGTAATGAATCCTTTGACACTGGCGCAGATAATAGAGCTGGTTGAAGTTAAGAAAGGTCATGTCATTGTTGATGAAATCTATCACGGCCTATATTACGCAGATCAGCGATTACCATCTGCGCTTTCGATGTCAGATCAGGTTATCGTCGTAAACAGCTTTTCAAAGTATTTCGGGATGACCGGCTGGCGACTTGGCTGGATGGTAGTACCAGAGAATGCAATTTCACTGGTTGAAAAGCTTGCCCAGAATCTGTTTATCTGCCCTTCCAGTGTGGCTCAATATGCCGCATTGAATGCTTTCTCCGTCGAAGCCAGAATGGAGATGGAGGGCAACAGGGAAGAATTCAGGGAGCGGCGAGATTTCATGCTGGGTGAATTACGGGAACTGGGATTCGGTGTTCCAATCGTTCCGGAAGGTGCCTTCTATATCTATGCAAAAATTCCACCGGGACTGGAAGAAAGTGAGAAGTTTTGTGCAAGGCTTCTGGAACACCACAATGTCGCCATTACGCCAGGGACTGATTTTGGATTTAACAAGGCCGATGAACACGTTAGATTTAGCTATGCACAGAATTTGCAGGTGCTTTCGTCAGGTATTGAGAATTTGAAATCTGGCCTGATGCGATAGTTCAAAGTCTGGGCACTTTGAAATGTCTGGCCAGATGTCTGCCTGGGAAACTGGTCAGAGAACTGTTTATATAATTAATTTTTCTGTCCCACATATTAGTAGAATCCATGCAAGGTGGCTGGTGGAATAAAATTAGATATAAGACTTTGATACCAGATCCGACCAGAAGTGAATTCCTCATACAACCGAGTGTGCCCTTTTGAAATTTATACCCAAACTCGACAAAGCCACTTTAGAGAAGCGCTATAAGAGATTTCTTGCCGATATACGGCTATCTGACGGAAGGATCATCACCATTCACTGTCCCAATACGGGATCCATGAAGAATTGTGCGGAACCAGGGTCTGAGGTTTTTTACTCGACCTCCGATAATCCGAAGAGAAAGTATAAACACACCTGGGAATTAACCAGAACTCAGCGTGGTCATTACATTGGCATAAATACCAACAATGCGAACCGACTGGTAAAAGAAGCGGTGGAAAATGAAGTAATCGAGGAACTGCTTGGATACGCCTCCATCAGGACTGAGGTTAAGTATGGGAATGAGAACAGTCGAATTGACCTGTTGCTGGAAGGTGGCGATTGCGGATCGAACTGTTATGTAGAGGTCAAGAGTGTCACCTTGCTGGAATCACCATTTTCCAGTGGCCAAGGGTTCTTTCCAGATACAATCAGTGAACGAGGGCAAAAACACATAAGAGAATTGAGTCAGATGGTTCAGGAAGGGCACAGGGCGATATTGTTTTTCTGCGTGCAGCATTCAGGTATTCAGTCGGTTTTTCCGGCTGGACATATTGATTCGAGTTATGCGGAATTGTTAGCAGAAGCTGTGGCTAATGGCGTTGAGGTGTTAGCGTACAAATGCCGAATGTCGAACCTGGGTATACGACTCAGTCACACAATACCTTTCGGATTAGGTCCATGAACAAGAGTTTGATGATCATTGTCATATTGATCGTGCTGATGCTGTTGTCGGTATTAAGCCTGGGCACAGGCGCGGTTTCAATTGGTCTGGCTGATCTTATCGGCGGTCGATTGAGCAGCACTGAATACCAGATTCTTATGGACATTCGGTTACCGCGGGTTCTACTTAACATCACAGTCGGTGCCGGGGTTGCGACCTCTGGTGCTGCAATTCAGGGTCTGTTTAGAAATCCTCTGGCGGACCCTGCATTAATTGGCGTATCCAGTGGTGCAGCCTTGTTTGCTGCCGCATTTCTGGTGGTTGGATACCAAAGTGACACGTTGAGAGACCTGGGACTGTTGCAGGTCGGTGTTTCAGGTAGTGCCTTTGCTGGCGGATTGCTGACAACCTTTCTGGTATTAATGGTTGGTCGCAGCAGTAGTTCGATTTCCAATATGCTACTCGCTGGGATCGCAATTAATGCCGTGGCACTGTCCGGTGTTGGACTCTTTTCGTTTGTGTCATCGGATTCTCAACTCCGGTCTGTTGCCTTTTGGGCGCTGGGTAGTTTTAGTGCGGCTGACTGGGAAATGGTGGCGGTTTCAGCTCTCATCCTGCCGTTTTTATTTCTTATTTTTCTCGAAAGCAAAAAGCTCAATGCAATTACACTGGGTGATCAGGAAGCCTCGCATCTTGGTGTATTTGTGCCTGGATTGCGCAGGCGGGTCATTGTCTATGCAGCGATAATTGTAGGAATTGGCGTATCTCTGGTGGGTGTTATCAGTTTTGTGGGGTTGGTTGTCCCTCACCTCATCAGGCTGAGTCTCGGCTCCAATCATGTCACCTTGATCCCTGGTTCGGCGTTACTGGGAGCGATCCTGGTTATGCTGGCAGACGGAATCAGCAGGACCATGTTTGCACCAGCCGAGTTACCGGTGGGCATATTAACGGCAATTGTTGGTGGACCGTTTTTCATCTATCTCATTGTGAACCAGAAAGAGAGACTCGGAATTTGAGCGTTCAGACTAAAAACTGTGAATTTTCGATCGGTGATACGCATCTGGTGTCCGGGGTCTCTCTTTCAGTAACAAATGGTGAGGTGGTTTCACTGATCGGTGCAAACGGCGCAGGCAAGTCGTCACTGCTAAAACTGATAAGCGGGGAGTACACCGCTACCAGAGGTAATGTATTTCTGGATGGTGAAATCATCGCCGATATTGATCTGGACAGGCGCGCAAGAAAACTCGCGGTCCTGCCACAACGATCGATGCTGGATTTCCCGTTTCTGGTACACGAAGTCATCGAGATGGGTCGATATCCTCAGATGACCGGAATACAGACTGATCGAAAAGTAACCTCAGAGGTTGTGGCACGACTTGGTTTAGATGATCTGAGTAACAGAGTTTTTACGACACTCTCCGGTGGTGAACGACAGCGTGTTCAAATCGCTCGCGTCCTTGCGCAGCTCTGGGAACAGCCTGAAACAGCAAACTATCTGTTTGATGAACCCACCGCACCTCTCGATCTGGCTCATCAGTTAGAGTTTTTTAAGCACATGCGGTCGTTGGCTGAAAAGGGTTCAGCTATCCTGCTGGTCGTCCATGACATCAATCTTGCTGCAAGATTTTCGGATCGATTGATCCTGTTAAAGGATGGAAAGCTGATTGCAGACGGCGTACCGGAGGGAGTGATTACAATAGAGAATATGAAGCTGGTGTTTAACGTTGACGTTAATATTTTGACTTCAAATCCGAATCAAGCGGTGCAGATCACCTATTAACCATGGAAAACATGTAGCGTCAGAGGTTGTGCTCAGCTTCGTCAAGCAGCTGAGACTTCAGGTTGGGATCGAGATCATTTCAGTGGATATCTAAAAAAGCAGCCTGAAGCGCATAGAGCAGTACCCGATTTGCCCTGAATCCTCTCGCTTTCACACTTTGATAGAGGTCAACCGGACCGCTGTCAACTAGTTGATTCCTGTTATGCGTGCTGATGGCGTGCAGCCATCGCACGGAAGTTTGCCTAGATTTTTTGTTCTAGAAGTTCGTCTTGCACGGTGCCTAGTTTTTTTATCCCTTATTTAGCATAGATGACCGGTGGCGACTGGCCGGTACATTTAAGACATAATTGCCTGATGGAGGTCCTATCGACGATTTCAACCAGGGGTTTTTTACTCTCTCGTCAATGGCACGAGTCGAGCAGTGGACAAGATCTGGTTTTTTGGCTTGCCTCGGATGATGGTCCGGTCAGGTTGGTATTTGAATCTCAGGAGTCGGTACTGTTCGTAGGGCAGCAGGATTTTGTGCGCGTTACAGACTTGATTGATTCGCTGGGCAGGTGGCGCCATGCGGATGTGAATTTGCTGGGGTTTGATAATCAAGCCATTGTCGCGTGCTATTTCCCGTCGCAGCGTGGGCTGAATCTTGCCAGAGCAGCGCTTAGATCAGAAGTAACGATGTTTGAAGCCGACATACGGCCTACCGATCGATATCTGATGGAAAGGTTTATCACAGCGGCGATTGCGGTAGAGGGTGAGTCGGATACTCATAACGGATATCGTGAATTTGTTAATCCTCGTATCAGGGCGACTGAATATACGCCTGATCTAAAGATTGTTTCTCTGGATATAGAAACGTCGTACACGGAGAACACGCTTTACTCTATTGCTTTGCATGGCACCGGTATTCAGAGGGTTTTCATGTTGGGCAATGACAAACCTGAGTTGGACTATCTCGAATTCCTGTTAGATGAGAAGACTGTCATTCAAAGATTTCTCGAATGGTTTCGGGAGATCGACCCCGATGTGGTGATCGGATGGAGTGTCGTCGCGTTTGATTTGAACTTTCTGCAAATGCGCTGTGATGCATTGTCGATACCTTTTCGGCTGGGACGGGCAGATCAGACAGTTCAATGGAGAACAGCCGCGCAAGGTAGCGACAGGAATTACGCGCTGGTACCTGGTCGGGTTGTTTTAGATGGTATCGAATTACTGCGTACAGCAACGTACCAGTTTGAGAGTTTTTCGCTGGAATTTGTTGCCAGAGAATTACTCGGCCGCGGCAAGCTGATTGAGGATGTAGATGAAAGAGCCAGTGAAATTCAAGATCTGTTTGCGAATAACAAGACCCAGCTGGCCAAATACAATCTTGAAGATTGCGTTCTGGTTTCCGAGATCTTTGCAGCAACCAACTTGATCCGGTTTGCGATCGAACGGAGTCGATTGACGGGTTTGGATCTTGATCGACCCGGTGGATCCGTTGCAGCGTTTGATTTTCTGTATCTACCCAGATTGCACCGAAAAGGTTTTGTCGCACCGGTTGTTGAAGATGAGTCAGGTGTTGCTAGTCCGGGTGGATATGTACTTGAATCTCAACCGGGCCTGTTTGATAACATCATCGTGCTCGATTTCAAAAGCCTGTATCCAAGCATTATTAGAACCTTCCATGTGGATCCTCTGGCAATGATTGTGGCCGGGAACGAGGATGATCCCATACCTGGTTTTACTGGTGCCAGGTTTTCGCGTGCTGATTTTATCCTGCCAGAGATCATTGAAGAGCTGTGGGCTGCCCGTGATGGTGCAAAAAAGTCTGGAGAAGCAGCCTTGTCTCAGACCATAAAAATAATAATGAATTCCTTTTATGGTGTCTTAGGGACAACGGGATGCCGGTTCTTCAATCCAAAGCTGGTGAGTTCCATTACCCTCAGAGGTCATGAGATTTTACAGAGAACTCGAGACCTGATTGAGGAGAAAGGTTTTTCAGTTATCTATGGCGACACAGATTCTGTTTTTGTTCATCTTAGCGAAGTTTCATCGGACGAGCAGGCTGATGCGATTGGCAGATCTTTGACGACTTACCTTAATCAGTGGTGGACAGATCATCTCCTCGATACGATTAACGTAAAAAGTTATCTTGAAGTCGAGTACGAAACTCATTTCAATCGATTCATGATGCCGACAGTCAGGGGATCGGAAAAAGGAAGCAAGAAACGCTATGCCGGGTTGGTCACGAGGGAAGGCAAATCGCATCTGGTTTTCAAGGGACTTGAAACCGTACGCAGTGATTGGAGTCGACTGGCAAGGGAATTCCAGCAGGAGCTGTATCGAAAGATCTTTATGGACGAACCCTATGAATCATTTATAAAGGAAAGTGTTGAGAATGTCAGCAGCGGATTATGCGATGATAAATTGGTTTTGCGAAAGCGAATAAGACGCAAGTTGTCGGACTATCAGAAAAACATACCGCCACATGTCCGGGCCGCAAGAATCGCTGAAGAGATCAGAGCCAGTCGAGGGTTGAGCAGCATGTTTGGTAGCGGAGGATGGGTCGAGTATCTGATGACTGTAAACGGGGCTGAACCAAAGGCCTATATGAGTTCTAGAATCGATTATCAGTTCTACATTGACAGGCAACTTGCCCCAATCGCCGATGCCATCCTGTCCTTCAAGTCAACGTCACTGGCGGAACTCACCGATCGTCAGTTAGGGTTGTTTTAACTCGGTGATCGCTTCAGCATGCAGACGTGCACCGAAGTTCGAAACCAGCTTTGAAGCCGATCTGTTGGCAAATACGGTTGCCTGTTCAAAAGACTGACCCTGACTGACAGCGTAAAGAAACGCGCCTGCAAACATGTCTCCTGCACCGGTTGTGTCAACCGCATGGGTCGGCGTTCCTGGAACAGCTGCCTGTGTGGATCCGTCATACACCATGGCGCCTTCCTTGCCGCAGGTCATGGCCACTTGATTACAGACCGTCTGTAGTTTCTTAAAAGCTTCCTTGGTACTTTGGCTGCCGGTCCAGATTTTTGCTTCATCCTCGTTGCAGAAGATAAGGTCTACTCCCCGTTCGGCAAATTGATCAAAAGACTGCTGGAAATTCTCAACTATTGCCGGGTCCGACAGTGTCAGGGATACCACGACGCCAGCTTCCCTTGCTATCTCCTGAGCTTTCAATGCCGCGTCATAGGCAGTGGGTGAAGTAACCAGGTATCCCTCAATATAGAGGTATCTGGAATTACGAAGAGCATTCTCGTCTAACTCGTCGATGGACAGTTCCCGACTGATTCCAAGGTGAGTTGTCATCGTGCGTTCAGCATCCGGCGTCACCATTGATATACAGTGACCAGAGTGGCCAGATTCACAACCGTTATTGAGATTTGTATCGACGCCTGCAGCTCGCAGATCCTGCATGAAAAAATCTCCGGTGGCATCATTGGCGACCTTACAGCTATAGAAACTGCTTGCACCAAATTGAGCGATCGCGACCAGCGTGTTTGCTGCTGAACCGCCACCGGACTGGTGAATGACTTCGTACTCGTGTTTTTCTTCGAGCAAGTGAATGAGGTTGATTCGTTCTTCTTCTTCGATAAGCGTCATGACGCCTTTCTGCAGATCGGCCAGACCTATAAAAGCATCGTCGATTTCATATTCGGTATCGACCAGGGCATTGCCGATGCCATAGACATCGTATTGCTTCATGCTTGCCCCGCTTTGATTGAAGCAAAAGCTATCTCTGCCGCCTCGAGAGTTTGTTGAAGATCGTCGTCGCTGTGTGCAGAGGAGACGAACCCGGATTCAAAAGGGGATGGTGCCAGGTTGATGCCACTGGCTAACATGGAATTGAAAAACTGATTGAACTGTTTGGTATCGGCGTTCATCACCTGGTTGAAGCTGGTTACCGGATTGGCTGCGGTGAAGAAGAAGCCGAACATCCCGCCGACACAGTTTGTACTAAACGCTATCCCCGCTTCTTCTGCCAGTTTCTGCAGACCGCTCATCAGGCCTTCCACCTTTGTTGACAGTGCTTCATAAAAACCAGGTGATTCAATGAGTTCAAGCGTTGCAAGACCAGCCGTCATGGCGATGGGATTACCAGATAAGGTGCCAGCCTGATAGACCCCGCCTAGAGGGGCAACGACACTCATGATGTCTCGTTTGCCGCCAAAAGCGCCAACAGGCATGCCGCCGCCGATGACCTTGCCCAGGGTCGTAAGGTCCGGCTTGATGTTGAAAAGCCCCTGTGCGCCATCGAGAGAGACGCGAAAACCAGTCATGACTTCATCGAAAATAAGCACTGATCCATACTGATCACAGACCGACCGGAGCGATTCAAGAAAACCTGTAACAGGCGGGACACAACCCATATTTCCTGCAACCGGCTCGACAATGATGGCAGCAATGCTATCGCCCTCTTGAGCAAAAACCTGTTCGACCTGGCTGGCGTTGTTGAATTCCAGCGTAATTGTGTGCTCAGCCGTGCTCTTGGGTACCCCAAGGGAATCTGGTTCACCCAGGGTCAATGCACCGGAACCCGCTTTAACCAGGAGTGAGTCACAGTGGCCGTGATAACAGCCTTCAAATTTAATGATTTTGTCCCTGCCGGTGTAACCGCGTGCCACCCGTATTGCGCTCATGGTAGCCTCGGTTCCGGAACTCACCATTCGGATCATTTCGATATAAGGCATCAATGTGCAGATCTTGTTAGCCAGGATGGTTTCGATTTCTGTGGGTGCCCCAAAGCTGAGCCCGTTCGCCAATGCGGCCTTAATCCTGTCGATGACCTGTGGATTGGCGTGTCCGACGATCATCGGACCCCAGGAGCCGACATAGTCGATGTAGCGGTCCTCGTCCTCGTCGACCAGATGGGCGCCGTGGCCCTTCTTGAAGAATACCGGTTGACCTCCCACACGTTGGAAAGCGCGGACTGGCGAATTAACGCCACCGGGCAAAATCTGTTGTGCGCTCTCAAATAAAGTCGTAGATCGAGACATACTCGTTTGATTCTCGTAGTAAAGTTGCGCATTCAAACATTCATCTGTATTGGATTCAATTCGCAAATCCGTTGATGTTTGGCATATGAGTCGGGTTCTTTTCAGTTATGATGCCAGAACATGCGATTTGGCACATGCTGACCCATCCCCATACGGCGTCCGTTTTTGAGAGAATTTCAGGTATGGCGTTGAGCTTTATCAACCGCGGTGATTGAATCAAAGCCATGGGCAATATGGGCTGAAATTGAAGCCGCCAGGGTTGAACCGGATCCGAGATAATTATGTGGCAACCGTTCCCACAGCCGTTCCTTCACCTCCCCGGTGTCTTGGGGAGAACTTCCATCGAACAGCGCCATCGACTAAATTCACTTTAAGTGTAGAGCACTGGCAGATTCTGTTGGCTTATTGATAGTAGGATTCGATATCTTCCCGGGTGATGATTCCGACCACTGAATCTATCATGGGTGCGCTGATCCGGTTCACATAGAGTGCCTGAAGACCCGATTCCTTAATGGCGTCGAGAGCTTCGGTCAGTGTGGCCTGCAGAAGAATAGACGTGACATCCTTTCTCGTTGCAGGAATTTCGGCCAGATCAATTTCGTCCTGTTCCGCCGTTTCGAGAAAAGTCATGAGATCGAGAGTTCGAAGAATGAACGCAGGACGACCCGTCGTGTCGTTATCGACGAGTAACCAGGTGGGTTTGTCCTGGATTACCTGATTAGCTTCCTGTGTTGTGATGGTTGTATTCACACGCTCGAAACTGCGGGACATGATCGAAGCCACTGATTCCCGGTTTAGTGTCATGGAAAGTGGGTTTTGTCTGAACTCCAGTCCGAGAATCCCCATCTGGGTTAAAAACACTGACTTGACGTTGAATATCTGGCTCGCAGTCAGATTGGCGATGATGATGACCAGCATGGCTGGCAGAATGATATTTGGATTATGAGTCAGCTCCATTACCGCCATGAGTGCTGCCAGCGGAGCCTGTAATACCGCTCCCATCATCGCACCCATGCCCAACAGAACATAAAGGCCAGGCGCTGCAGCAAGGTCAGGAGAGAATGCAGCACCAATAAACCCAAGGACACCACCTGCAGTAGCGCCAATAAAAAGAGTCGGTCCAATTAATCCGACCGGAACTCCCAGGGCGATGGTCGTTGCGGTTGCGACTAGCTTACAAGCGCAGGCCAGTAACAGAACGGTTATAGCCAGTTCACCGGTGTGGGCCAGATTCACGGTATCGTATCCAATGCCCAGAATTTGTGGGCTCAATAGAGCGAGAAGCCCTGTGATGGCACCTGCCAGCAACATTTTGATCCAGTAGGATGCCGGGCTCATCAGGTAGACGCGTCGAATTAAGCGAACAAAAATTGCAGCCAGAGTGCCAATGACGACACCCTCAAGAATCAGGAAAGGCAAGTTATAGAAACTCTCCATGGCAATATCTGACGGCACATTGAAAGCGGCGCTGTTGCCATAGACCAGCTGATTGATCAATGTTGCAGTAACAGCCGCCAGGATAACTGGAATAAAACCAGCGACGGTATATTCCATGATGATCACTTCCATCGAAAAAATCACACCGGCGATTGGCGTGTTAAATGATGCGGATATGGCAGCAGCTGCACCACAGCCGACCAGAATCCGAATGCTGTTATTCGGAAGACGTAGAGACTGCCCGAGAAGGCTGCTGCATGCTGCTCCCAGGTGTACTGCAGGTCCCTCTCTGCCACCTGAATGACCTGTTCCTAGTGCAACAATACCGCCGATAAACTGTATAAGGGCATTCCGCCAGGGTAGATATCCCTGGTGCCTGGAAAGTCGTTCCAGCACATGAACGACACCGACGCTGCGGCTATTGCCTTGCACAAAGGTAAACAAAAGTACCAGCACGACGCTTCCCGCGACCGGGAGCACAAAAAGTGAGGTTAGCGGCAGACTCTCAAAGTGCTCGAAGTTTTCTTCGAGAAAGAATGAGAGTGGCAACTCGATCAGGCTTCTGAAGGCAAGAATGACCAAACCGGTCACGATGCCAGAGAAAATGCCAAGGATGGCGAATTGCGGAATAGAATCGACTGAGGCCAGAGCTCGCCGAAAACCGCGAATAGAATAGCTTGAAGGTAATCTTGGGGGCACGTAGCGGATGCCTGATTCGTTATCGGCAGCATATTCCAAGGGCATACAAAGATCGACCTTTGTTGGAAGAGAATGCTTGAAAAAGATGTTATTTAGCAATTTCTGGTAAACTACACGTCCTTTTTTTCAGAATCGGCGCATATTTTGACCGCGGTAAAGGGCAGTAAACAATACAAGATGGTGGTCGTACCTTACCGGCCTTTGTATAAGGCTGGTATCTTTCTGCTGTGTCTTGTGACCATTACAGCTTTTAGTTGGCTTACCTATCAGTATGGACTGAGAGAAGGACTAGAGACAAAGATCGAAGTCGTCAATGAGCGGGATGAAATAAAAGAACAGCTGGCTCAGAGTGCTCAGCTGGTGCGGCAACTGAGACAAGACGTTGCCGAACTCAAACTGGGTGGGCAGGTTGATTCCAGGGCAAATGAAGAAGTGAGACTGACAGTAGAACAGTTGCAGGATCAGATTGCCGAGTTAAATGAGGAAATTCGGTTTTATAAAGGTGTTATGTTACCCAACGTTGGGGACAAGGGATTGCGAATAGAGCGATTGGATATGAAAGCATCAAACGATCCAAACAAGTATAACTTCAGTCTGTTGTTAACCCAGGTAGTGGAAAAACACGAGTATGTTCAAGGAGGTGTCGAGATTAATCTTCTTGGTCAACAAGGCAGTGGTGAAAAAAAACTCTCATTGGATGAACTGAGTGCTGACAACCAGGAATCAATCCGCTTCAGGTTCCGGTACTTTCAAAATATCGATGGCGAACTGACCGTACCGGATGGATTTGAACCACAGCAGATTATGATTGTTGCCAGGTTATCTGGCAGAAATGCTCAACTTCTCGAAAGAAAATTCGACTGGCAAATAGATGGGGACTAGTCATGGCTCGAAGAAAAAACGGTGCCGGTTCTGGCATAACACTAATTGCAAATAACTGTGAATTGTCCGGGGATGTGCATTTCAGCGACGAGTTACAGGTAAACGGCACGATCAAAGGCAATATTTTTGGAGTCGAGGGTTCGAAAGCAGTCATCGTTATCAGCGAGAAAGGCAGGGTGAAGGGTGACATACGAGTACCCAATGTTATCGTTAATGGAAAGGTGTATGGTGATATACACAGTGACAAGCATATTGAACTTGCTGCCAAGGCTGAGATTGTAGGTGATGTCTACTACCATCTGATTGAGATGGTTAAGGGCAGCCGGGTCGACGGCAGTCTGGTGCATGCCGGGAGTGGTAAAGAACCGAAGACGGAATCCAAAGCCCAAAGTAGTAAGCGACCCACCGAAGTACCTGCTGGAGAAAGAACGGTAGGTTCGACGTCCAACGTCGCGGCTGTAAAGAGTAAATCTGCCTGATACAAGGTATACCTTGATTTTACGAGATCAGATCCCATATTTAAGTCATGACTGACACACCTACTACATTTGTTCCTGTAATCATGACGTTCACCGATCATGCGGCGAGTAAGGTGAAATCTCTGATTCATGAAGAAGAGAATGAGAACCTGAAGTTGCGGGTATTTGTTACTGGCGGTGGTTGCTCAGGTTTCGAGTATGGGTTCACATTCGATGAAGATGTTGAAGACGATGACACAACAATCGAGAACGCGGGTGTAACCTTGGTTGTTGATGCGTTGAGCTATCAGTACCTTGTGGGATCAGTAGTAGATTTCAAGGAGGACCTGCAAGGATCAAGGTTCGTCGTTACAAACCCAAATGCAACCACGACCTGTGGTTGCGGTAATTCTTTCTCAGTCTAAGAATTCCCCTATTCAAACGAGCCGGATCCGATCTTGGGTGCTGATGCGTAGCGAGTGCTACCAACGACTGATTCAAGGTGCGCCAGAAACGGTCGGGTGAGTTGTTTGAACTTGAGTAGATTCGATTTTGAAATCGGTTCAGCCTTTGGTAACTTCACTGTTCGTGGATTTCTGTGTACGCCATTCACTAGGAATTCATAATGCAGATGTGGTGCAGTTGCCCATCCAGTGGCTCCGACATAGCCGATTGTCTGACCTTGTTTTACCTTCTTGCCCGGTCTGATTGATTTGGCAAAAGATGAAAGATGTAAATATTTTGTTTCATATTTTTCACCGTGTCGAATAACCATGTAGCGACCGGATGCGCTGTTTTGTCGCGCGATTGTAACCGTACCATCACCTGATGCGAGAACAGGCGTACCCCGGTTAGCGGCGTAGTCTATTCCTCGATGAGGCATGACTCGTTTATGTATTGGATGGAGTCGTTTCATGTTGAAACGGGAACTCACGTGAGAAAAATGCACAGGATCTCTTAAGAAAGCCTTGCGCATGCTGCGACCTTCAGGTGTGAAATAACTACTTCGACCGTTTTCTTCAAACAACACCGCCGTGTAGGTCTTGCCGAAATTATTGAATTCGGCTGCCAGGATTTGACCTTCCCGGACCTTTTCACCGTTGACATAAATATCTTCGTAAAGAAGCGTAAAGGTGTCTCCTTGCCTCAGATCAAGTGCGAAGCTGATATCCCATTGAAAAACGTAGCTGAGCTCCATGATGAGATTGTCTGATAGACCCACTGCCTTGCCTGCGTGGTACAGAGACGGTTTGTCTTCCGTAATCTTTGCCGATTTGTATGAAATAAGAACCTCGGGCTCGAGGAAATCCCAATTTAGATCGAATCCATTGTCGGATCGACTGACAGTCAGTTTCTTCAGCGGAGTTTGTTCGTATAATAATGTTTTCAGATCACCGTCGGGGCCCATCTCGAATCTCAGCGACTGACCTGGCTTGATATTTCCAAGGACAGCAACCTTTTTGCCCAAAGACATTATTTCCTGTAGTTCCGCAGCAGAAAAACCTGCCCGCTGAAAAATCATTGAAAGGCTGTCGCCCGGTTGTATATGGGCTTCTTCCCATCTGCGATCTGCTGGTCTGGTCGGTGTTGGCGCGATTTCAGCAATGGTTTCATCAGCAATGGTTTCAATTGAAAGAGAAACTGGCGCACTGTTGACTGAATCAGGTTGGGTCTCAGGGAGTAAACCGGTCAGCAGCAGGAGCCCTAGCGTCAGGATGGCAGCGAATCTCAAGTTTGATTGCGGATATTTATGCATAAAGCATGATGCTACACGTGTTTTTTATTGTTAATTATTATAAATTGTTTCTAAGTATATAAAAAATATAGGTTTAATGAAAGAATAACTGAATTGTCAAACATTTATAGTTATCCAAATGTATCGATTTACTGCATTTCAGTGGGCCAGCAGAGACTTTAACTGGCAGGAATACAAAATTCGGCTTGAATTTCGTTTCACTTGATGTATTTTGGCGCCTGCTCAACCTATGTCCTATTCAAAAAAGGGATAGAAAGACTACATGAGGGAAACGGAAATTTGAAATATAGTTTTAACAATATTGGCGGTACAGGATCGTGACGGTAACCAAGAATCTGTTAGAGCATCTCAGGTCTCTGGGGCTTATTGCGCAGGTAAGCAGTGAAGAGGAACTTATTGAGCATTTGTCTACAGGGTCAAGGACGGTTTACTGTGGCTTCGACCCGACTGCCGATAGTCTGCATATTGGTAATCTGGTGCCATTGTTGGCATTGAGACGGTTTCAAATGGCAGGTCATCGCCCCATTCTTCTTGTTGGAGGGGCGACCGGCATGATTGGTGATCCGGGCGGTCGTACAACCGAGCGTGAGTTGAAGTCTACCTCTGATGTCAAAGCTCACGTCGAAAAGATTCGAGTACAGGCCAGTCGTTTTCTGGAGTTCGGAGATGGGCAGAATTCCGCCATCGTTGTGGACAATGCTGAATGGACTGAAAATCTGACTGTAATAGACTTCCTGCGGGATGTGGGTAAGCACTTTAAAGTCAATTCGATGATTCAGAAGGAAACCATCCGGCGACGCCTGAAAGATGATTCCTCGGGCATCAGTTATACGGAATTCAGTTACCTGATTTTACAGTCCTATGATTTTGTTGTGCTCAATGAGCGGTTTGGCTGCAGTATACAAATGGGTGGGAGTGATCAATGGGGCAATATCACTTCGGGAATAGATCTTGTTCGGCGCATGAATGGTGAGCAGGCTCATGCAGTTACCTATCCGCTGATTACAAGTGCCGATGGCACGAAGCTTGGCAAGAGTATGGGTAATGCAGTCTGGATTGATGCAGAGAAAACATCACCGTACAGTTTCTACCAGTTCTGGCGGAATTGTGCTGACGACGACGTGATGAACTACCTGAAGATATTCACCTTTCTGGATTCTGAAGAATTAAGTCGGCTCAGCGCGGCTCACAGTCAGGATCCCGGGATGAGAATTGCACAGGTTTCACTGGCTCAGGAAGTCACGAGGCTGGTGCATGGTGAGGAAGGTGTTGCGGCGGCTGAAAGAATCAGTGAAGCATTGTTCACCAATCAACTGGCGAGTCTGTCAGAAGAAGACCTGCAGCAAGTCGCGCTCGATGGATTGCCGACCTCAACCCATGGCGACAGCGTTGGGCTCATTGAGGTATTGACTGAATCCGGCCTGGCGGTAACACCCCGGGGTGAAGTGACTCAAGGGCAGGCGAGGAAACTGATTGAAAGCAATGCAGTTTCGGTAAACGGTGAGAAAGTGACGGATGTAGACCACAAGCTGGCTACCAGTGCGGCACTTTATGGTTGTTACTTCGTTGTGCAAAAAGGAAAGAAGAATCACCATCTGGTTATGATGAAGTCTTGAGCTAAAGACTGGATGGTCTTCATGGAAATTGGTGGAGCCACGCGGGATCGAACCGCGGACCTCCTGCGTGCAAGGCAGGCGCTCTCCCAGCTGAGCTATGGCCCCAAGAAACTCTCGGCGATAAGGTATGCCTCCTTATCGTAATACTATGATTTGCTGTACTGATTCATATTACCAGTACTTAAGGCTTGCTTCGCATGCCAGGGATCGAAGTCGTGTGCGACCCCAGCGCGACCTCCTGCGTGCAAGGCAGGCGCTCTCCGAGCTGACCGGGCTGGCGCACCAGCTATGGCCCCAAGAAACTCTCGGCGATAGGATTAACCTATTGGATTCACAGCTATTTACTATAGCATCTTTAGCTGGTGGGTCTGGGTGGATTTGAACCACCGACCTCACCCTTATCAGGGGTGCGCTCTAACCAACTGAGCTACAGACCCAACTAAAGTCTGCTCATATAGCTGCACTTATCGCGAGGAGCGGTATTATACGCAGCACTTTTTGTTTTACAACGCAGTTAGATTGAATCAGATGAGTTCTTTTCAAATATCAGTCCAATCGATCCGATCAACGTCCTTTCTTGCAGGAGTTTGATGGTTTGATACGCGTGTTTGATCAGCAATCAACAGAGGCTAAACGAAATCTCAAAGTATACAAATAACTTTGTTTCATCGGTCTGCTGGTTGGCATAATAGATTTATGTCCGATGTAATCAGCACTATTAAGGGAATGGCCAATGGTCTGTCAGCAGAGCCAACAACTGAGTTGGCGGATGCGCTTGCCGAGGCAGGACTGACAACACATCAGTCAGGTGGCAGACTTGTACTGTCAGAACCGCTTGAGCTACTTGATACTGATCTGATCAGACGTAGTGTCCCGGGTGACATCCTATCCAGAGTTGAAGCGCATTGGTCAATTGATTCAACCAATAGCTATTTAATGGACAGGGCATCAAGCGCAGATTTTCATGGGTGGTTGTGTTTAGCTGAGAGACAGATCCAGGGGCGAGGTCGGAGGGGTCGTCAGTGGATTAGTCCTTTTGGAAAGAACATTTACATGAGCCTAGGCTGGAATTTGTCCAGCAGGATAGGATTAGAAGGCCTGAGTCTGGTGGTTGGCATGCAGCTGGCTAGAACACTGAGGTCAGCTGGCCTCAAAGATATCGGCGTAAAATGGCCGAATGACATTATGCTGGATAGAGGCAAGCTGGCTGGCATCCTGATTGAGATGGCAACTCCCAGGCAAGGATTGATCGGTGTTGTCATTGGTATCGGTATCAATCTCCAGCTCGATGAAAAAGATGCAGGGGAGATCGATCAGGCATGGAGCGATACGAGAGGAGCCCTGGGTATTGCCAGAAACAAGCTGGTTGCAAACCTTGTTTCTGACCTGCTTGAAGAATTACCGCGTTTTGCCGATACCGGTTTTGCCCCCTATCAGGATTCCTGGAAAAAGTTCGATCTGTACTATGGCCGTGAAGTCAGGATACAGCTTGGAGAAAATTTCATTGAAGGCGTTAATCAAGGGGTAGACAGTCGAGGTAATCTGCTGCTTGAAACTGAAGAGGGTCAGCAGATATTCAACGCGGGTGAAGTCAGTTTGAGGGCGTTGAGCTAGGTAGTCGGAGTACTATGATGCGTTGGATTTTTATCACTCTGGTTTTAATCAACCTTGGGTATTTTGGTTTTCATTACTTATACGATGATTCGCAGAGGCCTGCGAAGATCGCAATCAATGGATTTGAAGAAGATGTGGAGTTGATTTATCTGCTCAGTGAAAACTCAAACGACAGTCTTCAAAAACAGGAAATGGACCTTGTCATCACAAATCCTGTCAGGGAAGCCATAGAGGGAGACAAGAACTGCCTTGCTATTGGCCCCTTCAGTGATTTGGTTTCGGGACAAAACGTCACTGACCGGTTGAGTGCTGTTGATCTATCGGTTGAATTAAAGGCCATCGATAAGGCAACCGGCGAGAACGATTACCGGGTTATGATCCCTCCTGTGAGTTCGCTGCAGGAAGCATTTCGAAAACTTCGGGAGCTAAAGTTTCAGGACATTGACAGCTATGTTATTACACAAGGAAAGGACGCTTTGGGGATATCCTTGGGAGTCTATTCGTCAGTGGATGCCGCCAGCAGGATGCAGACCGAATTAAAAGATGCTGGATATGAAACTGATATTGTAGATATTCCAACCAGAACTCGTGAATTCTGGATATTTGCCCCTGTGGGACAGATTAAAGAAATGAACGAGCGAGTTTGGCAATCGATCTTGGAAAATCACCCTGGATTGGAGCGTCAGCCCAAACATTGCCTGGATAGCTAAACCATAGACGAAAACCGTTTGATAGGGACCCATTCTTCGCATACAATCCGCATCCTGTTTTTGACAGGGTAGCCGCTATAGCTCAGTTGGTAGAGCAACTGATTTGTAATCAGTAGGTCCCGAGTTCGACTCTTGGTGGCGGCACCAGAATAAACTCAACTGGAGCTTACGCAATAAATGCGTGGGCAGGGTCTTCTTTTCACCAAAATTTGATTGACATCAGACCACCCCAAAGGCAGAATCTAGCGCCTCTTTTTGGAGGGGTTCCCGAGTGGCCAAAGGGATCAGACTGTAAATCTGACGCGTAAGCTTCGGTGGTTCGAATCCACCCCCCTCCACCATGGAGGACTGGATCGATCACCGAAGGTCGTGAGGTGGCAATTGACGGTCGATGTGGCCGTAACGGTGAAAATTGAGAAGGTAGTCTGAAAACAGGGAAGGACAAGCTGGAAAGAGCAGGCGGGTATAGTTCAGCGGTAGAACCTCAGCCTTCCAAGCTGATGACGCGAGTTCGATCCTCGCTACCCGCTCCAGTTATTGAGGTGTAGGTGCTTGAGGGAAGAACTGGCTCATATAGCTCAGCAGGTAGAGCACTTCCTTGGTAAGGAAGAGGTCACCGGTTCAAATCCGGTTATGAGCTCCAGATTTTGTTAGTTCGAGTGGGAGTCAGAGTAAAATCTCTGGCGGTGTTTATAGTCATAGTGCGGGAGTAGGTATTAAACCTAACCCCAGATTTCAACAATATTTAATTTCTTGGTGAGGTGACAAGTGTCCAAAGAGAAGTTTGAGCGGACGAAGCCGCATTTGAATGTAGGTACGATAGGT
>Ga0208521_1000667_pt1 | contig 20212 bp, 18 predicted proteins | sample ETNtaG_24_FD_185754 | JGI IMG/M metagenome (GOLD analysis project Ga0208521, IMG submission 185754) | Marine microbial and viral communities from oxygen minimum zone, Eastern Pacific Ocean - ETNP201306SV47 (SPAdes) (version 2) | ecosystem: Environmental > Aquatic > Marine > Oceanic ... | reverse complement strand
TTATCCAACAGCAATTGGGGATGAGCCGCGGATGAGTCAATATGATAGTTCTCAAGCTTGGCAAAGAGTAATGCAAGGACATGCTGCGGCAAATGTTATGCCTGTTGTAGCTTCAAATAGAATTGGTATTGAATCAGTTAAGGGGCAAACAAATGGATTTTATGGTAGATCCTTCATTTGTGACCGAACTGGTAAAATTCTATCAGAAGCTAGCAGGGATAAAGAAGAAATTATCACTGCTGAAATTGACACTGAAGAGGATCATTTGTTCAGAAGAAACTGGGGTTTGTTTCGTGATAGAAGAGTCGACTTATATAAAGAATTATTAACTCTAGATGGAAAAATTAAAGATTAAGATACCACTTATATTCAATATCCGATATTTCAGAATAAAAAGTTTCTAATTCTTTTTTCTTTAAATCTGAATACATTTTTACATATTCATCAGAAAAATAATCTTTACAAAAATTAGAAGATTCAAACAAATCTATTGATTTCTCAACTGTTGTAGGCATATTTGGGTCCAAGTCAGTACAAGCATTATCAGTTCTAAAGTCAGAAGGTTTAATTTTATTAATTAGTCCTATATTTATACCTGCTAATATAGCAGATAATACTAAATATGGGTTTGCTTCAGCACCAGCCACTCTATGTTCAATTCTTTTTGAGTTATCTTTTCCCCTTGGAATTCGAAATGCAACGGATCTATTATTTGGTCCCCAAGAATTATTTACTGGAACGAATTGATCAGGTTGAAAACGTCTATAAGCATTAACATTTGGTGCAAAAATTAAAAAATTATCATATGTTGTTTGTTGTAAGCCACCAATTGCATAAGCTAATTGTTCACTTCCCTCTTCTTTAGCACTTGCAAAAATATTATTATTATTTTCATCAAATATACTTAAATGAACATGCATTCCACTTCCTGTTTGGTCAATAAAAGGTTTTGAAAGAAAACTTGCTTCATATCCATGTTTTATTGCTGTTTCTTTTATTACTCGTCTCAATAGGGCGGCATCATCAGCTGCTTTAAGAACATCTTTTGTATGATTTAAATTTATTTCAAATTGACCTGGGGCAAATTCTGATGAGGCAGTAGTTGCTGGTATATTTTGTATTTTGCAAAATTTGTTTACATCTTCCAAAAAATCATAAAATTCATCTAATTCTCTCATACCATAAACTTGGGTTCCTTCACTTTGCCTATTTGTTTCTTTCGAAATTGCTGGTTCTGGTTTTTCAGATATAGTTTTTCTTTTTTTAAAAAGATAAAATTCTAATTCAAATGCAACTTTAAAAAAAAGATGTAGATCATCGAATCTTTCTAGTACTTTTGCTAACACATTTCTTGGATCAATTATTGAACTATAGCGTGATTCATCCTGAATAGTGATTAATACTTGTGCCAAAGGATCTTTGTGCCATGGCATTTTATTTAAAGAGCCAGCAACTGGATAATATGTTGCATCTGGATCTCCATCACTAAAACCTCTCCCAGCAGCGTCTGGACAATAACCGGTGGGGTCTAATAAAAAAGTTGAATAACAAAATTGAATTCCTGATATAAAAAGCTTCTTGGCTTCATTTACTGGCAATCTTTTACCTCTTATAATTCCTGAAATATCACTTAATATAGCATCAATATATTTTATATCTGGATTATTAGTGCAAAATGATCCAAATTCTTCTAGAGAAGCTAGAGAAACATTTTTATATTTTATAGGCATTTAAAATTTATATGAAAAAAATAATTGAATGTCTATTTATTTAAATTTATGGTTTACTAAGTTTAATAAAAAAAAGGATTAATAACTATGGCGAAATACTATGAAACTAAAAATTTTTTAGTAAAAGCTTTAGGGGTGGCAATATTGATGGTTTTTATAACCGGATTATTTACCACATCAAAGGTTTTTGCTGATGAGCCTGGAAGTGTTTTTCTATGGGGCGGATATGATGATGATGGACTATTTGGACCATATGTAGAAGAACATGGGTCACCTGAATACTCAACATTTGGTGATGCTGAAGAAGGGTTACAAAAATTAAAAGCTGGTTTTGAAGTCGATTTAGCTTGGCCATGCCAAGGTGAAATAGCTCGATGGGTGAGAGCTGGAGTACTTCAACCATTAGACACTTCTCGTATAGATAACTGGAATGATATGTTCCCTGAAATTAGAGACCTACCAAGTGGTCAGGTTAATGGAGAGCACTATTTTGCACCAGTTGATTGGGGTGATACAACCTTATTTTATATGCCTGATCGAGTTCCATGGATGAACGCTGACAATGAAAGTTTTGCTCTAATGGAAGATCCAAGAATGAAAGGTAAAGTTGGTATACTAGACTCAGCTGCTGACTCATTATTTTTAATGATGCATCATCTTGGAATTGATATCAGAGAAAAAGATCAATTAACTAAAGCTGCTATTGATAAAGGCATCAATAAGTTTCGTGAAATGAGAGATAACGGACAAATACGTGCGTTCTTCGGAGATCCTTCCTCATTGATAGAGGCGCTAGGTAACGAAGAAATAGACGTAGCTCTTGGATGGAACGAAATTGCATGGGGTGCTGGAGCAAGAATGATGCAGCCTGCTAATGGAACAATGACGTGGGCTTGTGGGCTTGCAATTGTTAAAGGTGCAGACCTTGATAAAGCATACGCAATGATTAATGCAGCTACTAGTGCTGAAACTTCAGCTTACTTACTAAGTGAGTGGGGTTATGGTCATTCAAATAGAAAAGGCTTTAGCACAATCACTGCTGATGAATTAGCTGAGCGTGGAGTCGCATCGAATCCTGCGGAACACCTTTCAAATGGGATGTTCTCAGTCATGCCTTCAGACGAAGTAACTGACTACATGGAAGCTCAATGGGCTGAAATGGTTGCTGGCGGTTGATCAGAGATTAATTTATCTCAAAATAGCCTGTTCTCTTTTAGAGGACAGGCTATTTTTTATTCAATAAAGAAATATCTTCTAAACTCATACTTATAAAGCATTCGTTATTCTCAAAAGACTGATTGTCAAAATGTTGAGAAGAAACAGTGATTATCTTGTCTATTCCTTTAGCTTCAACATAAAATCTTGTCATTTCTCCTAAATATGAAGTCTGACAAATCTTAGCATCAAGACAAATATCCCAGTCAGATTTTACTTTAGAGATCATCATTGATTCTGGGCGAACACTACAAACAACATCTGAAGAATTTGTAGCAATATTTAAATTATTTTTAATTTTAAATTCTCCCAATCCTTCGATTGAAACATTGATGAATTCTCCATCACTTGATTTAGTCTCAGCTTTAAGAAAATTCGTTTCACCAATAAAATCACTTACAAATATATTTTCTGGATTCTTATAAAGTTCATTGGGTACTGATAATTGTTGAATTTTTCCATCGTTCATAACCGCAACTCTGTCTGACATACTTATGGCTTCTTGTTGATCGTGAGTAACGAATACAAAAGTAATTCCGATATTTTTTTGAAGAGTTCTTAATTCTAATTGCATTTCATCTCTTAATTTTTTATCTAAAGCACCTAGAGGTTCATCTAATAATAGAACTTTTGGTTGCCTTACTAAAGCTCTTGCAAGAGCGACACGCTGCCTTTGACCACCAGATAGTTGATTACTAAATCTTTCCTCATACCCCTCAAGCTTAACTAATAAGAGAACATCTTTAACTCGTTTATCTATCTCATCATTACTTAAACCAAGTTTTCTTAGTCCAAATTGAATATTTTTTTCTACATTAAGATGAGGAAAAATTGCATAGTTTTGAAAAACCATATTTGTAGGTCTTTTGTCTGGGGGTAATGCAGTAATATCTGTCCCATCAATTAATAGATTGCCAGAAGTAGGGTATTCAAATCCTGCCAATAGCCTCAACAATGTTGTCTTACCACATCCAGAGGGTCCTAAAAGTGAAAAAAATTCACCTTCTTTAATCTCAAATGAAACATCGTCAACTGCTTTTACATCTGCAAAGTGTTTTGAAATATTTTTGATCTGTATAAATGAATTGTTCATAATTTTTTATAATTTTATAGCCATATCTTTCTTTGCTTTCCCTTGTCCAACATTTCTTAACCAGAATGCTAACAAAACAATAAAAGTAGTAAACACAATAATTACTGCTCCCAAAGCCAATACATGAGGTAACTTCTGAACAAATCTCATTTGGCCCCACATATACATAGGTAACGTTGCGTCACTTCCAGTTAAAAAGAATGCAAGAATAAATTCATCAAAAGAAATTATGAAACTGAGAAGAAGAGCTGCGACTATTCCAGGCAAATACAATGGAAATGACACTCTAAAAAATGTTCCCCACGCATTCTCTCCTAAATCTCTAGAGGCCTCTTCAAGTGAAAAATCAAAACCTTCAATACGGGCTATAAGTATTAACATTGCAAAAGGTGTACAAAATAAAGTGTGGCCAATTGTGACTGGAACGAGCCCCAATTTAAATCCAAGATTGACCCAAATTGTAAGTATAGCTACAGCCAAGATAATTTCAGGTATCAAAAATGGCATCATAATACCTCCATAAGAGATCTTTTCCCCTCTAAATTTATATCGAGCAAATGCCTTCGCTGCAAAAAGTGCAATTGTTGTACTAACGACACTCGCAACTACTCCTACTTTTATACTCGCCCATAGAGCTTTATGTAGATTTCTTTTTGACCACATCTCTTCATAGTGCTCCGTTGTAAATCCAGCGAGAGGGAATGACATATAATTTGCATCGTTAAAACTAAATATAGGTAAGAATAAAACTGGTACATACAGAAAACCAAAATAAAGAAGGGTGTAAATCAGTAATGTACTATTTTTTTCGTTCATTTTTAAGTTAACCTTTGTGTAAGTCTTTTTGTTACATTCGACACAATTATTGTTATGAGTACAACAGTTGCTAGCATAATTGTAGCTGAAGCAGCACCAAGAGGAATATTATTTATTTTTCCAAAGTAAGCCTGGATCATATTCGAAAGCATACGACCATCAGTTCCTCCAAGTAAGGCTGGGGTCACATAATCACCTACTGTTGGAATGAATATGATTAATATTGCACCTATTACGCCAGGTAACGATAATGGAAATGTAATTTTCCAAAACACTTCAAATCGAGAGAGCCCAAGATCTCTTCCAGCTTCAATAAAAGAAAAGTCAATTTTTTCTAACGAAACATATAAAGGTAGTAATGCAAATGCTGCCCATGCGTGAGTAAGAGTAATAACTACTGCGGTCTCTGAATACATAAGAAATGTAAGAGGTTCGCTAAGAATTCCAGCGTTGATCAATGAAGAGTTTATCACTCCTTTTGTTCCAAGAATAATCTTCCAAGAAAATACTCTTAATAAATAAGATGTCCAAAAAGGCAAAGTGAGCAAAACAAGCCACAGCATTTTGTTTTTTTTGACATAAAAAGCGATGTAATAGCAAACTGGGTATGCCGTGATAAGTGTAATTAGAGTTACGAGAAATGATATTTTAATTGACTTTATGAGAAGTGTGACCAGCAAATTTTTTTGAAAGAAATCAATATATCTTTGAAATGTAAAAGTATAATCAATCTCCATCATGCTAACTTGAGTAAACATACTAAAGCTCAACATTAGTGCCATTGGCACGGCCATAGCTAGAATAACTAAAATTAAAGCTGGTGATAGTAATGTATACGCTTTTACATTGTCATGCTTTGCATAAATTTTTCTCCAAAAAACTATCATAATTTTTCAATTACCTATTTATTCAATTAAGGATTGCAATCCTCTTTTATAAAGAGAATTAGCAATAATTATTCTGTGTATCTCACTTGTTCCTTCCCAGATACGATCTGCTCTTAGTTCCCTATAGTATCTTTCAGCTACATTCTCTCTCATATATCCTCTTCCGCCAAATATTTGCACTGCCCGATCAGCAATTCTGTTCGCCATTTCTGATGCATACAATTTAACCATAGAGCTTTTACCATGCAAAATTTTAACATCTTGATTAGCATCATGAGCTTTACAAGTTTCATAGAGCATAAGACGTGCAGATGCCAAATCGTTCACACTGTCAGCCAACATGAATTGTATCGCTTGATAATTGGATATTTTTTCACCAAATGATTCTCTTTCTTTTGCAAATGTTGTTGCCTCATCAATTAAGCGCTCAGCGGCGCCGCAGCATCTCGCTGCTATTCCCAAACGTTCATGCCTAAACCATAAATGCGTATAGTCCATGCCGCTTCCCTCTTCGCCAATTATATTGATGTTTTGTATTGCTACATTATTAAATCGATAGATGGAATGATGGTGGGCATATGTATGACTGAAGAGTGGCGTATCTATATGTTCAACACCTTCTAAATTTTTATCTACGATAAACAAAGAATGCTTGTCTTTATTTGGTCCAGATTTAATTTTTGCTTGCAGAAAAAAAAAGTCAGCCTTGTTGGCGCTTGTAATATACCACTTTTCTCCATTGATGATGTATTGCTCTCCTTTTTTTTCTGCTGTGCTTTGTATTGATCCTTCCACATCAGAACCAGCTCCTTTTTCAGAAATTGCATAACATTCTCTTTTGGCACCTAGTAAAAGAGGTTTCGAATAATTCTCTTTTTGATAATCAGTAAAATAATCAACCATCCAATCTTGCACTTCAGGAAAACACCAGCAAAGAGCGTTGGTAACTCTTCCTAGTTGCTCCCAAATTATCATTTGTTCAAACATGCCAAGTCCGAGTCCCCCGTTCTCTTTTGATATGCCCATCCCTGACAATCCTAAAGATAAAGCTATCTTACGGTGTTTTTCTTCTATTTCTTCAGGTATTTCACCTTGATTCATTTCAGCATGAACTTCCCAAGGAATTAATTCATCATTTACAAATTTTCTAATTTTCTTTTGCCACTCAAGTGCTTTAGGAGTCATGCCACTATACATAAATACCTATCATTTTAATTATGATGAAATTTTAAAACAGTTTTTCATAAATAATACTTATTTACAAGAAATTTGGTTGAATGATTATTATATGGGATATAAGAATTGAAGAAATTCATGGATATAAAGACTTATGATGTAGCTGTTATTGGGGGTGGTCACAATGGACTTACCACTGCCTGCTATTTAGCAAAATCTGGCCTAAAAGTAATTGTCGTGGAGCAGCATGACTATGTTGGGGGAGCTTCTGTTAGCAGAGAATTATATCCGGGTTGGACATATTCTAATTGTTCGTATGTTTGTAGCTTACTTCGACCAGAAATATTCAGAGATTTAGAGTTATCAAAATTTGGTTTGCAAATAATTCCTTATGAAGGAAGTGCAACGATGTTGGATGATGGGAGATTTTATGCTCACTATAGTGATCATGACTTAACATATCGCTCTATTGCACAATTTTCTAAAAGAGATGCGGAGGCATATGATCGCTTTAGTAGAGATGTGATGCGTCAATGTAAAATTATCAAACCTTTGTTAAAAATGACGCCTCCTGATCCTACTTCTTTTGCTCCTAAGGACATTATGGGTCTTTTTGAATTTGCAAAATATTTTGTAGCAAAAGACGAGCTTGGTGGATTGGGTGAAAAAGAAATTTATGACACTATTCGCTTTTGGACAATGAGTGTTAGGGATTATCTTGAAGAATATTTTGAATCCGATGTTGTGAAGGCGCATTTAGCTGGTTCTGCAATTATTGGAACTGCTCTAGGCCCCTATTCGCCTGGTTCAGCTTATGTATTATTACATCATTATATGGGTGAGGTTGATGGAAATGTTGGAGCCTGGGGATATTCGCGAGGAGGCATGGGTTCAATAACTCAAGCAATGTCAAAATCATTTCAAGCAAATGGAGGAGAAATAAAAGCAGGATCTCCTGTTTCTAATATTCTTATTAAAAATAATCGAAGTTATGGTTTGGTTTTAGAAAATGGAGATGAAATTTATGCAAATAAAATTGTATCAAATCTTGATGTAAAAAGAACTTTTTTAAAAGTAGTAGAAGAAAATCAATTGCCTGAAGATTTTTACCTAGCTGTAAAAAATTTTAAGATAAGGGGCTCTTCAGGTAAATTAAACATTGCTCTTGATGAACTTCCTGTTTGGAAAAGCATTCCAGTTGGAGATCCGGCTGGAACAGGTGATTTGCACATAACTCAAAGTATTGAAGAGATGGAAGGTGCGTACGATGACTGGAAGCATGGAAAATGGTCAACCTATCCTTATGTTGATATGTGCGTTCCAAGCATTAATGATCCAACAATGGCTCCTCAAGGAAAGCATTACATGTCTGTTTTCATACAATATGTGCCATACAAACTTGCTGACGGAGGGTGGACTGAAGAAAAACGCAAAGAATTTGGAAAACATGTCATGAATAGAATTGGCAGTTACTCTGATAATTTTAATGACATTATAAGGCATGCAGAAATTCGCACACCAAAAGAGCTGGAAGCCGAAGTGGGACTAACTGAAGGAAACATATTTCAGGGCGAACTGACAATGGATCAGTTAATGTTTAACCGTCCTATCCCTGGTTATGCTCAATATAAAACACCTATAAAAAACTTATACATGTGTGGTTCTAGTACGCATCCAGGCGGAGGTGTTATGGGCGCTCCTGGAGCCAATGCTGCAAGAGAAATTTTACGCGATATGAATAAACAAATTGAGTCACACTATATATGAGCAAGTATGATGCAATCATTATAGGCGGGGGTCACAACGGGTTAGTATGTGCCTCTTATTTATCAAAAAAAGGTTACAAGATTCTCATTCTTGAAAAAAATGAAAATCTTGGAGGTCTTGTTCATTGCGCTAGTTCTCTTAAGGGATTTTCCTCTAAAATATTAAACGATTTGAAGATTAATTTACCCACATTAAATTATAAATCTTATGTTGTAGCTCTTCATTCTGATCAACAGCACACAATCCTTCAAGAAAATGATAAAAATAATATTAATTTCATTCAATCAAGTGCAAATGAAGAAAATCAAAAGAAGTTTTCATCGCTAATAAATAAATATAAACTCTTTGCCTCCACTCTGAGTAATTTCATGTATGAAGTTCCTCCGCGTTTGAAATCAGGAAACAGCGAAGACACTTGGAAACTTATTAAAATGGGCTGGAAAATAAGAAAACTGGGGAAGACAAATATGCGCGAATTTCTCAGGATTGTGGGGCTAAATATTGCTGATGAACTTGAAGATAATCTTAGCGATGACACTTTGATGGGTCTCTTGGCGCACGAATCAATCCTGGGATCAAATTTAGGTCCCCGTTCTCCAGGTTCCATATTGTCACTTCTTTATAGACAAGCGATGCAGAATGGTCTTTTTACTTCTGAACAATATGATTTTCATCAATTAATACCATCTTTAGAAAAAAATTGTATCAATCAAGGAGTGGATATTAAAATCAACGCAAGTGTAAAAAAAATAATAACTACTAATAATCAAGCGACGGGAGTGATCTTAAAGAATGAAGAAAAAATTGATGCAGGGATAATTATTTCCAATGCTGATCCCAAAACAACATATTTTGATTTGTTGGGAACAGAGCCTCTTGATACAGATTTTATAAGAAGAGCAAAAAATATTAGAACTAAAGGGAACATTGCAAAACTCTCAATCACTTTAAAAGACAAACCCATAATAAAAAATATTGAAAAAGAAAAAATGAATGCAAAATTTATTTATGCTCCTGGCATCAATTATATAGAAAGATCTTTTAATGCCATTAAATATGATAAATATAATGAAAATTTATGTTTTGAATTCCATCATTGTGCAAATGTTATTGCCGCAAATATTTATTATGTTCCTTATGTTAAAAACACTACACACGCTAAAGAAAGTCTTATTCAACAAAGCATAAATTCATTGAAACCATTTATTTCTAACTTAGAGATTGAGAATGCTGAATTGTTAACACCTAATGAAATTGAAGAAAAATATCATGTAACGGGCGGTCATTGGCACCATGGAGACTTAGAAATAGATCAGATGCTAATGATGAGACCATTTTATGGTTCTGCTCAATATGCAACGCCAATAAAAAATTTATATCTTTGTAGCGCAGGCACACATCCAGGAGGTGGCATTACTGGGATCAATGGCAGAAATGCCGCAAAGAAAATTATGGGAGATAAAAAATGAATCAAACTAATATTTCCTATAAACAACCGCTTTTAGAAACACCTTTCCACGCAAAGACACAGGAGAGGTGTTATGCGCATGATTGGCACAGATGGGCTGGCTATAAAGTAGCAAAACAATACACTTCAGCAGAATTAGAATACACAGCCATACGCAATACGGCTGGTGTTATAGATATAACGCCAATGCATAAATATAGTGTGCAAGGAAAAGATGCTAAAAAATTTATTAATAAATTAATAACCAGAAATGTTGATAATATTCAGCCCAAACAAGTTGTCTACGCTCTCTGGTGTAATGAAGATGGATTTGTCGTTGATGATGGAACTATTTTTTGTTTTGATGAAAATAATTTTAGGATATGTAGCGGAGAGAGAAATCTAAATTGGTTTGAGGATACAGCAATCGGTTTTGATGTAATAATTGAAGATATAAGTCATTCAATAGCAGCGTTAGCGTTCCAAGGTCCTCTTTCGTGTAAAATTTTACATATGCTAAATGCAAAAAACATTGAGAATTTGAAACCTTTTTGTTTTGATCAATTCACAATTAACAATCAAGAGATCACAATTTCAAGAACAGGATTTTCAGGTGACCTTGGTTATGAATTGTGGTGTGAACCTTCCCAAGCACACAATGTTTGGGACGCTCTATTTTCTTTTAACAAAGATTATAAGATATTAGCTGCTGGGTTAGACGCTTTGGAGATGGTTAGAGTAGAAGCTGGATTTATTGTAGTAAACGCTGATTTAATAGCAGCTGAACACGCTCTGAGACCAAATAGAATGCGAACACCCTATGAATTGGGATTAGCTTGGATGGTAAATTTGGATAAAGAATTTTTTTCAGGGAAAGAAGCATTGATTAAACAAAAAAACAAAGGTGTGGAAAAAAAACTTATCGGTTTGGATGTGCAAGGAGATAAGCCAGCTGTTGGTTCAGTGTTATATAATGAATCGAAAAACAAAGATATTGGTATAGTAACTGCGGCTATGTGGTCCCCTTCTCTTAAATCAAATATTGCTATGGGTTATGTTGATAAAGAATTTATGAAACTCGGATCAAAAGTTCTTGCAGAAATTTATCATCCTGAAGAGCTTGAATATAGAAAAATTTGGGCGCAGTGCAAAGTAGTCAAAAAACAATTTATTACCTTAGAAAGACGAAACGCTGTTCCAGCCTTAATTTAGGAAATAATATGAAAAATGACTATATTAGCGACATTCATAAAAAAGATAAACTAATCCTTCATCCTTATGAAAATCTTAAAGATCGCGGAACATACAACAGAAAGTTGATAGTCAAATCAGATAATATTTATTTATATGATGAAGATGGAAAGCGTTACATTGATGGACCTGGTGGAATGTGGTGCAATAACATTGGTCATGGCAATAAAGAAATAGCTGAGAGTATTAAAACTCAAGTTGAAAAAATGGACTACTGTAGTCCTTTCTCAGAATCAAATGAAACTTCAGCAGAATTAGCTTCCGTTTTATGTGAATTATCTCCTGGTGATCTAAATACAGTTTTTTTTACTCCGGATGGATCAAGTGCGAATGAAACTGCTCTGCGCTTTGTCATGCTATATAATAATCTTTTAGGTAGGCCTGAAAAAAAACATATTATTTCACGAGATCGCGCGTATCATGGAAGCACTTACCTCACTGCCTCCATTACGGGAAAAGACAGGGATGAAAATAATTTTGATTTTGAAAAAAATTTTATTCATCATTTAGGCTCTCCTAATCCTTATAGAAGAAAAGATAATCAAACCGTAGAAGATTTTTGTGATGAAAAAGTAAAAGAATTTGAAAACAAAATATTAGAAATTGGATCAGATAAAGTAGCTGCGTACATTGCTGAACCGATTCTTGCTTCAGGTGGTTGTATTGTTCCTCCTAAAAATTACATCAAGCGTTTTTGGGATGTTTGTAAAAAATATGATGTTTTATATATTTCTGATGAGGTGGTTACAGCTTTTGGAAGACTTGGACATTTTTTTTGTTCCCATGAGGAGTTTGATATCACTCCAGATATTATAACAACAGCGAAAGGAATTACTTCTGGATACATACCTTTAGGAGCCGTTTTAATTTCTGATAAATTAATTGCACAAATCAGCAAAGACTCTTCTATGTTATTTCACGGATTTACGTATTCAGGCCATCCAGTTTCTTGTGCTGCCGCTTTAAAAAACATTGAAATAATGAAACGAGATAAGATTCTTGAGCATGTAAGAGAAATTGCTCCTTACTTTCATCAAAAACTTAAAAAACTATATGAAATACCTATTGTTGGCGATGTCCGAGGGATGGGTCTTATGGCAGGCATTGAATGTGTAATTGATAAAGATAGCAAAAATCCATTATTATTAGATAAAGCTATCGCTTCACGAATAGATGAAGAATCTCTTAAACTAGGATTAATAATTAGACCTATATATCATATATGCGTGTTATCTCCTGCTCTCATTATTGCAAAAGAGCAAATAGATGATCTTGTCGATAAATTATATCAAGCCATCACCAATGCTACAAAACAACTTGAGGCAGAAGGCTTATGGTCGAAATAACAATCTATGTTTTCAAAAGTAATAAACTATATTGATTTTAAAAGTATCAATCCAAGCGTAAAGTATTTATCAATTGCAGCTTTTTTCACTGGAATAGCCCTTGGTTATTTTTTTACAGTTATTGTAATTGTTGCAAAATACAAAGGTTTTTCAGAAGGAACGATAGGAATAATAGCGGCCTGCTTTTCCTTTGGTCTAATGTCAGCTGGATTTATTGTTTCAATTGTTTTGGATAAAATTGGTTTGTATATAACTATGTTGCTTGCCATTACCATACAAACTGTATGTGTAATTTTGATGTTTGTTTTTTTTAATCCAATTAATTTAGCAATTAATCACTTTATTATGGGTGTGTTAGCTGGAATGAATTGGATGACAATGGATACATGGGTTAATCTAGTATCTGATAATAAAAATAGAGGGAAAGCAATTGGTTTTTATAATTCTGCCATTACTGTTGGCTTTGCCGCAGGTCCTCTATTAGTTGGTTTATTTGGTACGCAAGGTTTTTTCCCAATAATACTTTGTATTGTTTTAATGATTATAAGATCTCCAGTTATTGTTCTTATAAAAAAACATATTCAGAATGTTCTTATCCCAAAATTAGAAACAAAACTTAATTTTTCTTTCATCAAAATCGCACCTTTTATATTTTTGGCAATATTTGTTGGTGGTGTGAATGATTCAACATTTGGAGCTTTATTTCCCGCCTATATGATCAATGAATTATTTTCTGATAAGCAAATTGGATATCTATTTTTTTTTGGTTTATTTGGAGGTGTAATTTCTCAACCTTTTATTGGAACTTTAGCAGACACTATAGATAAAAGAAAATTTATAATTGTATTATTGGTATTTCATTTAATTTGGCCAATTTTATTGCATAACTATACTATTGGTTTACCTCTCCTATTTCTTTCAGTTCTTTTATGGGGAACTGCAAGTGTTAGCCTATATACCGTTACACTTGCCTATCTTGGTGAACGTATAAACATTGCTGAACTTTCAATAGCAACTTCTGTTTTTATAATAGTATATGAATCAGGGGAATTCTTAGGTCCCGCTATAATTGGGTCAGTGATGGATTACGCAGGAAACATTGGATTTATTTATTCATTGATAATCTTTACATTTTTTTCATTACTTGTTGGCATCATAAGAAGTTTTATAAGGAAAGGAACTTATGGAATTTAAAATTATTGATGCAGAAGTTTGCCATATTGAAAAGGTAGGTAAATTATTTGATTTGTACAGACAGTTTTATAAATATGATTCAAACTTAATTGAATCAACTAATTATATCAAAGAAAGAATAAACAAAAAAGAATCAAAAATTTTTATTGCCATAAATGAAACTAATGAAGCTGTTGGTTTTGTGCAACTGTATGAAACTTTTGGTTCTCTTGATCTGGGAAAAATTATAATTCTATATGATTTGTATGTAATAAAAGATCAAAGAAAAAATAAAATTGGAAGGCAATTAATGCTTAAGTCGCATGAATATGCAAAAAAAATTAATGCAAAACGAATACAACTATCAACTGCAACAGATAATTTTATTGGTCAGTCTCTCTATGAATCTTTAGGATATGTAAAAGACACTGATTTTTACACATATGATTTTGAAATAAAGTAGGCTTAACTAAATCTTCTTTTTAATTCATAAGTGTATTCCGGGCCCATGCCACAGCAACTGCCAATTATTCTCACTCCCTGATTAACCCAGCCTTGCATATTGTCTGAATACATCTCAGGAGTATAGTTCTTATCAAAAATCCAGTTCGGACGAACATATGTGCCTTTGTGAGGATAAGCACCTAGATGGCCATTCCACTTACTTCTTATTTCTCGCAATCCTTTTGTGGTATTTTTTGTTTCTGAATGCATAAGTAAAACAGCATCAAAATCATTAGTAATCGTATTTAAAGTTTCAGAAAATTTCATCTTTGTGTTTTCAAAAGCAAGTAAATCACCTTCTTCACTTTCTTCACCACAACTTAATCCTAACCAAACAGGTAATCCTGAAGCTAAAGCAGCATCAATAGCTGGCTTACAAATAGAAGGGTTAATAATCATTTCTAAGATTATCAGATCAATATTATATTTTTTAAAAATACTGATCTGTTCATTAAAATTTTTTAAAATTTTATTATAATTAAAACTATCTTCTCGAATACTTTCTTCTGTAAATTCAGTTACTTCTCGTGTTTTTTGAGCAAGTTTCATATTATCTCGAAATTCTGCAGGATCATTAATTCCATCTACAATATCTGCTACTAAGGATAATGATATTGAACCCGCAATAGACACATTTTTATCAGGAAAATGATTTCTAGCCGAAATGGCGCACTCCATCGCTTTTTCGTTTATTTCAACTGTTTGGTCTTTAAAAGTTGAATATTCAAGAACATGTCGTGCTGATGAAAATGTATTGGTTGTTATAACTTCCGCGCCCGCTGCAATATAATCTTTATGAATATCTTCTAAGATTTTTGGATGAGTGATTGATGCCGGACCGCACCATCCTGCCCTATCCATCTGCGCGCCTCTTTTTTCTAATTCTGATCCATTAGCACCATCAAGAATAACGATTTTACCATTATTTAACTTATCTTGAATGTATTTGTAGTTTTCCATAGAAATTAAAACTTCATAATTTTTTAATTAATTATACATCATTGGTATGTATACAAAGTTTAAAGTTCTCAACTTGTAATTATTTTTTCAGTTTATCAATTAAATGTAATTCGCCTGGATTAAAATTCTTTTTATTCTCATCTATAAACTTATCAATCAGATCTTCTTTTTCTTGCTCAAATTCAGTTACTTTTCTCTCGTTTAAATCAACATAAAGGGAGCAAACTTCTGTCGTGGATGCTAGATATTGCTCTTGCTTACTTTGCATTTCCAATTTGTAAACCAATCTTTTTTTATCACGATCTAAAAAAAGTAGATTCAAGTCAACTTCATCCCCTACTTTCACTTCTTTGTCGTAAGTAGTGTGAGCTTCAACAGCAAATGTTGTTTTTTTTTGATTGATGGCCGACTCTTCGCCGATATGGAATTTTTCAAGCAGTGTTTCCCAAGCTGAATCAAACAAATGAATATAAAAAGCAAGATTCATATGGCCATTGTAATCTGCCCACTCTGCCTTGACTCTTCCTGTTTTTAAAAAAATACTCACTTGTTGGTCCCTATAAAATAGGATACTACAATTGCATAAAATGAACAACAATGTAATAATTTCTTGTCCAGTAACTGGTTCAGGCGACACAGCAAAAAAGCATCCGAACCTGCCAATTACGCCGAAACAAATTGCAGATGCCGCTATTGAATCCGCAAAGGCCGGGGCTGCTGTTGCCCATATACATGTCAGGGAACCTAATGGTGCTCCAAGCCGTAAAATTGAATACTATAAAGAAGTTGCTGATAGGATACGCTCAAGCGATACAGATGTTGTAATTAATTTTACGACAGGCATGGGTGGTGATTTTGAGGTCGGAGAAGGCAAGGATCCTCTGAATCCGGTGGGAAAAAATACGGATATGATACATTCTCTAGATCGACTTGAACATATCGAGGAGTTGCTTCCTGAAATGTGCACCCTTGATTGTGGCTCTTTAAATTTTGGTGACACAAATATGACTTTTATTCATACCCCAATTCAACTGCGTCTAGCAGCAAAAAAAATGAAGGATCTCGGTGTCAAACCAGAGATGGAAGCATTCGAAATGGGTCATTTATGGTTCGCTAATCAATTATATAAAGAGGGTCTTATCGATGATCCTCCATGGTACCAAATCTGCTTAGGCATTCCTTGGGGTGCGCCAGCAACTACTAGCTCTATGAAAACAATGGCTGATATGGTCCCCAAAGAAGGTATGTGGGCGGGATTTGGTATTGGCCGAATGGAAATGCCCATGGTCGCACAAGCAGTTCTTTTAGGTGGCAATGTCAGAGTTGGACTTGAAGATAACCTGTATCTTGGAAAAGGTGTGTTTGCATCTAATGGTCAATTAGTCGAAAAAGCTGTTCGCATAGTTGAAGATCTTGGCGCTAAAATACTCACACCATCTGAAACAAGAGAAAAACTTAAATTAAAAAAACATTTTTAAATTAAATGCCAACGCCTATTAATAAGATTGCCATAATTGGCACTGGAGTTATAGGATCTGGCTGGACTCTTAGGTTGTTGGCTAAAAAAAAAGAAGTATATGTTTTTGATCCAAACCTAAAACAAGAAAAATTTTTATTGGATGAAATAAAGAGAACTACTAAATCGCTAAAGAATTTTTATAAGACCTCCACGATATCAACAAAAAAACTATTTTTAAAAAAATCAATTAAAGAAGCAGTGAAAGATGCTGATCTCATCCAAGAAAATGGACCGGAAAATGAAAAAATAAAAAAGAAGATCGTCAAAGAAATCAGCAAGTGGTCAAAACCAAATGCCATTATTGCTTCAAGTTCTTCTGGATTATTGCCCACAAAAATACAATCTGCGTGTAAAAATCCTGCTAGATTCATCATTGCCCACCCTTTTAATCCTGTTTATTTATTGCCTCTAGTTGAGCTCGTAAAAGGAAAAAAAACAAAAAATAATTTTATAAAAAAATCAGAAATTTTTTATCGTTCTTTAGGAATGCAGCCACTTATAGTTAAAAAAGAAATTGAAGGGTATTTATCTGACCGATTACAAGAATCAATGTGGAGAGAGTCATTGCATATAATTAATGAAAATTTAGCTTCAACGGATGATTTAGATAAGGCCATTATTCACGGACCTGGACTTAGATGGTCTTTGATGGGAACTTTTTTAACTTTTCATCTTGCTGGGGGGAAACTAGGGATGAGACATATGTTAAAACAATTTGGTCCAGCACTTAAACTTCCATGGACTAAACTAAAAGCTCCTAAACTAACAAAGAAATTAAGTAACAGAATTATAAAAGGAGCAAAGAAACAATCTAAGGGGAAATCTATAAAAGAATTAACAACAATACGTGATAATTTTTTAATTGATCTATTAAAATTAAAAAATAAATATAAGATTTGATTATGACTATAACTTCAAAATTTATATCTCTTAAAGAATATATTCCAGCTGGCAGCCCAAATTTATCTCATTTTTCACTTAATACAAAAGAAATTAATCTTGAGGATAGTAATGACGTGCTCGTAAAGAATGCGTGGATATCAGTTGACCCTTATATGAGAGCAAGAATGACTGAAAGAAAAAATTACTTGCCACCATTTGATTTAAATAAACCTATGTTGGGAGCTGCTATTGGCAATGTTCAAAAAAGCAATTCCAGTAATTTCTCTGAAGGTGACATTGTATTAAGTGAAAATGGATGGAGAGATTGTTTTGTTGAAAAAGACACAAAATTAAAAAAAATTGAAAATATCAATCTTCCTGTACAAACTTACCTTGGCCCTCTTGGAATGACTGGGCATACCGCGTACATAGGTCTCTTTAAAATAGGTGAATTAAAGGAGAATCAAACTGTGTTGGTCTCTTCTGCCGCTGGTTCTGTTGGATCAATGGTTTGTCAAATTGCAAAAAATTTAGGTTGTACAGTTATTGCGAGTACTGGAAGTGATGAAAAGGTTGAATGGTTAAAAAATCAATTAGGCGTTGATCATGCTTTTAATTATAAAAAAATAGAAAACTTAGTCTTGCATTTAAAATCTTTGGCCCCTGATGGGTATGATCTGTATTTTGATAATGTAGGAGGTGATTTTTTAGAGTCGGCAATCTTTAGAATGAAAAACTTTGGCAAAATAATCATTTGTGGAAGAATATCACAAATGAGCGCCACTTCACCTGGTGAAGGCATAAAAAATATGGCCCATGTGTTAGTAAAAAGACTTACGATAAAAGGATTTTTAATTTTTGATCATGTCAATGATCGGGAAAATTTTGAAAATGACATGAATAAATGGATTTCCAATGATAAAATTAAATGGAAGGAGACCGTAGTTCAAGGTATTGAAAACGCCCCTCAAGCTTTTCTTGATCTTCTCAATGGAAAAAATATTGGTAAAATGCTTGTAAAAATTTAAGTTAATCTTAAAATTGTAAAATATAATAAAATTCCTCTAAAATAATATAAAAAAATTTAATGTCTTATTTACCCAACAAAAAAAGATACGATCAACTTAGTTACAGACGTTGTGGTCAAAGTGGTCTTCAACTACCTCTAATAACTCTTGGCTTATGGCATAATTTTGGAGGGAAAAATATGTCAAATGAATCAAAAAAAATGATTTTCAGAGCCTTTGATCGTGGTGTTACCCATTTTGATTTAGCAAATAATTATGGACCTCCATATGGCTCAGCAGAGTCAAATTTTGGTAAATTAATGAATTCAGATTTAAGGCCTTTTAGAGATGAATTAATTATTTCCACTAAAGCCGGCTATGATATGTGGCCTGGGCCATACGGTGAATGGGGATCTAAAAAATATTTAATGGCAAGTTTAGATCAAAGTCTAGATCGCATGCAACTAGAATATGTAGATATATTTTACTCTCATCGTTTTGATCCTCTAACTCCTCTTGAAGAAACTGCTGATGCCTTGGCTCAATCCATATACCAAGGAAAAGCTTTGTATGTTGGAATATCATCATATTCATCAAAACAAACTATACGCATGAATAAATTATTAAAGGAAAGAGGTATTAAGTGTTTAATACATCAACCCTCATACTCTATGATCAACCGGTGGGTTGAAAAAGACTTGCTAAAAACTTTAAAAAAATTAGGAATTGGATGTATTGTGTTTTCACCCCTTGCCCAAGGTATGCTATCTGAAAAATATCTTCATAATATTCCAAAAAATTCACGTGCTGCAGAAAATTCATCTCTGGATAAAGATACAATTACTAATTCATATATAAAAAAAATTAAAGGTTTGTTAAAAATAGCAAGAAATAGAGAACAAACCGTATCTCAACTAGCCATAGCGTGGGTCTTACGTCATAAGACAATGACATCAGCCTTAATTGGCTCCAGGACAGTGAAACAATTAGATGAATGTTTGGATAGTTTAAAAAATCTAAAATTTACAAAATCTGAATTAAAACAAATAGATAAATTTGCAAAAGAAGAAAAAATTAATCTTTGGGAGCCTTCCAGTCGTTATTAAATTAGGCTGCCGTAAAAAAATCTATTTCAACTGGTTCTGCCTCTGGTTTGCCAAGTATCATATCTGATGCTTTTTCAGCAATCATAACAGTGGAAGCATTCAAATTGCCGCTAATAATATCAGGTAAAATCGAAGAATCTACAACACGCAAGTTATTCAAACCATGAACTTTGGTATCAGCGTCAACAACAGACATACTATCAATGCCCATCTTATTCGTGCATGAAGGATGATAAGCCGTTTCTGATGCATTTCTTATAACCTCATCTAATTCTTCATTGTTTTGAATGTCAAGTCCAGGACGGATTTCTTTTCCCAAATATTCATTAAGAG
>Ga0208521_1000660_pt1 | contig 20343 bp, 13 predicted proteins | sample ETNtaG_24_FD_185754 | JGI IMG/M metagenome (GOLD analysis project Ga0208521, IMG submission 185754) | Marine microbial and viral communities from oxygen minimum zone, Eastern Pacific Ocean - ETNP201306SV47 (SPAdes) (version 2) | ecosystem: Environmental > Aquatic > Marine > Oceanic ... | reverse complement strand
GGGCAATATGGTCAGTTTAAGCCAGTAAAATCTTCGACAAATACTTTTTGAGAAGAACGACTTGCCCTTTCAACTATATCGCGAAGTTCACCGGAATTAATAAACTGATTTGAATTTAATGTTAATTTCTGTGGAATAAGTCCACTGACGATAATTGCAATAGTCAGTAAAATTCGTTTCATACTGATCCTCTTAACATTTTTGATAAAATTGAATAATTACTATAAAATTTTATGGCTATTATTTTTTTCATCAATATGCGTACTATTTAATAAAATCTCTAATTTAGGTTATTAGAATCTGAATATATATATTATCTTATGAGATTCCTATTAAAATACAGATGTAAAACCCATCTTAAATCCATCGTTAAACGGTTCGATTGTTCTGCATATTCCATTTGTACAAACTAATCCACCCTTCAATGATCCATACAATAATGATAATCGAATTGAGGGAGTGATATTATATACAAATTCAATATTTACCCAATTTCTTGTTTGATCAAGGCCCAATAATTGTTCTAAGGGATTATCAAATTCATTAGTGCCTGAAATTGTTTCTATCACATTCGTATTATCCCACGTCAGAGCCGCTGACCATAAAGGTGATTTACCTATGCTAATACTGGTAAAGCGATTCGTTTCATAATCTAAATACTCATCTGCATCTGGAATACCATTTCCGTCATTATCATTGTAAAATGAGCTCATGAATGTGTCCACGACTGTTACACCATTCTCTGTTTGGATTCGCCCACCGCCTTTGGTATAAAATTGAGTTTCAATTTTGGCGTTAATACTCCAACCGTTATCAAACACATATGAAATACCTAGAGGAATTGACCGACTTTGTTGAAGAGAATAATCCATCCAGCTCGATGTATCTGTCTTAGTATAGAAATCTAATTTTGTTACATCATAACTATTTGAATAGCCTGTAGTTAAATGGAGTTTATGATCCAATAAATAAAATGATAATTCTCCATATAATTCTTTAAAAGGAGTTGCCGATTTCTCGGATAATGGTATTAAAGAGACTTCATCTTCTTTACTCCATTGATAGTTCAAATCCATAACCCATGAATGCGATTGGCTTGAAACTGAATAAATTCCCAGAAACTCTATCCATTCATTCAGCATACACATTAATTCAATTTTATACCCAATTTCATTATTGAAATCTGTTTGATGAGATACGCGATTCATAAGAATATTCTCATTAATATTCAATGCAGTTGGTGGATTTTGAAACGGTTGAAATAAACCATAATTATCAACAAAGTTTGTCCTCTCTGAAGGATCAAGAGTCCCAAAACGATAATTGATGTATTCGATGTTTAATGAAAACAAATTAAAATATAAATTAAGATTGCTATACAATCCTCTACCATCAGAGTGGCCTTTGAACAAATTATTCATATCATCATATTCAAATGATTGATTCTTTATGTATTCAGTATATAAATCAAATAATGAACTATTGTAGATATATTTTATGCTCATTATTTGATTTTTTAAATTAACTGTATCTGGTATTGTACTGTATAAATTTACAGAATGTTTTTCTTTAGATTGTATGAAGGATGATCCAATCGAATGATTATTTTTTATATAATCAACATTAATACCATACATATTATGAAACGAAGTATAGTCATGTTTTCGCATGTCAGGATTTATTGGAGTGCTTAATTGAATATCAGAACGTCCTGTAATAAACTGGATGTTCCACGGATTGCTGTTATAGTTAATACTTAATCCTCTTATCCCCGTATCACGATCAATTGATTGATCATCTAAAGAATTAAGAACCAATCCTCTTCCCCAAATTTCATATAAATCACCAAGCTTTAAGGATAAGTCGCCATGATCATATTCCAAGCGCATTTTGCGCAATCCATTAAGAGATCGTCCTAATTCAGGTGGATCACTAAATTCAAACTGCAGCCAATTATTAAAATTGCCATACTGAAGATGAGTGTTGATAAGAGTTTCATTATAGTAAAAACCAGATCTGTTTTCACCCAACCGCGTTTCAGTATTTCCTGTGAATGAAACCTGGGCACATACCATTGAAAAAGAAAGTAATAAAATAACTTTCTTCATTCAGAGATCTCATCCTGTATATTTAATGCATGTCGGATCTGTTCTTCTATCTCGACTTCATCACCTAGCAGATATCCCTGGTGAAACCATACAACTTCCCTTTTTTGATTAATGATTAATAAAGTTGGGAGCAATAATGCATTCATTTTTTGGGCCACTTGTTGATTAGGATCAAGGCCAACCAAAAATTTGAATTTTTTACTGCGTATGTAGCTTTTTACTTTGGACATACTTTTTGGTGAATCCGTACTGATACAAAGTACTTGAAACCCATATTCTTCATACTTTTTATGAAATTTGTCTAAATGAATCATTTCCTTTTTACATGGTGCGCACCATGTAGCCCAGAAATCAACCAAAACAGGACCATCTTTCAAAAGTTCATTTAAAGACGTATGCCCTCCATCCATCAACTTGAACGATAAGTTAGGTAAGGCAGTATCCAATAATGGTTCTGCATTAAGTATAGATCCGCACAGGAGACTAAATAAAATAAGTTTCTTCATTTTTTTCCTATTTTAATTGAATCGGGTATTAGTTAAACAAGGAAATCTACTTAAGATACGATTTTAAGAAATATATTACTTACAGCAGAGACTGTAAGAAAGAAGACAGTTCTGTTTCAGGGACAAACTTCAAACTCACTCTGCGAATGCTGTCAGCTGTTGGTATGGGTAAACTAAACGTATATGTTACGGGGATCTTCACCGATTCCATGGCAACTTGTAATGACCAACCTCCAATTGTAAAATCGATGAGTGGTGAAAATTTATGATCAGTGAAATAATGAACGTTCGCAGATTCAAGTTGATGAATGGCAGCTTCTGGAGTATCAACAATCAAAACTATCGGTTTATTAAATTCATTTAAAAACGAAATAACAGGTACAGCCCTGTATTTGCCGAATCGAATCTTTTCGTGCAACGCATCAGAAAAATTGAATTTTTCCTTATTAAAATCAAAAATCATCAGGGAGCCGTCCTGTTTCAACCCGGTATAGGGCAAAGACTTGAGCATGTCAGCAATTACATAATCTTTCAGCGAATATTCTATATTGATACTGACATTCATGATTTTTGCGTTTTCTTCATCGTATTCAAAAATAGGTTTTTGGATATCAACATTATAAGGGCTGGCCATCAGGTCATCTAAAACATTCATGAGCATCAATGTATTGGCATCATTTTCAGGATTATAGCTGGGCTGGGAACTATTCCCTAAATCCAAAACCCATTCTTCTCCTTCCTTAAAGGATTCATCTTTGGAAGGAAGGCTTCTTGCACCAATAACAAGATCCATACTTTTTTCCAATTCATCAATGGCCATATCAATATCTCTACTGACATCTTTTGAATCACTAAAAATAGATGATTTTATAGGTGGCGTTTTGTTAATTGAAAATTCCGGATAGATAGATTTTTTCTTTTTATCCACGGGTATAAATGGAGTTAACATTGTTTCCACAGTTAAAGTTAATTTCATATTCAATTCAGAAACTTCATTGTAATTACCTGAAATTTTACGACGATCTGTTTCTTCCCATGTGGCGATATCCACCAGTTGCAAGTTTATACTAATGTTATCCAGTTTACGCTCAAATTTCCCCAATAGTAAAAAATTTCTGGAACCGCGTGGTTGATGGAGCAAGAGCGAACGATTATTCATGATCGTTTCCAGATCATCTTGGCCTTGTATTCGCAATTTAGAAACATCCTTAAATTTGGCATTGAGCATATCTACGAATCCCTGCCCAAGCCAGTCTATAGATGGTTCCTGTGTAACATTATCAAATTTGATGATATATAAATAAACAGATGGTCCTGCCTGAAGGATTGAAAAAAGAGTAATTCCGGAAATAATTGATTTAATGGACGTCCGCATAAGCATTCAAATTAGGAGGAATTTTTCCATTTTGCCAATGCTAATTCTTTTGACTTTGTTGTTGTTTTTCCAACTTCGCCCATGTGTTTCTTAATGGAACCGTCCGATTAAATACCGGTTTTTCCTGTGTAGAGTCCGGATCTTTATAAAAATAACCTAATCGTTCGAACTGAATATGTTCTCCTAATTCTACATCTGAAAGAGAAGGCTCAAGTTTGCATTCATTTAAAACGATTAATGAATTTGGATTTAATACATCTTCGAAATTTTTCGATGTTGCCGGATTCGGAACTGAAAATAACCTATCATATAATCGCACTTCAGAATTCATAGCATCATTTGCAGACACCCAATGAATTGTGGCTTTTACTTTCCTACCATCTGGTGCAGATCCACCTTTTGTTGCCGGATCATAAGTACAATGTAATTCAATAACATTACCCTGATCATCTTTAACGACGTCATTACAGGTAATAAAATATGCATACCGCAAGCGCACTTCTCTGCCCGGAGCCAGGCGGAAAAACTTCTTGGGCGGATCTTCCATAAAATCGTCTTTCTCAATATATAATTCACGGCTGAATGGAACCTTTCTGTTCCCGGCAGATTCATCTTCAGGATTATTAATCGCATCTAATTCTTCAACTTTATTGTCTTCATAATTTGTTATAATGACTTTCAATGGTTCCAGTACAGCCATTCTGCGTTCAGCACATTTATTCAAATCAACCCTTAAAATGGATTCCAGTTTGGCAATCTCCATGACGTTATCACGCTTGGCAATTCCTACTTCATGCATAAAATTACGAATTGATCTCGGTAAATAACCTCTTCTGCGCATACCGGACAATGTGGGCATTCGCGGATCATCCCACCCATTAACATAACCACCATCAACCAAATTCTTCAACTTGCGCTTGGACATGACCGTATAACTCAAATTCAATCTGGCAAATTCGATTTGCTGTGGGTGGTAAACATCTAATCGATCCAAAAACCAATCATAAATTGGGCGGTGGTCTTCAAATTCAGTAGTACATAATGAATGTGTCACGTTTTCGATGGAGTCCTCTAGTCCGTGTGCCCAGTCGTACATTGGATACACACACCAGGCATCTCCAGTATTATGATGGGCAGCATGCAAAATGCGATAAATGACTGGATCACGCATATTTAGATTTGGATGCGCCATATCTATTTTTGCACGTAACGTACGGCTGCCGTTCGGAAATTCTCCATCTTTCATACGTTTAAACAGATCCACGTTTTCTTCAATTGACCGATTACGAAAAGGGCTATCTTTACCAGGTTCTTTTAGTGTTCCCCTTGTTTGCCGAATTTCATCAGCAGATAAGTCACACACATAGGCATCGCTCTGAATAATTAATTGAACTGCATAATCATGCATCTGTTTAAAATAATCTGAAGCAAAACAAAGTTTATCCCATTTAAAACCCAGCCAACGCACATCTTCCTGAATCGCATCTACATATTCTTCTTCTTCCGCGATTGGATTTGTATCATCAAAGCGCAGATTGCATTTCCCACCGTATTCTTTAGCGATGCCAAAGTCTAAACAAATGGCTTTCGCATGACCAATATGCAAATGCCCGTTTGGTTCTGGTGGAAAACGTGTTTGAACACGGTTTTCAAATTTACCTGTTACATTATCTTCATCGATAATGCGTTGAATAAAATGGCGGTGTTTGTTTTCGTTCATGATTGTAATGGAAATATTTCTAATGCTTTATTTAATCTGCGTATACACACGTCCTTCCCGAGTATAGCCATCAATGTAAATAACGATGGACCGTTGGAAACGCCGCTCAACGCTAAACGAGTTGGATGTATTAATTTACCAGCTGATATATCATTTTGCTCTGCTGTCATTCTCAAGGTTGATTCAATAACATTTGCATCCCACTGTTCAATAGATTCTAATCTCTTTTTATAAACATTGATAATCTGACTGGTGGCCTCATTCTTCCAATTCTTTCTGGATGATTTTTCATCATAGGATTGTGGATCGGTAAAAAAATATGACGATTGATCTATAAAATCTCTTAATGATTTTGAGCGTTGTTTTAATTGTTCAAGAATTGCATATAAATAGTTTGTTTCAAATCCTTGGCCCCAATCGGCATTAATTGCGTGAATACCTTCCAGAATTTTGGCAGTTCCCAAGCGGACCATATGTTGCCCACTAATCCAGGAAAGTTTTTGTTCATCATAAACTGCACCTTTTTTATGAACATGACTCATTTGAAATAATGCAATTAATTCATCAAGTGTAAATATTTCTTCATCAGACCCCGGATTCCATCCCAGAAGCGCAAGGTAATTCAACAAGGCGTCTGGTAAATAGCCTTCATTTTTGAATTCCTGGACTCCCGGGGCGCCATGACGTTTGCTTAATCGTTTCTTATCTTGACCTAAAATCATAGGTAAATGAGCAAATTTCGGAACAGCATATCCCATAGCAGTGTAAATCAATATCTGTTTTGGTGTATTACTAATATGATCTTCGCCCCTAATAATATGTGTAATTTCCATTTCATGATCATCCACAACTACAACCAAATTATATGTTGGTTGTCCATCTGATCGAGCGATGATAAAATCATCAATTTCTTCATGCTTTACGTGAACGCCACCATAAATCATATCATCGAAATGTGTTTCACCTTCAGGTACACGCAACCGAACAACAAACCCTTCTCCGGAATTCATATGCAATTTTATATCTTCTTCCGACAAATTTCGACATGTTCCGGGATACTGATATGATCCTCCTACTCGAGCTGTTTCCAAAGCATCTTTAGAACAAAAACATCTATATGCAGAATTATTTTCCAATAAAGTTAGTACGACGTCATGATATTCATTAAGTCGTGTTGACTGAAATAATGGCTCACCATCCCATTTAATTCCTAACCATTCCAAGGATGAGCATATTTGTTCAACATACTCTTGTTTGGAACGTGCTTTATCCGTGTCTTCAATACGAAGATAAAATGTACCATCATGGTGTTTTGCGTATAAGTAATTGAAGAGTGCAGTACGAGCACTACCTAAATGTAATTGCCCTGTAGGGCTTGGAGCGAAACGGACTTTAGGATTTTTTACGTCAGACATACATAGAAAAACTAATCAATTCTGACATTGAAAAGAATAGATTAACATAGGAAATTTTGATAGCGGAGGCGAGAGGATTCGAACCTCTGAAGGGCGTAAACCCTTGCTGGTTTTCAAGACCAGTGCATTCAACCGCTCTGCCACGCCTCCTGATCTTTGATTATTTCTGGCGGAGAGGGAGAGATTCGAACTCTCGGTACGCGCAAACGCACACACGCTTTCCAAGCGTGCTCCTTAAGCCACTCGGACACCTCTCCGATGATTAAATCATTTTCAAATAATGTCAGGTTTCCCATTTTAACAGGAATACCTGTTTTAGATAAGATTATTCAGTATCTTTTGCTTTTTCTTCTTTATCAGTAGCATCCTTTTGATCTGTATCTTGATCTTCAACAGCAATTGTTTCTTCTGCCTTTTCTTTTGTTTCGTCAGATGCGTTTTCTTGTTCTAATTCATCACTAGATTTATCTTCAACAGCCGCTTCCTCTTTTTCTTTTACTGTCACTTCATCTGCCGCTGCTGCTTCATTCTCCTCATCAGTCAATTCTTCTTTTGGCTCGACTTCTGGTACTTCTTCTTTTTCTTCGACCGCATCTACGACAGTTTCCTCGTCTTTTTTAGCTTCTTCTTCTGTCTCGTCTACTACAACTGCTTCTTCGACTTGCTCTTCTTGAACGTCTGTCGATTTATTAGTATCTACTTCAGGATTAGGAAGTTCCATATCCAATGCAAGTGTTTCATCTTTTAACCTTTGAAGAGCACCATCAAGATTTTCAGAATCTTCCAAAGCAATCATCTGTTCATTGAATCGCCAGTGACCTGTTTTATCTGATTTTACACTTTTTATATATTTAACCAAGGTTTGGGTTTTCTTCTTCTTACCCTTGGCTTTTGCTGCAAATGATGTTCCTTTTGCCATAATTATATTTCCTTTTTAAATCTTGTTCTAAATAAGCCGGCGAATTTACCGCAGATGAAACACTTGATCAATGTATAGATTAACGATATTCATACATCATTACTTCACCATCGGTCCAATCCTTTGGTTTTTTTCTATCCCGAGTTACAACACGCAAATGATTTTCATCCTGAAATTCAAATATACTGATTCTACTCATACCCGATTTATCCATCGTCCAGCGTAGTGTCCATGGTTTGGACGAAAAATCAATTTCATATCGACCGTATTCTTGATTACTGATTTTTGTACCTAATTGAATTCCTTGTGAAAATTTACCTGTTCTACCATCACCGCCTGTATCTCCTTCAAATGTCCATACCACTGTCATGATGGCTCCCTGGAAAAACCAATTTCCATCCAAAGAACGGATATATTCAATTCCTCTCACAGTTGTAGGAAGACTTTCATTTCCCGCTGCATCACTCCCTTTCATGGTTAATGAATACACGGTGCTCACATTCAATTTGGATTGATTTTCTAGCTGCAGATCTATGTGATTGCCTGATTGCATTTCTTCCGAATTTAATGGAATACTATGAGGTGAACTTTCATCAGACTTACCTCCTTCACGAGACCATTTAGCTGATCCTGATATAATATCTTCGCTCAATGAATAATTAATATTTGAACCCACATATACGTCCCCACCGGTTGGCATTTGAATTGAAAAAACAGGTTTCGAAATATCATAGTGTATTCCTGATATTTCAGGTGATTCTGCACTATTTCCTGCAAAATCCATTCCCGATAATTTGAATGAATACGTTGAACCATCATTAAGATTCAATGGTATCATTAGAGGATCTTCAGTCATGACTAATATGTTTAATTCATTTTCGGATAAATGATGTTTGTTCGTATTCCCTTTCTCATCTGTAAATATCATTTCACCACTTTGAATTGGTTCTGAGACAGTAAATGTAAAATTGAGGTGATTTATTGATGAGAATTCATCAGGAGAATCTATGGTCAACTGAGGTGGAGTCGTATCATAGAAAAATGTTCGCTGACTAACAATCAATGCAGAATTCCCTGCCAGATCAATGCCCATTAATTCAATCTGATATTGAGCACCGCTTACCAAAGGCAAATCAGGTAATGTTGAATTTGAATGATCACCGGCAATTAAAAGATCACCTGATAAATCAATAATGTGATTTTGAGGATCACTTTCTCCAAATACTCGTTTCCATGTTAATTTTCCAGATTGCAAATTTTCACTCAAATTGAAATCCAAGTTATCGTGATTCAAATATGAATCATTTTTAGGAGAAAGCAATTCTGTTAATGGTGAAGAAATATCATATGTAATATTTTCAGCCAATACAGCTGAATTTGAGTTGCCAGCAATATCCTTTCCTTCAATTGTGATATCATATACTGTACCATCATTTAAGGACATTTGATTTGTCAAATTTGCAGCGGTTAACATTCCACTGTTTAATTCTTCACCAACAAATTCAACAGATCGTGGACTTTGAGGATCGGATTCTCCTCCACTTGCTTTCCAGATAACTCTTCCAGTTTGTAATGGTTCATTTAGTTTGAATTGAATTACAGTGTGATTTACAAATGAACCAGAATTAGGATTTTCTCCAGTGAAGATCGGCGGAGTATCATCATATTCAATTCCTTCAACTCGTGTCTCTGCAGAATTACCCGCTAAATCTGAACCGGTTAATACTATAGTATAGGAGCTGCCGCTATTTAAAGAAGGCGGATCTTGCAAAATAACCTGATCAAAACGATCAGAAGCAAAATAACGTTCAGGTAAATCTATTTTTAAAACATTTCCATTTTCATCAATCCAGGAAACGCTTAATGCGTTTAGTTTTTCTCCTATTATGAATGCCAATTTTGTGTGATTAACAACTTCTCCATTGTTTGGGGATATTATTTTCAAAACAGGAGGTTCTATATCGTAGACTAATTGCCCAACTTCATCTGCCAAACTAGAATTACCCGCTCGATCCTGACCGGATATTTGTAAAATGTATTCTACGCCGCTTACAAGCTCTACACTTTCAAGGATATCAATTTGATGATCACCAGGCTGGAGTTGATTTTCTGTCAAGTGAAATATATGCGGACTGTTTTGATCATTTGTACCAAAAGTTTGTACAATATTAATCTGCCCTTCAACCAATTTTTCATTTATGCTGTAATTCACATTCATTTCACGAAGGTGTGAATTCGTCACAGGTGCGGTAGTTTTAATAAAAGGTGCAGTAATATCATACAGTATACTGTTAACAGACACAGGATTTGAAACATTTCTTGCAGGGTCACGGGCGTTAAATGTAATTGAATATTCACTGTCATCCTGGAGAGTAACGTCATTCGCCAAGCTAACACCATCATATCGTCCTTGATTATTAAATGGCGGTAAAATCAAAACATCATGAGGACTATTTTCATCTGTTTTTCCACCAGTTTGTTTGAATGTCAAAATCCCTTCTGCCAATTTTTCATTCATTTCGATACTAACGATTGGTTCATTAAAAGCGGAACCGGATACAGGTTCATGGATTGTCAATACCGGAGGAAGCACATCAAACAAAACATTCTTTACGGAAGAAATTTCAGATTCATTGCCGGCTCTATCCCAGCCTTGAATAGATAATGAATATCGAGCACCATCAGCTAAAACATCCATCAAATTCATATTTATGTCAAGTTGAGGGCCTTGCTTCAATTGCGATCCGGACAATTCTACAATATGAGGTGATGCTAGATCAGTCGATCCTCCAGTGTGTTCAAATGTGATAATCCCTTTGGATAAATTATCAGAAAGCATATAGCTGATTTCCGTTGTTTTGATTTGTTCTGCATCTACAGGTTTACTTAATGATACAACCGGCGGTTCATTATCAAATAATACATTTATCACTTTTGAAGATCGCACCTCGTTTCCTGCAAAATCTTTTCCTGAAAATTCAAACGTATAAATTGATCCATTTTGCAAATTGGGACCATTGACAAATTGAACATGGTCATATTCACCCAATTTCATTTCTTGATTCAACAACGGGATTTTTTGGGGTGATCGAGTATCAAAAACACCACTCGTTTGTGTAACAACCAAATATCCTTCTACTAAATCTTCACTGATATTTAATGATATAGTTGATTGATTTATAGCTGTATCAGAAATGGGATCAATAATAGAAATGATTGGATGAGTTGTATCATATTTCACATTTTCTACTCTATGAGGTTGAGATACATTTCCTGCAGCATCAGTTCCGGATAATTCAAAATCAAGTGTTACACCATCATTTATCTCGGCGAATTCTGTAGGTATGAATTGACTATATTCACCTTGCAATCGTTGTGTTTCAGCTAATTCAATTATAATATCCTTCTTATTATCAATATTGATTTTAATCTGTCCACTTACCATATCCTCACTGATCAAATAATCCAAAGCCAGAAAATTGTTATGAATATTATTCGTGGGTGCTTTTAGAAAAACGACAGGTGCTTCATCGTCATAGGTAATATTATCTATTTTGGTTTCCGCCGATACATTACCGGCTAAATCTTTACCAACAAATTCAATTTCATAAACGGCTCCATTTATTAATTCAATTATTTCTTTCGGCAATTTTCCACCGCGATCTCCTGCTAATAAACGGCTGCCGGATAAATTAACAATATGGGGACTTTGAGCATCTACAGCGCCGGTAGTTCGGGTAAAAATGATTTGTCCATTGGCTAAATTTTCATTAATCGTAAAAGCAAGGTTAACTTCATTTACTAAAGAACCTGACTCCGGTGAGAGTTGGGTGAAAATAGGCGGTGATGCATCATAGGTATATGAATTAATTGGAGTAGCTTCATTTGTATTCCCGGCTAGATCTATCCCCTCCAATCTGATCAAATAAGATGCGCCATCAACTAATTCAGGAATTCTATTTAAAGCATTATCAAGATGACTACCGGAAATTAATTCATCAGTTTTTAGCTGTATTTCATGGATAACTTTATCATCAAGCCCGCTCACATCCTGCCAGATCATTTTGCCTTCCAACAAATCTTCATCAATCGTGTAGCTAACGCGATCATGATTTACAATCGATCCTTCTAGAGGTGAAAGGATAACCAATTCTGGTTTCGTCACATCATATTTTACATTTTCAATAGGTTCGGATTGACCGGTATTGCCTGCAAAATCTATTCCCTGAATGTAAATAGAATAGGAAACTTTCTCTTCAAGTTCAATTAGATCATCAAATACATGTTCGCCTGCAAGTAAATAAGAATCAGATAGTTTTAATTCAATAATATTACCGGAATTTGATTCTAGTATCAAATCGGCTGCATCCAAAGGTTCATTGATTGAAAATTCAATTTGGGTTTCATTAACAAACGAATTATATATTGGTTTATAAATTGTCATAATAGGTGGAGAAATATCATATAAAATATTTTCAATTAAAACAGTGTCAGAAACATTGCCTGCGTAATCAACACCAACCAATTTTATACCGTATGTTTTACCATCAGTCCATCTTGGTAAAGCTTTATTTCTATCTAAATCTTCCTTAATTGAAATTTTTGTAACATTTATTCCATCATTAAATATTATGAAACCAGACTTTATATCTTCAGATATTGTGTATCCAACTAAATCTTGATTAACAACAGATCCTGAAATCGGTTTAACATTACTGAATTCCGGTGGAGTTCTATCAATGTGATAGTTTTGTATACTTACAGGTATCGATTTATTTCCCGCAGGATCAACGCCGGTAAAAGTAATTGAATAATTTCCTCCATCTTCTAATTTGGGTTCGAAGTAATTATTCAAGTCATATTCTCCCTTTAGTAAAATTTGATTATTTAAGTCCCAAATTGTGGTTAAAATTGTATTTTCATCATCTCTTCCATCCCATGAAATTTGTCCACTTGCAAGGTCTTCGGAGTGAGAAAATGTCAATTCAGACCCATTCGTAAAATAATTATTTCCGGGAGATACAATTTGTAGAATCGGCGGTGAAATATCATATAAAACTCCTGACATAACGGCTATTTCACTTTGGTTTCCGGCAAAGTCAGTTCCTTGAAATAAAATGTCATAAATCCCACCATCAACAAGTTGAGTGGCGTTGGAAAGTGTATAATTTGTTCGGACTCCCTTTTTCATTTCATTCTCGCTTAATGTTATTCTGTGAGGAGAATTCGGATCCGCCGTTCCACCCGTTCGTGTCCATGTAATTGTACCACTGGCCAAATCTTCATTTTTGGAAAAAGTTACGCGATTATGATTAACTGCTAATGTTGAATCCGGAGTCTGAATAGTTAACAGCGGTGATGTAGCATCATAGATTACACCTGAAATACTCACCACATTTGCCACATTTCCTGCTCGATCTCTTCCGGTTAATGAAATATTATATACGCTACCCTCCATCAATTCCGGTCCACCAAGAATATTTTCATGAACTCCTTTCTGCCTTAATATTAAGTCCATGATAATCTCATGCGGCGCTAATGGATCGGGAGTACCTCCAGTTTGCGAATAAGTAATTTTTCCCTTAAATAAATTTTCGCTTAAGAAATAACTAATTGATGAAGAAGAAACATATGTGTGTGGTATTGGGTGAGTTAACGTGATTTCGGGTGCAGTTATATCGTAACGAATATTTTGCAATATGGAAATATTAGACTCATTCCCTGCCCTGTCTTTTCCTACAATCGATATAGAATAAATTGATCCATCCTTTAAATTGGGTGTATTTATTATTTGTATATCTTCATGTAACCCTTCATTCAATTCATTATCTAATAAGGATTGGACATATTTACGCTTTGGATCAATGTCTCCCCCTGTTCGTTCCCACGTTATAGTGGCATCTTTCAATACTTCACTCAATTCATAACTGATAAATAAATGGTTTACATTTGTACTGTCTTGCGGTTCTAAAAATGCAATTTCAGGTGGTGTAAAATCATATTGTATTCCCGGAAGACTGATAGGAGGAGTAAAATTTTGTGCTTTATCATGGCCTGAGAATGATAATTTATAAATTGCACCTTCAACAACATCGGGCATAGAAAGCAACTCATCTACTTTATGTTCGCCAGCGGCTTTTTCCTTAATCGTTAGTGGAATTTCATACGGTGATTTCGGGTCTTCTTTTCCACCCTTCCTTTCCAAGAAAAATACTCCCTTTTCAAGTGTTTCGGATAATTGATAATTAAAATTCATATTATTTAAAAAAGACATGGGAGTTGGGAAACTAACCGTCATTATCGGTGCAGTAAAATCATACAAAATATTTTTAACTAAATATGTTTCTGCAATATTTCCGGCGCGATCCGAAGCATTGAATTCCATATTGTAGATTCCACCATCAACTAACGGTGGATTCATAACCAATAATAAAGAATCATGCTTTCCCACATTCATTTCTGTTTCCAGAAATTGAGATGTATAAGGCGCTGCCTCATCCTTTACTCCACCTATCCATGTCCACATAATAGATCCGCTTTTTACTTTTTCTGACAGTGTATATGAAACATGCTGATGATTCAAAGCAGAGCCTGATGTGGGTAAAATATCAGTAAACTCCGGTGGAAGAGCATCAAATAATATTTCAGTGTTCGGCAAGAATTTCCCAACATTCCCAGCTCTGTCCAAACCGGCGAACACCAATGTATACACAGAACCATCTGTCAATTCAGTTTGATTTGATAATTGAACTTGGAGATGATCGCCATCAAGCAATTCATTTCCAATCATTGGGATGATATGTGGAGCTGATGAATCCATGGTGCCCTCTGTCTGCTCCCAGCGGAATTCACCAGCTCGCAACGGTTCATTTATGCTGAATGATACTGCGGTTTCATTGATTGAAGCCTCTGTTGCAGGATAAATGGTTGTTAATAACGGCGGTGTTATGTCGTAAGTGACTGAATCTACATTATAATCCGCCGAAGAGTTTCCAGCGCGATCAAAGGCTGATAATTCAAACCGATACACAGTACCATCATTCAGTTGAAATTCTTCTGCTAATTCTTTAAACATTGAAACATCTGAGTATAATGATGAATCACTTTGAAATGAATGAGGAGCATTATAATCCGGATTTCCTGCAATAGCTTTGACCTTAATTTTCCAGGATTGTAACGGTTCATTTATAGTGAAATCAATAGATGTAAAATTTCTGAATTCATTATGAATTGGTGATATTAATTCAACTTCAGGTGGGCGAGTATCAAACATGATTGAATCAACACTTGTTGGTAATGAAACATTACCAGCCTTATCTGTTCCATATATTTGAATCCGGTAAAATACACTATCCTGCAAATCACCCTGATTTACCGGCTTAAATAAACCTGTGCTATATTTTGATAAATCACTTGAATCAAATTTTACCGAAACTACTGAAGAACTATTATGTATTGCATGCCACTCTAATCGTGCATCAGTCAGAGATTCAGATTGATCAAAAGAAATTATTGGTTCATTGATAAAGGGTTTTGCAAATAATTCCAAGATTGGCGGTGATATATCGTACGTAACTCTACGGACTTTTCGATCAGTAGCATCAAATCCACTTTTGCCTTTACCCTGAAAAACTATATCATATATAGCACTGTCAACCAATACTGAATCAAGACCCATATTCGTTACGAAACTACCTTTTTTCAACAAACTCTTTGGCAACGTGAATTCAACAGAATCAACATATTCTCCGGCAGTATCAATTCTATACCATATTACTCTCCCCCATTTTAAAAAACTTTCATTTTTAAATGACAGGTTAGTATGATTTACATAAACAGAATCTTCAAAGTTTTCAAACGAGAATATTGATTCAGTTCCGTCGGGACTTAAACGAAAATCCTGTACTAAAACTCCATTGGAATCATATTCCATGATACGAGCAAGTTGTGTAGCAGGATCGAAATAATGATCCCACCAACGCATTGTTTTACCGGAGGGTTCTCTAACCCATTCTTCTTTCGATAAATAACCTAATGAATCATATTCATAATGCGTGTTGCCATATTGAAAAGCATTTACATCATAAAAAGCATGATCTGTCAATTGCGCCAGTTTATTATAATCCAGTATTGAAAAGTTATCACTCCAATCTTTGACAGTATCCACACCATAGACATATTCAATATATTCAACTGCTTTGGCTTCCATACCAAACAATACTTGTTCAACAAGTATATTTTTTGATAGATAAATATCCTTACTTCTTAATACGCCTAATGAATCGTATGAAAAAATTTCTGTTTGATTAATTTCGCCCTTGCGATCAATATTCAACTTTTTGATGATATTATTATTTTCATCATAATCAGCACTGATGTGTTGTTTAAATCGAGTCTCTGATTCAGGAACCGGTTGGTTACTGGTAAAGTCCAGTTCTGTTAAAAAGAAACGAGTGGTGAGAGTTGAAGCGGACGCAATGAGGCCAATAAGCAGTACGGAGAAGACAGAGAGGGCACGCTTCATAACCCTAAATTTAGTTTAATTGACCCCTTTATAAAATGAGCTAATTATGGTTTTAGATCTTTTTAATATTCAAGCTACTTTGTGTTTTTACGTATAGTATTAATTAAAAAATAAACCATGATTAGGAATCTATTTGGACTGATTAATTGTTTAAAATAATTAATTATTTTGGATTAGGAAAAATCTATTACTACTACCTTTTTACCACTCACCGCTCACTATCTTCTATCTACTATATTACATTTTTTTGCCTTTACTTACTGCCAGCTTTCGCATATCAACCACCGAATCGGTTTCATCAACAATCTCAACTCCTAATAATGTTTCAATAGCATCTTCCAAGGTTATAATGCCTACAAATTGACCGAATTCATCTTTGACAATAAATAAATGCTCTCGACGACGTACAAATTCATCCAGTATTGTTCCGACAGAATCTTTTTCTTGAACTTCATGCACAGGATTAGACAGTGCTTCCATAGTGATATCAAATTTGTCTTCCGCTTTACTGTTGAGCAAATTATCCCGTCTAACTAAACCGGTAATTTCATCCAAGTCATTATTATAAATAGGGATTCTGGAAAAAATGAAATTTTCATATTCATCTAATGCTTGTCTTACTGTCAAATCTTTTTGCAGCGCATAAACTACAGAACGTGGAGTTAACACTTCCTCGGCAGTTATATTATCCAAGCGCAGAAGATTTTCAATAATGGTGCTTTCATCTTCTTCAATGGTGCCTTCATCCTCCCCTATTTCTGCCATAGCGATTACGTCTTCCTTGGTAACGATATCCTGTTTTTCTTCGGGCTTCAGCCAGTTTGAAAGCACTTCCAACAATACGACAAAAGGATACATAATGATCATCAAAACTCGAATCATATATCCGGATGATACAGCCAAGCGTCTCCAATAATGGGCACCAATAGTTTTTGGAATAATTTCTGAAAAAATGAGTATGGACAGAGTGAGGATACCGGACATTATAGCCACCCATTTACTGCCCAAAATATCATACGTCACTGCACCTACACCCGCCGCTCCAACCGTATTGGCGATTGTGTTTAAAGAAAGTATTGCTGCTAGAGGACGATTGATATTCTCATTTAACATATCTAATAATTTCCCGGATGTTGGATGTTTTTTGATTAAGACATTGATAAATGAAGGGCTCATTGAAAGCAAAACAGATTCAAGTAGAGAACATAGGAACGAAACGCCCAGAGCCAGGAAAAAGTACAGAAATAGTGCTGACATATATATTGAATTTAGGCTGTGGTGGAATCAGACTGCAATGTCATTCGACGGAAATATAGTAGCCAAGGAATGTAAATCAATCCCATCATAATAATTCCGACAAATTGAATTCCCACAATATAAAAAGGCCATTCACCAATCAGAAATGGACTATTAGATAATGGTTTTATACATAGATACCAATAATTACTTCCAACCATGGAATTAAAAATAGTCATGATAAAGGCAAAACCATTTGTTAAGATTACAGTGTTTAAAAAAGAGTTTTTCCTTAAACGCATTCCTTCCACGACTATCATCCAAATAACATTAAGAATGACCAACGAATGAGAAAAGAAAAAAATAAAAATACCAAATGGATTCCATATTCCTGTCAAGTCCGGAGTAAGAATAGCTTGACTCCCTCCAGCGATTCCCCAGAAAAATGCCAATTCAAATGCTTCTTGTTTTTTACTCATTAAAGCCCATGATGTTAAAATGAGTGAAAAGCCACACATATGAAGTGGTAAATCAGTAGAAAATTTCCATAATCCTTGATACATTAATGAGGAATCATTTATTATTTCTTGTCCTAATGTTAAAATGACTAATAAATAAACTGCGACCTGTCTTTGAGTATTATTTAAGATTTTTTTTCCAATCAACGGAACAATTGTCCACATGGCTAATCCCATTAAAATATATTTTATATGCAACTGTCCATACACATCCGGTGGTATAAATTCATTCATAATGATTCTTTCCTCCGAAGAATTACCATTGGAATATTTATAATTATAAATAATACAATTCCAACCAATTCAATATTGAAAATATACCAAGGCCATTCACCGAAAACTAAAGGACTCTCTGTGGGTGGACGTTTCATTAAATACATATAATTTGCATCTACCAACCAATCCACTAACCACACAGGCCAGATAATTATATTTGACAAGATTAATGTTCGTAATATTGCTCCTTTGCGACAACGATAACCATCGACAACTGCCAGCCAAAGGCAGACTAGAATAATCATGGCATGGTGTGCATTAAATAAAAAAACACCTAAATAATTATCAAAGTCTGTCATATCAGGTGCCAGCATAGCTTGAAACGCGCCGCCTAATCCCCAGAAATATGTTATCTCATATAAATATTTACTTGGTTTAATTAGCAAATAGATTGCAAAAAATAATGATATATGACAAAAATGAAGAGGAAGATCTAATGACAATGTCAACTCTCGTACTTGCATGCGATTCCAATAATCAATAGCCTCTTGACCAATCATGAAAACAATCATTGAGATGACAACCATCTTGCGCTGATTTTGATTTAGGATTTTTATTCCTAATAATGGAACTGCAATCCAAAGGACCAACCACGCAAGTAAATAACTCACGTGGAGGCTGTCAAATAGCTGGAGTCCCTGAAGTTTTTGATGTACGTCGATACTTGAGTCCAAATGGTAAATAAACGATAGCAAAATGAAGAAGACCCGCTATTTCGAATCCAATTAAATGCTCTGGAAAATCGCCGATGACAAACGGATTTTCTGCAATTGGAGGTGCACAGATGTACATATAATTGGCGTCAATAAGCCAATTAAATCCACCAATAATCGGTAAAAGTAACTGGGACCATAGAAATATTCGCCACCAGGATCCTATTCGTGGCTTGAATCCAAGAAACATTGTGCAAAATAACGCACTGAAAATAATCCCACCGTGAGAAACATAATATTCTATGAATAATAGCCCATCTGTTCCTTGAGTAAATTCAGGAGTAAGGAAAGAATGAAATGCACCTGGAATGCCCCAGTAATAAAGTAATTCATACATCCATTGCTTACGGTAAAACATAATGACGCCGGAAATAATGGCAGCGAGTCCACACATATGCAAAGGTAAATTATTATAGATATCCCAACCTTTGAGATATGAGACATAGGGATGAATAAGAATTGATCTAGCTATAAGTATTATTCCTGTAACAGTAGCTAAAACCGCTATCTGTTTAGTGTTCATCTTTTTAGCAGCAAAAAGAAGTCCCCATATAATCAATGTTGACCAGATGACGGTCTGCCACCAAAGAATACTTAAAGGTTCAAGAATTTCGTGTTGTGCAGTCAAAAGTTAAATTATTTAAAGTTATTCAGTTTTTAGATTTGAGTAACATTATTGTTAAAAGAAAGCAATGCTTTCCTCCTGATTTTACTGAAACTACACATGAGATATAATGTAAAACAATTTTTGGGTAAAACTGGGCGGAAATAAATAATTTGTTAAAAGATAATATACAATATGTTTTTAATAAATGTTCATGTTCTTAAATAATATGAAAAATTTCTTGCCATTATGTGGGGTAGATCACATAAACATATTGCAATGAACGGTTACATTTCAAATGCGGGAGGCGGACACACCTCCTTGGTTAATCTAATTCACTAACCTCCATTGTCTGCCTCCCCATCTTTTTATTTACAATCATTATTACCATGTAATACTCATAATTTTGTTCGTTTAACAATATTTTTT
>Ga0208521_1000657_pt1 | contig 20356 bp, 20 predicted proteins | sample ETNtaG_24_FD_185754 | JGI IMG/M metagenome (GOLD analysis project Ga0208521, IMG submission 185754) | Marine microbial and viral communities from oxygen minimum zone, Eastern Pacific Ocean - ETNP201306SV47 (SPAdes) (version 2) | ecosystem: Environmental > Aquatic > Marine > Oceanic ... | reverse complement strand
ATAGGGTTCAATAATTACCTAGAATTTTTATATTCTGTAAATCATCGTACTGCGTATACCATAAAACATATTAAAAATCAACTGTTATATTTTACGCCATATCAACTGCTTACGGCACGTTGTTATGATATAAGCCATCATATAAAACGGTCAATATATGGCGTATATCTGTCACCTCTATGCCATTACTACAACAATACTTATGACTGGCAGTCAGAAAATTGACAATAAATTGAAATATATACCTCTGATACTAAGGTATTAAGCAACTATCAAGATTTGGATTGACACTGTTTGGTTACAAAGAATCTGTTGTAGTCGCCCGTCACAACTGACGGGCGACTACCTGCCCTACCCCACTATTTCGGTGGACACAGAGATACTTATAAAAGATTACTTTACTACGCTTTCTGCTGAGACTACGTAGCAAGAACTACATCTTAAGATTGTTCAGGGTAACATGCAGTACCATGAATGTGTACGTCAAGCCCCTCTTTCTCTGCATCCTCAGACACCCTCATCTTTGAATGGCTATTATTTTTGCCGCCAATCAATTTAAACAAAATAAAGGCTAGTCCACCAGCCCATGCAAATGCAACTACAGCTCCAATACCCTGTGCAGCTAACTGTCCGTAATGTCCGGTTATCACACCGTGAACTCCACCATACGAACCATCAGCAAAGATACCTAGGGCAATCAACCCCCAGAATCCATTAGCACCATGAACTGAGCATGCACCAAGCGGATCGTCAACTTTAAATTTACTTCCGATAATCCAGAAAGAAATCAGATATAATACGGCACCTAGGAATCCTATTACAACTGCTGCCCAGGGTGCGACATATGCACATGGTGCTGAAATCGCAACAAAACCGGCCAGAGCACCATTACATGCTTCACCAACATCAGTATGGCCAGATAACAGGTAGGTAAGAAAGAGAACCGTCACCGCTCCAATTGATCCGGCAAGGGCTGTATTCGCAGCTATGACAGACATCCTCAAGTCGCCTGATGCCAATGTACTTCCGGCATCATAAAACAACCAGCCGAATGCAAGTACTATTGTTCCAAGAATCATATATCCTACATTATGACCAGGAATGGAATTAGACGAACCATCTTCATTATACTTACCAGCTCTTGGTCCGAGAAAGCATGCACCAACGAAACCGATAGTTCCGCCAATCGCGTGCACAACTCCTGATCCTGCAAAGTCTCTCATCCCTACACCATATGGCAAGCTCCATAGCCATCCTTCTCCCCATACCCAATGTCCGTATACAGGATAAATAAAGATGTATACGAAGCAAAACATAAGTATATAGGAGCAAAGCTTCATCCTCTCAGCAATCGCACCGGCAATAATACTGCCTACAAATGTTGCTACACATGCCATAAATATAAACAATAATATTGTCCTAACGTCGTACGCCTCACCCAGAAGCATAAAACCGCTCAAACCCATAAAAGAATTGCCTTTTCCTATATGCTGCCCCAGAAATTCAAATCCACCAAACATCACTCCAAAGCCAACAAACCAGAATATAATAACACCTAGTGTTGTAGCAATAAAGCAGTGTGTCATGTAGCTAAGCATATTTTTAGCTGGTAATAAACCACCTAACAATGCAAAACCTACCTGCATGAACCATATCACAAAACCACATACACAAATCCACGTGAAGTTATTGGACATGTTAATACCCCTGATGTCCAACGCAAAAGTTTTGTCACCTGTTGGGTCTGCCGCCTCTGAAACACCAAACATTAGGAAAACAGCAGCAATTGCAACCAACAGAAGCCACATTACATTTTTTGGTTTAATATGCATGTACTTCCCTCCTTTCATTTCTTGTTGCTTTTGTTAGAAATAAAGTGAAATTTATAAAAAAACTCTGACTGATTGAAAAGTTGTTTTTTAAAGCAATGAAAATTAATGACAATACTTTGTGGAAGGAATATTTCCCTTGGTATGTAGTTAGATTAGAAATTTGCATATCCGGTTACTAACGTGCGTAAAATAAAGTCCCTAACAACCTTAAGTACTAAGATACTACTTATAACTAAATAGCAAACTTAAATAGACACAATATCGCAACGGATGTACCAAAACGCAAAACAACAACATGCGACAGTCATAACACCTTTACAAACAACAACTTACTAAAACGCCAAGCCACAGCACCATTACTTTTAAACTGTTAAATTCTGGCGCAAATCTGCCTTATGAGAAAAAAACAACTTAAGACAGTGCCACATCTCAGCTTATGACATTCAGGCAAAATCTAGTTACAAAGTAGTGTTTCAACCACACCCACTTATAAACCTGTAGATATAAAAGCAATCTCTCGCATTGGTGCGGATTATATTGCAGTCCACCCCTGAAAGTCAACAAAATTATGCGGATAATGCGAACAAGTGTATTCTACCTTTTTAATGAAATAGCTACACTCACCGTAATTAACATCTAACTCTTTATTTGATTCCAGATATCATCTAATTCTTTTAAAGAACACTCTTCTATTTTTTTCCCTGCATCAGCAATTTGCATCTCTACCTTCTTAAACCTGCCTATAAATTTAGATATACTCTTCCGTAGTAAATCTTCCGAATCCAGCTTAAGAAATCTCGAAAGGTTCACCGTCGCAAACAGTAAATCACCAATCTCTTCAGCTATCTGCTCTCTTTCTTTATTGTTAATTGCATCCTTGACCTCCTCTAACTCTTCATGAACCTTTGCTATAACATCATCAATTACTTCCCAATCAAAGCCCACTCGTGCAACTTTCTTTTGAACTTTTTGTGCCTTTTGCAGAGCCGGCATATGTTTTGGTATATTATCCACGATTGATTTATTTTTATTAGTATTACCCCCTTGCTTTGCATCTGCTTCTTGTTTTTTTATTTCGTTCCATTGAGACAAGGCCTCGCTTGCATCATCAACCGTTTTATTACCAAAAACATGAGGGTGCCTTCTTGTCATCTTATCTAAACAAACTTCCAGGACATTATTTACATCAAAGTTCTTACTGTCATCGGCTATTTTACAATAAAATATTATCAAAAAAAATAGATCTGCCAGTTCCTCTTTTAACTGTTCCGAATCTCTTGAGTCAACTGCATCAACTATCTCATAAACCTCCTCAATCAAACAGGATTTCAGCGACTCGTGCGTCTGCTCTTTGTCCCAGGGACATCCTTCATCACTCCTGAGCTTTTCCATTATCCCAATTAGATCCTTAAAGTTACTACTCAACAAATTATATACTCCTTCCAGATATTTATTGTTACTATTTCACTGATTCTTCTTCCATAATCGTTGGGGCAATTACCTTTCTAAAACCGGCCCCTTTAGCTGCATCCATAATATCAATCACTACACCGTAAGGCACAAATTTATCAGCCTTCAACACGAGCACCTCATCTCCAGTGTCCAAAACTACTCTTCTGAGTTCTTTCTCGAGGGTTTTTTTATCAACCGGCCTACCTTGTAAAAACAATTTCCCATCACGAGCTATGGATAATACCATATTATTCATCTTACTTACCTCGGAATGTCTGGTGGAAGGTAATTCCAATTTAATATTCGGTTGTTCTACAAATGCAGAGGTAACCATAAAGAATATTAAAAGCAAAAAAAGTACATCCACTAAAGAAGCAATATTTATTACCGGTTTTATGTATCGTTTTATACGAAATTGCATAGTTATTCCTTCTCAGGACTCATGCTATTCCCAGATTTCCTTGTAGAATAAATCTTGTTCAAAAGTAACATTGAGTATTTCTCCATCTCTAGTACCAGGTTATCAACTTTCCTATCAAAACTACTGTACGCTATTAAAGATGGTATTGCCACCCCCAGCCCAATTATAGTAGTCCTGAGGGCCTGTGCTATCCCACCGGAAAAAGCTTTTGTCTGTCCCAATCCCACTTCTGATATTACGTCAAAAACCTGGCTCATACCAAGTACCGTTCCAAGTAATCCAAGTAGCGGAGAAATTGCCGTAATAACCTCCAACACTATTAACATTCTCTCCAGGTTTCTGGCCTCTTGCCTTCCTGCCGCCTGAATATCCAGCACCTTTTCCTCTCTTGACAAATGGGTATTAGAGATTGTACGTTTGATTATATTGGAGAATGGCCCTTTTGTAATATCACATCTCTTAGCTACTTCCTGGATATCCTTTGGATTCTTAATCACATAAATTATGTAGATCAGTTCCTGCTTTATAACTCTGCTCCTCCTGAGGCTTATAGTACGCTCCAGGATAACGGCGAGCGCCAGGACAGAACAAATAAACAAAGGTATCATTATAGGGCCTCCGCCCATTAACCATTCCAATATTTTGCCTCCACCTTAAAAGAAATAGTAACTAAATCTAACATTTATATACTTTTCATCAATATATTCCGGGAATTTATCTAATGGAGTATTTTGAATTGATGATTGTACTTTAGATGCCAAAAGTTCATTTCCTGCTGAATCTATAATTTTCACATCGGTTATTTTACCAGAAGGAAGTGCTTTAAATGTCACAACCACAGGTTTGAAATCATTTGTTTCCTGGTTTATTGAGGCATCTGTACCGAATTGCAACAACCAGTATAATCTAATTTTATCCTTTATGTGTTTGTAATAAGGAGAGTATTCATGCTTTTTTATATTAAAAGATTCTGTACCGGTAATTGCTGAATTTGATACTTTATCTTCAAAGAAAGGAGCATCATCTCCGGCAGTTATGTTGTTTGTCTGAGGCTCAGAAGCTGTAATATTATTTTGGACTTTATCTGCAATACTCTCTTTGCTGCCTTCGATTATCTCTTTCATCATATCCTTAGGAATTGAAGCTGTTTCTGTATATTCTTCGACAGGCTCGATTATCTTTTCTGTTTCTTCTTCCACAACAGCAACTTCATCTTCCATACTTTCCGATAGTTCTGTCTCAGTGATAACTACGTCCGACTCCAGCATTGCAGACTCTATCTTATCAATATCCCCTGCTTCAATATCTTGTACGACAAGCTTATTCTGCATTTTTTCAAATGACTCAGTTTCATTATCAACAGGCAACTCCTCACCATCGCTCACTTCAGGCACTTCAGGCAAACTATCGACTGTTTCCTCCACAACTACAGGTTGGGTTATCTCCTCCGGCACAACTTCGGAGGATTCACCATAGCTGGCATCTATGGGAAGGCCTGATTCTTGAAATGCAGCGGAGGCAAGTTCTTCAGGAACCTCTCCGGGGAAATCAACATCACTCTCCAATCTGGGCTTATCATTTACATTATCTTCTCCTGTATACATGTCTCTTGCGATAGACCCTTTTTCTCCTATTTTATTAGTATCCGCTTGAGTTTCCTCATCTACAGCATTCTCGGGTGTATCTACAAAAAGCTGTCTCTTCTCTTCCGGAAAATCTTCATTATCCGCTTCTACCTCTTCCTTTAACTCTTTTTCGTTTTGAATGTTTTCTTCTTTTTCCTTTTCGGGTCCAAGATCTATCTCGATTACATAGTTCCTCTTCTTCGAAGCATCATCACTGAAGTTAAACGAAGGTTTTAGGAGATGGCTTAAACTGGAAGTGGAAAAGACAAAGATGAGGTGTATTATGCCGGATATCGTTAAAAAGTAAATAAAAACCGTTTTATTTTCATAAACAAAGTGAGGTTTTGAATACATAAATCTTTATCAAAGGAAGACAGCTTACGTTCATACTAATGAGGGCTGTAATAAAATTAGCGATTTGATATATTTAAAATAGCAGTTTATCAACTCAACCTAATTCAAGGGGTAAGCGTGAGAACAACTAGGCCTGTTATACGTCCAGTTTTAAAAAAATATAATACCTTTTTCAACTCACTCTTTAACTTCGTAGAATTTTTACTAATTGATCAACATCTGATCTCTCACTTACTGACCGGATAAAACATCAGGTGCTACTCTCTTCCAGCATAATCCTTTAAATACTGATAGTAATCACCATCAGTGCCTAAATACAAATGAGTGTTATCGTCAAATGTCTTTTCATATGTTTCAAGGGTCTTTGTAAAAGAATAGAATTCAGGAGCTTTCCCATACGCATCCGCATATATTCTGACTGCCTCAGCATCTGCCTCACCTCTTGTCTCAGTTGCTATCTTATAGCCTTCGGATTCTATCTTCTCCAGCTCCTTTTTCATAACCCCCAATATTTGTGCCTCTTCCCTCCTACCCTCAGATTCGTATTTACTGGCAATCCTGATCCTTTCTGAGCGCATCCTGTCAAATATTTTAGGTATAACTGCCGGAACATAATTAATGTGCTTTATCCTGACATCAACCAGTTCCATGCCATATCTCTCGCGTAACCCTTCATTTGCCATTTTATTTATTTCTTTAACCAGGCTGTTCCTGCCATGAGCAACTTTCACCTTCTTGTCCATTTCCGCCTTTTCCAACTCTACTGTTGTGTATTCAAGCTTCCGATTAGAGTTCCTGAGAACCTCATTTAAGGGATATGCACTTACTATGTTCTTTACTGCAGATTCAATAACCTCATCCAACACACCCTGCCCTCTGTCTTCCGTTCCTAATGAGGTATAAAACTTTAAAGGCTCAACTATTTTCCAACGAGCCCATGTATTAATGCCGATGTTTTCTTTATCTCTTGTCAAGATATCACTTGACTCGCCGTCCCATTCAAAGATTCTCTTTTCGAAGTATCTTACTTTCTGAACAAAAGGTGTTTTCATATTTAGCCCCGGTTTCGTTACAACCTTGACCGGTCTGCCAAATTGAGTAATCACACATTGCGATTTAATGTCAACCACATAAAAAGCGTTGCTGGCTACGATAATTATTGCCACTACTGCTATTATGGCTATTATAATGTATATTTGTGCTGTTTGCTTCATTTCACCACCTTACTTTCTCTCAGATTGAGTATTGGCAAAATACCTTTCTGATCTTCATCTATTATATATACCTCTTTACATTTTGGTATCACCCTCGCCATAGTTTCAAGATAAAGTCTTCTCCTGGTTACGTCTTTTGCCTTCTCATACTCTTTCCAAACGGCAAGGAACGCCTTTGTATCTCCAGTTGCCTCATTTATCCTCTTTATCTTATATCCTTCCGCCTCACTAATTGCCTGTTCCTTTTTTCCCATTGCAGCCGGTATAACCTTGTTCCTCTTCCCCTCAGCCTCATTTGTAATCTGATCCCTAAGCTGTACCGCCTTGTTAACGGCATCAAAAGCATCTTTAACCTGTCCCGGTGGATTAACGCCTTTCAGGTTTACCGCCTGCACATCAATTCCGCAGCCATACGTATCAAGTACTGTTTCTATATCTGTCTCTGCAATATCTTCTATTTTCCTTCTTCCTATAGTCAGTACCTCATCAATAGACCTGTCACCTACAACCCTTCTCATCACCGATTCAGTAACATCCCTTATGGTACTTTTCACATTCCTTACATTAAAAAGAAAATCTTTCAGATTTTTAATTTTATATCTTACTACCCAATGTACCTCGGCACAATTCCTATCCCCGGTCAGCATTAGAGAAACTTCCTGTGCGCCTCTAAAATTATAGTCAATCGTACTCTCTCTGCCGGATCGAAGTGTTCTATAACCGAATTCCTCATTGTATATACGCTTAACCTCTCCAGCATATACCTTGTCAATACCAAATGGCAACTTAAAATGTAATCCCGGCTCAACAGTCTCCAGATACTTACCGAACCTTAATATTACAGCTCTCTGATTGGCCTTTACAGTAAATACTGTAGTATACCCTAGTATGATAATACCTATGACAATTGCTATGGGTATTATATACTTCTTAAATGGATCAAATTGTATTTTATCGAATTTGAATTCCGGGTTGTCGCCATAACCATTCATAATTTATCTCTCACATAATTGTTAAAATATTATTCTTGTAAACACTTAGTTGTAATACACTTAAAAGGTGTTTCTGGATTTGTATTAAGGAATTCTACAAGCAATATCTATAAGTGTCAAGCTAATTATAATAATCAGAGCAAGTTGCACATATCTGCCTTTTGATTTATATAATCTTAGTAATTTCGTCTACTTCAAAAAGAGGTAAATCCCTGGACTCTCCATCGATTATCATTTTCAATCCATCCTCTTTATCAGTCAATTTGCCAATTACCGAACAATCAATACCATTTTGCTCGAGTTTACCTATCACTGCCTCTCTGTCATCAGGGTCTACTACTATTAATAATGCACCGGATGCTATAATGCCCATTGGGTCCAACTCATACTCAGAGCACAAGATCCTTGCCTCCTCCAGGCACTTGATCTTCTCTTCATAAATTATAACACCTGTATTCGATACCCTTGCAAGTTCGAATAGCCCGGTTGCCAACCCTCCCTCGGTAGGGTCATGCATCGCATGAATATCAGCCGCTTGATTTGCTATAAGGGCCTCTTTTACAACGCTGATCCCGGGATCATGCAAAAAGTTCTGGACTTTCTTGACAAACAAATTGCCATATTTTACAGATAGCTCCTTTTCTTTTTCTCTCGCAAGAAGCGCCATCCCCTCGATTGCAATACCCTTAGTCAATATAATATCATCTCCCACCTTCGCATTTGAATTCTCCACTAATTTTCTTTTATCTACCTCACCAAGCATATGCCCTGATACTATAGGCCTATCCAGCCCCTGAGTAATTTCTGTATGTCCGCCACAAAGAACTATCCCTAATTCTTCAGCAGCCTTTTCAATATCGTAGAATATTTCCTCAACCAATTTGCTATCAGTTTTGTTTTCCGGCAGGAAGATTGATGCAAGAAGCCACTTTGGCGTCCCCCCCATAGTTGCAATATCGTTTGCATTTACATTAACCATATACCATCCTATCTTATAGGAAGTAAATGTAATGGGATCGGTTGTTGCAATAAGATACTTATCTCCGAAATCTATTACCGCAGCATCTTCACCAACTTTTGGGCCTACAATAACTCTTGGATCTTTATTTTTTACAGCACTCAATAATCCACCAAGGAGATTTGCATTTAACTTGCCGACTCGAAATGTATTCATTTGTATTCAATTAAGGAATTTAGGGATTCTGGGATTTAGGAATTATTCAATTCATAAATTTCTTCATATCAAGTCCCTTATATCTCTCAACCCCAATTTTTCACGGCTTGCAAATGGCTCCCCATATTGCGTTCCAATCAATGTTCCATAATACTGGCCGTATGAATGCAATTTCCCATTCACGTTCTTCCATCTCTCTTCATTAAATGCAAATTGAGACTTATATGATTTTACTACTTCAACCTTGCTTTCAAACTCATCACTGATATCAATAATAAAAGCCGACTCCAGATGCACCCTCTGGTGAGACCACAGATAATAAAGAATACGCCCGGGATACCATGGTTCACCCGCCAAATCGGTTTTTGTCAGCTTTGCATAAAACCTTGCCGCCTCACCAATCTGTGTTGCCTGTATATGATCAGGGTGGGCATCTTCCCAATAAGGCAGAAACATGATGTCCGGCCTTACCTTGCGAATAACCCCGGCTACCATATTTCTTGATTCTGTATTGTCAAAAAGATAACGGTTTGGCAATCCCAGAGTTGTTCTGTCTGTTACGCCAAGCAAAGCAGTTGCCTCTTTACATTCTTTACTCCTTATTTCCGGAGTGCCATGCGGTGTTGGTTCCCCGTTTGTAAGGTCTAGAATATGAACTTCATGGTCAAGTTTCAGGAATTTAATTATACTGCCACCCATCCCCCCCTCAACGTCATCAGGATGTGGGCCTATAGCGAGAACTTTCATTTTCTTTCTTAGATATTAAAATAGGTTTGCTTGCCTGAGATTGTGGCATCACTCAGCACATTCTTTTCATTTAAAATATTTACAGCTTTTTCGGTAAGAGATTTACTGTTTGTGTAAAAGCCAACATACCTTTCGTGATGCTCCCTGGAAGGTACTTCCTGTGCTATCAGCGTAATATGGATATTATGGTTTTTAATTATCGATATCCAATTCTCGCGAATTATATCCGCATTCTTTGTCAGAATATGAACGTTGTCCGCCACCTTTTCGATAGGTGAGTCTGCAATGCCTATAATGAATATTTGATCAGCATAGCCCGCTAATTTTGCATACCTTTCACTGTGTTCCCTAAATCTGCTCAGTTCCTGAAATCCGGAATATAATGTACACCGTTTTTTATGTATCTTCAAAGAATCTTCGATAACCCTGCTCATCATAAACAGTGTTTTCTTTGATGTCGTAAAATGATATTCACCATCAAGCGAATCTGTATGGAGGTCCTCAAAAAGCAGACTGGGATCGTGAGATTCTGTTAATGCCCTCACTTCCACTATCAAATCGTGAAAAATGTTGTTTTTGTTTAACATAGATAAATTAACTACCGAAAGAAGTTAACTTATTCAACCTCAAACTTTCCCTGTTTATGTTTATACTTAGGATTGTCCAGGTCTGAAATCCTTTCCATGTATTCCTGTACTGGTACATTATTGTGCCAGTATCCTGCAACTCGTGCCGTATTCATGAATACTACGAATAAACCAACAACCAAGCCGGCATAAACAGCGTAATGTATCTTCCTGCCAAATCCCAAAAGCTTCATATCAAGAGTGTCTTCTACCGGGCACGAATCAATACAATCATAACATCCCAGGCATTCCAGATTATAAACGATGCTCTTTTTCTCAACCTCAATATACACGGGACAGACAATGGTACATTTACTGCAATCAATACATGTCTTCTTGTTTCTTACTATTCTGAGTGCACTGGCCCATCCTAAAATACCAATCAGGGCACCGTATGGACAAAAATATCTACACCAGTAATTCTTGTCGAAAATGGAAAAAATAAACATAACAGACAAGACAATTATTGCCAGCACAGAAAGATTAAGGAAAAATTTCATCATCATTATATCCGCAACTTTCATATATGGAGCTTTGGCAAAAATCAATCCAATCTGTTCCGCCGGCATCTTGATCACGATATTAATGGCAAAAAAAGCCAGAAGAGTATATTTCCAAGCCCGGGCAATTGAATCCTCCACCCGAAACGGCCATATCTTCCTTGGAAGGGCGAAAGGTATGATAATGGCAGCAATCATAAGAGGAAAGATAAACTTCATGTTTGGTGATTTAAATGAGTCAAAGTTTATCATTTCAAGGAGCATCAAGGCTACTATAGGAGTCGAGATCAAGCTGAGGCCACATGTAAGTTTTACCGGAAACGCCTCTATCCAGTATTTAACACCCTTATTGAATTTAGATTTTATCCAATCCCCAAACCTCCATGCCCATTCCGATATTGTACCAACAGGACATATCCAGCTGCAAAAGCCCCTTTGAAAAAGAATTGATGTTACCAGTATGGAGGCAAACATGATAAAGCCTGCCGGATGCAATGGGTCTATCTTCCCGGTACCGAGAAAATATTTGAGTCCCATAAATGCACCAATAGGCAAAAAGGCCTCTACCCCCGGTGGCCTTGTCACAAAAACAGTGGCACCACCGGTCTCACAATACCGCACAAATAAATAAAACATCCAACCAACATATATTGTTAAAATAAAAAACGAAATCTGGGATGTCCATCTGAACCTGAGTGAAGTCATCCATGATGACTTACGCTTTTTCTTAGACACCTTTGATGCATCAGATTTCTGTATAGACTTTTCATTTTGTAAAGCCAAGTCGTTCCTCCATTCTAATGAAAGCACGTAATCCGGTGAAGTGCTTACCAATGTAATATTCTCCTGTTTCTACCATATTATTCGCCTGTTTCAGGCTCAAAATATATCATAAACCGTCATAAGAAAGTGTCAAGTATTTTGTTAAACTCACACTTTCACTCAAACAGCCACGTGTTGGTGAAAGACAAAAACATATAGTATTATAGTTTTCATGCATATTATTATAACTTGAGTTTACATAAAAAACTGTTAGAATGAATTTGCTGAAAATCGAAATAGACAATTATATACAGCCTTTAAATGACAAATAGACGTAAAACAAGAACTGTCATGGTTGGTCCAGTAGAGGTTGGTGGTAATGCACCAATCTCTATTCAATCAATGACAAATACCCATACAGACGACATCGAGACAACAGTAAAACAGATTCATGAGCTGGAAGCACTCAAATGCAATATTATCCGGGTTGCCGTTCCTGATGTTAAAACAGTCAAATGCCTCGGTGAAATCAAAAAGAGGATAAACATACCACTGGTAGCAGACATACATTTTGGACATAATCTAGCCATAGAAGCCATCAAACAAGGTGTAGACAAAATCCGTATCAATCCCGGCAATATGAAAAAAAAAGATAAGCTGGAGGAAATTGTACACCTGGCAAAGGACAAAGGTATCCCCATTCGAATAGGGGTTAATTCCGGTTCTATCAGAAGTAATAATGGACACAAAGAAGACCTTGTAAAATTAATGGTTAAGACAACATTAAGGTATTGTGAGCATTTCGAGTCATTGGGCTTTAAAGATATAGTAGTCTCATTGAAGGCATCGGATGTACAGAAGACAATGGATGCATACAGGTCTGTAGCGAAACAGTGTGACTACCCACTGCACCTTGGTATTACGGCTGCAGGCGCACCGGATGATGCAATAATAAAATCTGCAATCGGTATTGGAGGTATGCTCTCAGAAGGAATTGGAGACACCCTGAGAGTCTCTTTTACAGGCCCTCCTCACCAGGAAGTAAGGGCAGGTTATAAGATACTGGAAGCGCTTGCACTGTCAAAAAGAACAGATGCCGAGATAATATCGTGCCCTACTTGCGGGCGCTGCGAAATAGATCTCCTGAATATCGTTAATGAAGTAAAGAAGAAGCTCCCTTCTCAAAAAAAATCTGTACAGATTGCCGTTATGGGATGTATTGTTAACGGCCCCGGAGAGGCGATGGAGGCCGATATAGGGATTGCCGGAGGAAAAGGTGTCGGCTTTTTATTTAAAAAAGGTGAAAAAATAAGAAAGATTCCAGAAAGTGAAATGGTTTCTACATTGCTGGAAGAAATCGAAACGATATAAAAATGAAGAATGTCGTCATTCTCGGATCAACCGGTTCGATTGGTAAAAGCGCTCTGGACGTTATAAGGAACCTGCAGCATAAATATAAGGTTTCGGCTTTATCGGCAAATTCACAATGGGAGCTTCTGGCAAAACAGGCTAATGAGTTTAAACCGGAAAGTGTTTCCCTTGCAGATGAAAGATGGATTGATTCACTTAAAAACAATCTTTCAGAGACTTCGGTACAAATCCACACAGGTGCAGACAGCGTAAGGGAAATGGTTTCAAAGGACGATGTAGATATAGTTATTTCGGCTATAGTAGGTGGAGCAGGACTCCCTGCGGCAGTTGAGGTCATCAAGAACGGAAAAACACTCGCCCTGGCAAACAAGGAAGCGCTAGTCATGGCGGGAGGGTTGATTGTTTCAATGGCGAAGGAAAATGGCGTAAGCATTATTCCCGTCGATAGTGAACATAGTGCAATACTACAGGCATTAAGAGCAGGACACCGTGATGAGGTAAAAAAGATTATAATTACGGCCTCCGGAGGTCCGTTTTATAATCTTCCAAAAGAGAAGTTGTCGGAAGTAACAAAAGAAGAAGCTCTCAATCACCCAACATGGAAAATGGGACAAAAAATCACTATAGATTCTGCAACACTGATGAATAAAGCGCTTGAAGTAATTGAAGCAAAATGGCTTTTTGGCCTGAGCTCAACTCAGATTGAGGTGATCATACATCCGGAGTCAGTAGTCCATTCGCTTGTAGAGTTCTGTGACGGCTCTGTCATTGCTCAAATGGGATTACCTGATATGAAGGTGCCTATCCAATTTGCGCTGACATACCCTCACAGAGAAAATGGTAATGTTCAATCTCTTGACCTGGCAAAGCTGGGCAGTCTTAACTTTCAGAAACCTGATATGGACAAGTTCCCGGCGTTAAGATTAGGATACGAGGTGGTTGAAAAAGGAGGTACTATGGGAGCTACGCTTAACGCAGCAAATGAAGTAGCTGTCCAGGCTTTTCTAGATAGAAAAATTAAATTTACAGATATCACAAAGACAGTGGAACACGTTATGAAAGAGCACAATTTTATAAAGGATCCCACTTTGCAGGATATCATGAACGCGGACGAATACGCACGTAAGGAGACTAAAAAATGCCTTTCATAGGAATGTCATCTAATATTGTTCTAGTAATAATTGGTATAGGTTTACTTATTTTTATTCATGAGCTTGGACACTTTTTAGTGGCCAAGAAGATTGGTGTAAGGGTATACGCATTCTCACTTGGATTTGGCCCTGCAATCATCAGCAAGCAAATAGGCGAAACAGATTACAGAATTTCACTCATCCCATTAGGTGGTTACGTAAAGCTCGCAGGAGAGCAAAGAGAGGAATCGAACACGGGTGAAGAGTGGGAATTTATGTCTAAAAAGCCATGGCAACGTGCTGCAGTACTCATAGCAGGTGTCGCTTGTAACACGCTCTTAGCGTTCGTTGCCTTTATTATCGCTTTCAGGGTAGGAGTCCCATTCATTACTGCAGAAATAGGACACACAATGCCGGGAAGCCCTGCCTGGGAAGCAGGCATAAGGCCGGGCGACAAAATTGTCAAGATTGGCAACGTCTCTGATCCGGACTTTGAAGATGTTTTCATTTCCGTAGCACTTAGTGGTTCCCCTGAAGGCATTAACATGGAGATCGAAAGAGACAACGAAACATTCGACGTAAATGTTGTGCCAAGATATGACTCTACAGTTGGTATCCAACGCATAGGAATCGCACCGGCAACTACACTGGAAGTACACAAGATTTTTGCCATTAAGAACTCAGATGCGCCTGTACAAAGATCAGACTTGCATGTTAATGATAAAATACTGGAGGTTAACGGTAAAAAAATCATTACAGAAAATGATTTTAGAGAGATAGAACTGGCAAATCCCGGCAAAGAGCTCATCCTTACCGTATTACGCGATGACAGGAAAATCGATGTAAAGGTTACACCATCTGTTGTTACTCGATGGATGATAGGGCTTTCATGTGCGACAACAAAGTTTGATGGCGTAAAGAAGAATAGCCTGGCATATTCCCTGGGGCTGCAAAAAGGGGATGAGATAGTTAAGGTAAATTATCAGGACGTTCATGGCTTTACTGAACTAATAAATACGATAAAGGATTCAGCGAATGGAATAGTCACCTTACAGGTTTCAAGAGGTAATGGCACAAAATATATAAAACTAACAAAATACGGAGATGAAACCGTCAAGGAATTCTCAGAAGGTATCTTCCCTCACTACGGATTGGTTGTAGATTCAACGGTCGAAGATTTTCCTGCCAAGAAAATTGGTATAGAACCCGGTGATACTATCACATCAATAGACGGGGAAAATGTTACAGAGTGGAATCAACTCTTAACATTAGTTACAGCCAGTCAGGGTAAAGAATTTGAGATTTCGTGGATGCATAATTATGAAACGTACACCAAGACAATCACACCTAAGAAGAATGAAAAGAATGCACAAGGCTCAATGGGAATTAAGTTCAAAGAAAAGAAAATAATACGAAAACATGGTTTAGCCAAATCATGTGTTGTAGGTACGCATAAAACGGTTGTGAATATCAAAAGGATTTATATGACCATACAGGGTTTTGTTTCCAAGAAATTATCAACAAAGGCCTTAGGGGGCCCTGTGCTTATAGCCCAAGCCTCTTATGAATCTGCTAAATCCGGGATTGGCAAGCTCATGTATTTCATGGCTATCATCAGTATTAACCTAGCGGTGATAAACATATTACCAATCCCTGTGCTGGATGGTGGACATCTTCTGTTTCTTGGCATTGAAAAGATCAAGGGGTCTCCAATAAGTGAGAAAACAATGGCAATTGCGAACTACATCGGTTTTGCATTAATAATATCCCTTATGATCTATGCTACCAAGAATGACATCATGCGGCTTTTTTAATATATAATATACTCTACCTAATTCCCCCTTTATTAAAGAGGGAAGACAGGGAGATATTACATGTCATTAACCATGCGTTCTGCCTCATTTCCCAATTTAACAAGCGCCCTCTCCAATGATACCCGGTACTCCTCCACATCAGACTTTTCCAGTTTAGGCGGTACCATAATAGGATTTCCATAGAAGATTCTCGCTTTAGAAAAAGGTTTGGGTATGCAAAATCTGTCCCAGCTTGGAAGCTCCCAGTACTTTGCCAGATATATCATTACCGGAATGATGGGATATTGCGTCTTCTGCCCTAACAGTATTGCACCTGATTGAGCAATAAATCTGGGGCCTTTCGGGCCATCGGGCGTTATTGCCAAAGATATTGATTCCTCTTTTATCTTCTTTATCATTTTTAGCAACGCCTTTGCACCTCCCCTGGTTGTAGACCCCCTGGCAACACTATAACCCAGCTTCTGAACAATCTGTGCAATATATTCACCATCACGATGCTGGCTTATCAAAACCTTTACATTACGTTGTCTGCCTACGTAAGCCGGAAGCAGCATATGTGCATGCCAGAACACATATATCGCATGTTTACCCTGACGCTCGAGGTTTTGTGAATAACCATCCGGAATTTCTTTAATACTCATTGTACTAAACAAAAACCTGATAACAATAGAACCAAGAACACCTACTAAGAAATACTTAATTTTTTCTATATTCATCTTTGTGTAAACAATCGTTAAATAACATTATTGCATTAATTGACAAGAGGAGCACGCAACTTTTCGCCTACTTATCACCATCGCTATTAGCAACTGTACCAATATACCTGCGGTTCCATTCATTACTATGTCTCTAATATCAAAGATCCTGTTAGGTAATACCCACTGGACAACTTCATCACCGGCACCAAAAACAAATACAATAAGTGAGGACAGAAAATATATAGATCTGTTATTTATATCATGCGTAAGAGCCAGATAAATTAAGGCGCTGAGAATTCCGTATTCAATAAAATGAACCTGCTCCTCCGGCAATTCAAGTATATAGATAACAAGCCCGTATATACAACATATAAAAGAGAACCACAAATATTGGTTCACGCAATAACGTTCACGGTTACTAACGATATGAGCTAAGACAAGAGACAATATTATAAGAAACATTACGCCAACACTCAGGTTCAGGTAGCCCTTTAAGGTCATCTTCAAGAAATTCAGGATAGGCCGCATTATGTAAAGCGTTGAGTAAATGAGCGTAACGTAACAGGCTATCAAAGACCATACAAACGACTTGCTTCTGAACCATTTATGATGTTCTTTTGTGCTTTCTACATACATTTAGACAAAAGGTAATAGAATCAATTATCAAAATCAAGCAGTTTAATTTGCAGTAGAGAAAGAGAGGAAAAAGGCTGGAGATCAATTTATGATCGAGGTATGTTAACAAATTACTTATTCTTACAACCAAAAGTCTAATTCATCCGTGATCTTGTCATAGTCGCCGACATTAAGGCTCAGTAGATTTCGGAGATGTGTCATTGTGCCTACGTCTTCACCTAATAATTTAAATCACAGATTATTCTTGTGTATGTGTGTAAGCTCAGCTTCAAATATCAACTTAATATCAGAAGAATGAAGACAGATTATTAATGTGCATTTATCTTTCATTTTCATAGGAACTTGATCTTTAAAGCTTAATAATGCTCCTCTTAAAGATAAATCTAGAAGCTCTCCTTCATAAACATTATCATTGAGCTCTATTTTAGTCTGGGCAGTAAAATTGATACGGCTGAAATATCGTTTTTCATCCATCTACAGATTCTCCAATAAATGCCTTGTTTGAACAATATATACAAATGGCTGCCACTGAAGAGGAATATTTTCAAGACAATTTTCTATTTGTACTATTGAAACAATTTATATTAGAATAGCACAAACTATGAACCATCATTCTGAAAACAATCCGGAAATAGTTGAAATATACAATGAACTCGAAGCAGAACTTGCGAGTATCAATCCAGGCTGCAATACCTGTGGAACCTGTTGTCATTTTGATGAATTTAACCATGTTTTGTACGCATCAACTATTGAAACAAAATACATCCAGGAAAACGTAGAAGTGCCGCCTTTCGACCCTGACCAGGGGACATGCCCATTTCTTATAGACAATAAGTGCACAATAAGAGAACACAGGGCACTTGGATGCCGGGTGTTCTTCTGCAACCCTGATCACAAAGAAACATTACAGGATATATACGAAAAATATTATACAATGATCAAAGACATGGCGGTAAAGAACCAAACCGAATGGAACTATGCACCTATGGTGAAACTGCTGAAGGATGGTTAAAATGCTTTATACAAAAGAATTTATTAAATATGGAAAAATCAATTCCTCTTTTTCATAAGAAAATAATTAAGAAGAAGACTTCAAGTGCAGAGCAGAGAAAGGCAAAACACAAGAAAAGTACTAAGGCAGAACTCAAGAAAGAATTCTTAAACCATTGCAGTAAAGCCACAGAACACATCCATATATTCAACCGCATTTCAATGGTAAACGAAAAAACAACTCACCTGAACACAGCCATAACGCACCTTGAAAAATGCCTCACCCACAGACCTGGCAATCACTTGCTCCGCAACCAAATGAAAATATGCAGAAATGAACTTGTTTCACTGAAAGAAACTGGAAAGCGTTCAGCCGATAATACAGTTGAGATATTGTTTACGGCAGATTTGTTTTAGATGGAATGAAAATGCTGCTGGAAGAGATTAAGGTATTGTACAATTCCTTAATTCTTAAATCACAAATTCATCAACACCCCATACCTCAAGCCCCTTGAACTTATACTGCAGATTGGAAATCTCAATTTTTCCATCGTTCTCCACATAATCATCGCCCCTGCCAGTAAGACATCCGCACGTTTTGGTTCGATGCCTACCTGCTCGCGCCTTTCAGCGACAGTCATGCTCTTCAGGTCTTCAACCATTTGCTGCAAATTTCCCTTAGACAACTGCACTTTTTCTACTTCGGCAGCATTAAACATCTCTTGCTTCAGATGCCACGAAGCAAGTGTAGTTGCAGTACCGGCTACTGCAAGCATTTGCATATCTACCGGAGTAGAACTACGCCAGCCCGCAAGTTCTTCCAGCTTATTATCTATTTTATCAAGACATTTTATAAATTCTTCATCAGTTACGGAATCTGATCCCAGATATCTTTCCGTAAAACGTACAGACCCTAAATCCACACTTCGATCCTCTTTTGCCGTCACAAACTCTGTACTTCCACCCCCTACATCTACCACAGCATAGTGAGACGGATCCATACCGGAAAGCAGAGAACCTATAAAACTCAGGCGGGCCTCATCTTTCCCGGAAAGAACTTTAAACCTGAAGCCACACTCTGCCTCTGCCTTATCAAAAAAAGCTTCCCCGTTCGAAGCATCCCTTGCATGACTTGTTGCCACGCATATCACATCGCCAGGTGATATTCCAGCTCCAGAGATTATACTCTTATATTCGGCTAAGCACATAAGTGTTCGCCCTATTGCCTCAGGCTGAAGGCTTCGTGTCTTATCCACACCTTCTCCCAGACGAATAATCCTCGCATAATCACCTAACACCTTCTTAATCTGTCCCGACTCAACCTCCGCCAGAAGCATAAGGCCGGTATTCGTTCCTAAATCGATGGATGCCCTAATCATTTATCTCCTTTCTACTCCCTATGATAGCCCAAACCCAACCAGAAGTATAACATTTATCTGAAGACGTCCACATTTTATCTCCTAAATAGAATTTGTTATGCTTAAAAAAAGAGACTATGCATATATTATATATTCCAATGGTCTTTTCCAGAGTTTTTTATTTATAACTTCTGAGTCTATTTTTGAAGTACTTTATTTCATTACGCAAGCTACAACGTCGCTCCATGGCAAACTTTTCCTCTTGACATTGTGTCTTCAATAGTTTTGAGTGACAATATTATATTTGACATTCTGTCATACGTGTGTCGTGTTAAGGCTATATTGCAAATAAACATATAATCAATAGTTTTTATATCTACATACGTTTAGCAGTACTTACAGAAAACATGATGATGATTTTTGTGCCTTTTTGATTTTGGCATTATAGTTGCGTAAGTACTTATACCTTTTGTGATTCAATGATTTCGTCATAGTAATGACTTTTTATATTAAAAAAGAAGAAACTAAGGAGGAAATATTATGTCCTTGAAAGCTGGTACATATAGTTTGAATGGCAATTCCGGGAAAGTGTCTGCTTATACTTATAAGACAGGTTTGCTTAGTAAAATAGCACACGATTTATTAATTGATGTGACCGAT
>Ga0208521_1000652_pt1 | contig 20401 bp, 18 predicted proteins | sample ETNtaG_24_FD_185754 | JGI IMG/M metagenome (GOLD analysis project Ga0208521, IMG submission 185754) | Marine microbial and viral communities from oxygen minimum zone, Eastern Pacific Ocean - ETNP201306SV47 (SPAdes) (version 2) | ecosystem: Environmental > Aquatic > Marine > Oceanic ... | reverse complement strand
TCCCTGCAGCAATTATGGGATCGGGACTGGGTTCCAGTCATAGCTACTCAGGCGACTACGACATCCAGATGTTCGATAAGAAAGTCGTAAAGAAATTCGGACTTGGAACACTCAGGTTTGGAGATTTTGTGGCAATATCTGATGCAGACCACTCTTACGGGAGAATATACAAGACAGGCGCTATTTCAATCGGCATCGTAGTCCATTCAGATTGTGTTATCGCAGGCCACGGTCCCGGTGTAATGACAGTACTCACATCCGGCAAAGGTAAGATCAAGCCCGTAATAAGCAAGAGATCAAACTTAGTACATTATTTAAAACTAAAATAAAAGGGTTCACCCTCTTCCCACTTAAATGACTTACGCTTTTCAGGCGGTTGGGAGGGTTTGAAAAATTATACAATTCTTTACTACACACCTGTTACTTCCATGAAGATAAATATTCAATATGATAAAGGTCAATAGCTAACCAGGAGAGCTTTGTCCAGACGGATATAAAATCAAGGAGAAATCGTGAATATGGCAAACTCCGAATTAATCAAACCGGGTATCATTCTTTGCCTGTTTTCTCTCCTATTAAGCAGCACTTTATTATGCAACTTTTCAAATGCAGAATCTATAAAAAGGAGCGATGCACAACAGAATCCTTTAATAGAGAAGATAAAACTGGCTATGGATGCAAATTACCGAATGGACTCCGAACGGTCTGAAGATATCTTCAATGAGGCTATTAGTGAATGGCCTGAGGACCCGATGCCCTATCTCTTCAAAGGAGGTCTTTATCTCAATAAGTTCCGCTATCTCAATGATAATATGGAAGAAGAAAGGGCAAGACTGAAGGAACAGATACTTTACCTGAACAATAAGGTTATTGATATTGCCCGCAGACAAATTAAGGAGAACCCGGATAATATGAAAGCATATTATTGTCTGGGAGGAGCAAATGGCAACCTCGGAAGATTTTATATCCTCAACGGCAAGTGGTTGAGAGGTTACTGGAAGGGCAAAAAGGGATTTAAGATTCTTGAGAAGATTGTGGAAAAAGACCATAAATATTACGATGCATATGTTGGCTTAGGCATATATCACTATTTCTCTGCCACCCTGCCCAAAGTCGTAAAGGTCTTGTCATTTCTCCTTGGCGGACCCAAAGGTGATAAGGAGAAAGGGATCAGGGAACTCGAAGTCGTTCGTGACAATGGCACTTTACTGTCGATCGAAGCCAGAAGGGTCCTCCTCAGGGTTTTTCGTTTTGAAAAAGATTGGAGCGGCTTTTATCATACCTCAAAATGGCTTGCGGAACATTATCCGGAAAACTCCTATTTCCAGGTACCTTACATATACGGACTCACAAAAGAGAGACAGTATAGTACCGCTCAACATCAGTTGGGCAAAGTTGATTCCCTGCTGGAGAATGATCCGTCACGGCTACCACTCAGTGTACGAGTTAAATATTACAGATACTCCGGTCTCTTAAATTACAATCTCGGCGAATATTCAGAATCAGTTCAGTCATATCTGAGCGCCATTGATTTAAGCCGCACTAAATGGCCGCCCGAAAGGATATGGCCGGAAGACTACTACTACCTTGCTACAGCCTATGCCGGACTGAAAAAAGAAAAAGAGGCATTTAATTATTTGAGAAAGGCTGTTATAAAGGATTGGAAAATGGTTGATTTCGAAGAGCAACCAGAATGGCAGCCTTACAGGCACAGCATTACAAACAGAGACGTTAACCAAATAAAAATGAAGGAAGAAACCAGATGATAGATAACCCCGATTGGCTCAAGCCGGAAGGAAGCGCTTACTTTCATCAAATCTCGCAGGATTGCATAAGGAAATTAGTTGAATGTATGGAAGGTATTGATATAGAGGATATGGATTGTGATACCTGCATTAAAATGCAGGAAATATTAAGTGATGAAATTGACAATCCTGAGTTTCTTGAATTTGCTATAGACAATCTCAGTGAATTAGCTTCGTATATTGCTAAAGGAAACGTAAATATCAGGATTCACAGGAATGATGTAGATGAGTTATGGTTTGATGTAGATGAAGCAGAGAATAGCAATTAAGTTTGAAGTGACCTAAAGTGCCTAGAGTTAAAAAATGCTTTTTACTACAACTTTAGAAGATTAATATGTTAAGGAAGACTACAAAAATTTTTATTCTAATCGTAATGTTTGCCGTGACAGGCATAGTAACAATGTCAGGGTGTTCACGTAACCAGGAAGCACTAACCTGGACAGAGGTGATAAGTGATATCAGAGATAAGTACCCGGATGTTAAACAACTCCGGACGGATGAGTTATATTCATGGCTGACTGCTCCTGACAGTGAGCCTATAATTATAATAGACGCTAGGGAAGAAAAAGAATTTCACGTAAGCAATATTACGGGAGCAATGAATATACATTATAACAAAGACCCCCTGAAACATTTCACATGTATCAATCCGGACCGCCCTATTGTCGTCTATTGTTCCGTAGGTTATCGTTCTTCTGTACTGGCAAGAAAATTACAGGACATGGGTTTTACGAGAGTATACAACCTGGAAGGATCAATCTTTAAGTGGGCTAATGAGGGAAGGCCGCTGGTACAGGATAAGGTTACAGTTCACAAGGTCCATCCTTATAATGCCCGTTGGGGAAATCTGCTTGAGAGGAAATACCACGTTGAGATGGATTAGGTTATTGTTAATCTGCTTTTAATTACAAAGCCCCTGTTTTTCTTACATCATTGGTAATAAATTCATCAGCAGCATACGGGCCCCAGGTACCGGCCCGATACAGGTGAATATGGGGTAATTCTTCACTTGCCCATCCTTTAAGTATTCCATTCACTAACGTCCACGCTACCTCAACTTCATCCTGCCGGATAAAGAGAGTACTGTCACCCAGTATTGCATCCAGAATCAGGCGTTCATACGCTCCCGGCGGCTCTACATCAAAAACGTTGCTGTAGCAGAATTCCATGTCTTTAGGCTCTAAAATCATTTTCGGGCCCGGAACTTTCATACCTATGGACAGGCGTATCCCCTCATTCGGTTGAACGCGCAAAGAGAGCATATTTGGTTTCATACGGCCCCGTTCTTCTGCATCCTCATCATTTTTCATATGACTGAAAAGAGCAAGAGGCGGCTGTCTGAATTCAATATTTACTTCAGTTAGTCGTTCTGTCAGTGCCTTGCCGGTACGAAGATAAAACGGCACACCGGCCCAGCGCCAGTTGTCTACATGTAACTTCAATGCAACAAAGGTCTCGGTCACGGAACTGGGCCTTACACCTCCCTCTCTTAAATAATCCGGAATCAGTTTACCGTCTATTGTTCCTGCCGCATATTGTCCCCGTACGGAATACTCGTTAACTTTATTCATTTCAATAGGAGGAATAGCGCTCAGCAACTTTACCTTTTCATCACGAACAGCATCAGGCGCAAAAGATGCAGGCGGCTCCATAGCTATAAGCGCCAACAATTGCAACATGTGATTTTGTACCATATCGCGGAGTGCACCCGAATTATCATAATAGCCGCCGCGTCCCTCCACACATACGGCTTCTGCGACTGTGATATGGACATGACTCACGTAGCGACGATTCCAGAGCGGTTCAAATATGCTATTGCCGAAACGGAACGCCATTATATTTTGAACGGTTTCCTTACCCAGATAGTGATCGATACGATAAATCTGACTCTCATCTAATACTGATGATAAGTTTTTATTTAAGACACAAGCAGTTTCAAGGTCGCGTCCAAAAGGTTTCTCAACTATGACTCTTGTCCAGCGATTTTTATCACTCGGATCGCAGGTATGTCCAGTTTGACCAAGCATTGCAACTATTCCGGAAAAAACGCTGGGAGGTGTAGAGAGGTAAAACAGGCGGTTAGCTTTACCGGAATCTATTCCACGTTCTTCATCAAGCTTATCTATCAGTACTTTTAGTTCATGAAAACTTTTACTGCTGTCATAGTTTCCGGTCTGGTAATAGCAACGCGAACTAAATACTTTTAATTCCCCGGATCCTGCCTCAGGCTTGGATCGGGAAAATTCCACTAAGGCATCTTCAATTTCAACACGAAATTGTTCATTAGATTTTTCCCGTCTGGCAAATCCGACAATCGTGGTCTTTTCTGTAAGTAGACCGTCTTTTACCAACTGAAACAAAGCCGGCATCAATTTGCGTTTTGTCAAGTCACCAGAGGCACCAAAAATAACTATGGTGGTATGCTTGGCTTTCTTCATTTCTTGTCCCTTTTTTGTTGAAAATCAGTATATATACTAAAACCGGTTTGGTTTTTGGTTTTCTCAAAAACCAAATCTTGGTTGCAGTTATACTCGGGCAAAATGGTTTTCAGTTTTTTCAGAAAACTATTTTGTGATGTGTATAAGGTTATGGCTTGAGTTGTATTCACTTCTCCTCCCAGTCAGCATGAAAGATACCCGGTTTATCAATACGCTCAAAGGTATGTGCACCAAAGAAATCCCTTTGTGCCTGAATCAGATTAGCAGGCAGACGTTCGCTGCGATAGGAATCATAATATGCCAGCGAAGCGCTCATAGCCGGCATGGGAATACCCATTTCTATAGCACATTTAATGACAAAACGCCAGGATTCCTGTCTGCTATTTACTGACTCTCGAAATGCGTCATCAACGAGTAAATTCGGTAGATCCTTGTTTCGGTTAAAAGCGCTGGTTATATCATTAAGTAACCTGGCCCGGATAATACAACCTGCTCTCCAGATCCTTGCAATTGTTCCTAAATCCATGTTATATCCGTACTCCACAGAAGCTTTTTTAAGCAAACTCATACCCTGAGCATAAGAACAAATTTTAGACACGTAAAGTGCATCTCTTGTTGCATCTATCAACTTTTGTGATCCACCTTCATACTTTTTTGTCGGACCTGTTAATACACTTGAAGCATGCACACGTTCTTCCTTTTGTGAAGAGATAATACGCCCATTAACCGCGGCAATAATTGTAGGTATTGATATACCCAATTCCAGAGCATTTTCTCCCATCCATCTGCCTGTTCCTTTTTGCCCGGCCTTGTCCAATATTACTTCCACTAATGGCTTGCCGGTATCTTCATCAACCTTACTGAAAACTTTTGCTGTTATCTCAATGAGAAACGAGGACAATTCCGCTTTATTCCACTCTGTAAAAATTTCGTGAAATTCCTGAGCGGATAGTCCAAGAGCCCGGTCGAGCAAATAATAAGCCTCGGCAATCAGCTCCATGTCACCATACTCAATACCATTGTGTACCATTTTAACATAATGCCCTGAACCCCCGGGACCAAGATAGGTCACACAGGGTTCCCCATCTTCATCTGCCTTTGCAGCTACCGCATTCATGATAGGTTCAACTTCCTTATAAGCATCTCTGGAACCACCCGGCATCAGACTTGGCCCCCATAAAGCACCTTCCTCTCCACCGGAAACTCCCATACCAAAGAAATTGAAACCCTGAGACTCCAGCTCCTTAGCCCGCCGTTCTGTATCAGTGAAGAAAGAGTTCCCACCATCTATAATCAAATCACCCTTATCTAATAAAGGGATGAGTTGCTGGATAGTCGCATCAACAGGCGCACCGGCTTTAACCAGTAACATGATCTTGCGGGGACTTTCCAGCGAGTCAATAAATTCCTTTAATGTATATGCAGGTTTAATATTCTTGCCGGCGGCAGGGCCTGCAATGTATTTATCTGTTGTTTCGGCCGTTCGGTTATAAACAGCAACGCCGTAACCGTTACGCTCAACATTGAGCACAAAATTCTGTCCCATCACTCCCAGACCGATCAGGCCAAAGACTTGCTTATCCATAATTACTATTTACTCTCTCTAAATTTTCATGCAAGTTAATTAAAACGGAAACATAACTTCTCTTGCATTTTTATTGATTAAAACCATAGCTTCAGAATCCAGCATCCAGTGAAGCGTCCCGTCTTCCGGATTGACCATGGATGCAGGAAATTCTTTAGCAGGTTGTTTAATACTTATTATGCGCTGGACAATATCAGACTTGGATTTCCCGGCAGCAAGAAATAAAACCTCCCTGGCCGCATTAAGCACAGGAAATGTCAAGGTCACCCGCCATGTATCCAGCCTGGGAACAAAGACGCCAACCGTATACAGCTTACATTCTTCAACTGCATCTGTACCGGGAAAGAGTGAAGCAGTATGACCGTCTTCCCCTATCCCAAGCAATATTATGTCAAAACGCGGCGAATCTGACTCAAAATGGTTATGCAGTAACTCCTCATACTCCCGGGCCGACTGCTCAGGCACAATTTCTCCCCGAATTCTATGTACATTACCATCCGGTATCCTCACATGATCAAGAAGGGTTTCCTTAACCATCCTGAAATTACTATCCTCATGCTCCGGAGGAACCATTCGTTCATCACCCCAGAAAAGATGAAGCCTGTTCCAATCCACACGGTCACGGTAAGGGTCATCAGCTAACGTTGAATATATTTCACGGGGAGTATTGCCGCCAGCCAATGCCATATTACACAAACCTCTCTCCTGTATAGCCTGTCCAATTTCATTAATAACCCGCTCTGTAGTTGCGGTTACCATTTGCTCTTTATTTGGATAGGCGTGAATCTTTTTTCCCATAACTTATATTTAGACAGGATTAACAAGATATTATTTACCCTTTGCTTTTTTTATAACATTCTTTGCCACCTGCACTATTCTCTCCGTAGTAAAACCATATTCTTTGTATAAATCTTTTGCAGGTGCCGAAGCGCCGAAGCTCTTGAGTCCGAATATGCCACAATCATCCGGTCTTCCTGTATATCCGTGCCAGCCGTAAGTTGATCCCGCTTCAACTATAACGCGCGCCTGTACAGAATCAGGTAAAACTGATTTCTGGTAATCTTTTTCCTGGCTTTGATAGAGACTGCAGCACGGCATACTCACTACCCTTGCCTTAATTCCCTCATTTGTTAATTGATCATACGCATCAAGACATAATTGAACTTCAGAACCGGTTCCTATCAGAATAACATCAGGTGTACCTTCACTCTCAATCAGGACATAGGCCCCCTTTAATGCGCCATCAGCCGGAGCGTATTTTGAACGATCGAGAGTAGGCATAGCCTGACGGCTCAAAACAAGCGCAACAGGACGATCCTTGAGCTTCATAATATACTTCCACATTACCGACAATTCATTGGCATCTGAAGGACGGATGACGTCCAGATCGGGCATTGCACGTAATGCAGCTAAATGTTCGACAGGCTGATGTGTCGGCCCGTCCTCACCAACACCAATACTGTCGTGAGTGAAAACATAAATTGCAGGCTGCTTCATCAATGAAGATAAGCGAATTGCAGGACGTACATAATCTGAGAAAACAAAGAATGTTGCTCCATACGGCCTGATCTTGCTAAGAGCCATTCCATTTATAATAGCCCCCATAGCATGTTCACGAACACCGAAATGGAGATTTCTGCCGCCATAATCTTCTCTATTAAAACTCGTAGCCTCTTTTATATAGGTCTTTGTAGAAGGGCCCAAATCAGCAGAACCGCCCATAAACCATGGAATTTTGTCAGCAATCGGATTTAATATTTTATTGTTTGATTCCCGTGTAGCAAGCCCCTTTGCATCAGCCGGGAAGGTTGGAAGGATGCTTTCCCAGTCTTCCGGCAGTTCGCAATTCTGCATCATATTAAATTGCTTTGCCAGATCAGGAAATGTCTCTGTATATACCTTTAACTTTTCATTCCACTCCTCTTCCAGCCCTTTACCCTTAGCTATCATCGCCTCTCTAAACTTCAAAACTTCATCAGGCACATAAAAAGTCTTATCAGGATCCCATCCATAATTTTCCTTCGCTGCCCTCACTTCTTCTTCGCCAAGGGGAGCCCCATGCGCATCTGCCGAATCCTGTTTATTTGGACTGCCATATGCGATATGACTATCAACAATAATTATAGACGGCCTGCTGGTTTCAGCTATAGCAGCCAGCATCTCCCTCTCCAATATTTCCAGATTATTAGCATCTTCAACGTGTTGAACATTCCAACCGTAAGACTCAAAGCGTGCGGCTACATCTTCGCTGAACGCCAGTGAGGTGTTACCTTCAATAGTAATATGGTTATTATCATAAATCCATACCAGGTTGCTCAGGCCGAGATGGCCTGCTAGAGATGCCGCTTCACCGGATATACCCTCCATCATGCATCCGTCACCCGCAATGGCAAATATATTATAATCAATTATCTCGTGACCGGGACGGTTGAAATATGATTGAAGCCACCTCTCTGCCATCGCCATACCAACACTGTTTGCAGCGCCCTGTCCGAGAGGCCCGGAAGTCACTTCCACACCCGGAGCCAGACCATATTCAGGGTGACCAGCACATTTACTATGTAATTGCCTGAAGTTTTTCATATCATCCAGGCTGATGTCGTACCCGAAAATGTGTAATATACTGTATAAAAGCATTGAAGCGTGTCCCGCCGAAAGTACGAAACGATCTCGATTAGGCCAATCAGTGTTGCAGGGAGAGTGGCGCATAAATCTATCCCAAAGTGTAAATGCTACAGGTGCAAGACCCATGGGTGCACCCGGGTGTCCGGAATTAGCTTTTTGAACTGCATCCATGGATAACGTTCGTAAAGTACCTATGCATAACTGATCCAGGTTTTCTTTTTCTTTCATTTTCTCCTATCCACTTTCAAATTATTCAGGTTTTATGTAATTAGATTAAGACTCGGAAGCAATGTATGCAGCTCCCAACAACGCAGTATGATCATCCAGGATAACGTACAGAGGTGTATCTTTTACGAGATAAGATAACCTTCCTTTATTTAGATAAGAATTAACCGTAGTACCATCTGCCAGTTTTTTGTAAATACCTGCCGGAATCCCACCACCGAGATAAATACCCCCTGTTGCCATTAAAGTAAGTACCATGTTGCCGGCCTGCGCACCCAGAATAGAAGCAAAAATATCAAGGGTTTTAACACAGAGTTCATACTCACCCGTTTTTCCTGTGGTTGTGATTACCTTTCCGGGGTCTTCCTCACGTAATCGTTTTTCTAATTCCGGAGGTTCCGGTGCAAAACCGGTATCCTTTAAGAATGCGTATATACTGTACAGCCCCGGCCCTGAAAGAACACGATCGTAACTGACATGATCATGCTTTGACATTAAATATTGAAAAAGTTTTACTTCTTCCTCATTTGCAGGCGCAAAGTCTGTATGTCCTCCCTCCGAGGCCATTATGCAACGTTGTCCGGCAGTTGTATATACAAAAGCCTCACCAAGCCCGGTGCCGGGCGCCAATACTCCAATAACAGACTCTCTCTTTTCTGATCCTCCGCTGCCATTATGCGCAGGTTGTTCACCCTCATGCAGAACATATAAATCTTCCGGCATTAAATGAGGTACAGCAGCGGCAGTGGCGACAAGGTCATTTACCAGTCTAACCGTTGGTATATTTAAATCTTTACTGATTTGCTCCTCTTTGAAATGCCAGGGCAATTTAGTTGCCTTCGCCTCACCATTAACAACCGGCCCGGGAACTCCAAAGCAGGACTTATCTACAGAAACTCCGTATTTATTTATAAAATTCTGTACAACTTCCTCAAGACAAGAATAATCGCGGCTGACAAATGTATCTGTCTGCTGTCTGATTATCCTTCCATCCTCTAACCGGCAGAATGCCAGGCGAGTCTTTGTGCCACCCACATCCCCTGCAAGAATCATTGTATCGTATTTAACCTGATTATCCTGTAACCCTGTCTAAAGAATTTAAATTTATATTGAAGATCCGGCACACCGGAATCCAATAGTATCATTTTTGTAATCAGGTTCATCATAATCCCGATTTGCACAACGGATGTGGATAACACCTCCGCCATTCCAGGAACCGCCACGTAACACCTTACAATCGCTCAGCGTACTGCTGCCTGCCTTGGAAGGTTCCAATTCATAAATAGATGTACCCACATCCTCCGGTCTCCCGAAAAACGGTTTATCTTCCGCTTTAACTGGACCCTGCGGATCTCTATCTGGAGCGGAACGATAGTATTGGCTGTCAAACCAGTCTGCTGTCCATTCCCAGACGTTTCCCGCCATATCAAAACATCCATATCCACTTATACCATCCGGAAATTTGGTAGCAGGAGTCGGTTTTTCAATCTTAGACTCGGCACAATTTAATTTTGTTTTATCAAACTCGTTACCCCACGGATATATCCTGCCGTCCGTACCACGAGCTGCCTTTTCCCACTCTGCCTCGGTAGGTAGTCTTTTCCCCACATATTTTGCAAAGGCTTCGGCCTCGTACCACGAAACGTTTACTACAGGACAATCATCTTCACCATCCATGGCGCTGTGCACACCGTCACTATCCAAAGGTTTTGCCTGCTGTACATAATCCCAGCCTGCATCCGACCAGAAATCTCTCTGTTTATAAGCGCCTGATTCTATAAACTTTTTATAGTCCGCATTAGTAACGGGATACTTATCAATCAGATATGCACTCATAAAAACCTCTCTCTGCGGAACCTCAACATCAAACCTGCTGGCCTCAACATTACGGTCAAGTTCTAATAATTTGTTAATATCTTCTTCTGTGCTTCCCATTAAAAACGGACCTTCAGGAACGAGCACCATGCCTTCGGAAAGCTTCTGTTTTTCATCACTTCTCGTGACCATAATCTCAAAGCTTATCATAGAATGTTCTTATGTCAAATAGTCTTTCTAAGCTATGCAGACATTGATCTTAAGTTCTTTAAATCTTTAGACTGAGAAGAATAATTCAGATAATTCAGAATAGAGAGATCTGGGGGAGTACTGATATGGGAATGTTAATGTTGGAGATTTTAATTAGAGGGTTAAACGCCACTTATAAAACTATTTCAATTACCTGACGATTCCACAAATTTCTTAATCCGCTCAAAAGCGGTACCGGGGATATCAATAAACTCAAAACCATACTGTGTTTCATCAATATCTTCCTTACCTGTCTGTTGGTGCCAAACCAGACGGGCAAAAGTATTGATCGGATCATGATCCGTATAAAGTGAAAAATTTAAACGAATCTTATTTTCCCCTGTAGAAAGTTTCTTCATAACACCTTTATCAATATCAGGCAATTCACTTAAACTTGCACCCTTTGCACTAATGTCTATAATAGATGCCTCATAAGAAGCCTTGCAATGATCCAGATCCCTTTCATTCCACTTAACAAACTCGAATCCGACCTTGATATTAACCTTAGTCCGTGGAAAAAGCCGTTTATTAATTTGCATAAGTCTCCCGGAACTGATTTACAGTAAATAAGTTACATTTTGAGAGTTTATCACCGAGCTTTTGAATGTCAAATAGTTTATATTTATATATCGACATCTTTCTTAAGTTCTTTAACCATTTGGCTGAGAAAAAATGGCTTGAACCATTGCAAATCTAAAGATATTCTTACCTGAACAATGAAACCGTTTAAGAAAAATGATTACCCTACATTAGGCATAGAAGAAGAATTTCATTTGATCAACCCGGAAACTGCAGAACTTACGCCTTCTGTCAATGAGGTTATGGCACTTCTTGATACCGAATTTCGGGAGAGAGTATGTTACGAACTGCTGCAATGTATCCTGGAGCTACGTACGGGTGTTTATAAAACTGTAGATGACCTAATACAAGAAACAGCTAACGGCCGAACTGTCCTGGCAGAGAACTGTAAGCAACTCAATGTTAACATTGTTGCTGCCGGAAGCCATCCATTTTCCGATTGGAAAAAACAACCCTTCGTAGGCAATGAACATTATCAATGGGTACGTGATAACCACGGATATATTGCCCACCGCATGCTGGCCTTTGGATTACACATACATGTCGGGGTAAAGAATGAAGAAGCGGCCATCTATGTCATGAACGAAATGCGGCGATGGGCATATCCTCTATTAGCTCTCTCCGCAAACTCACCTTACTACGATGGGGTAGACACCGGATTGGTTTCGACACGCGCACACCTGTTTCATTCCATGCCTCGAACCAAATTAGCACCACCCTTTAAATCCTTTCCGGAGTTGGTCGCTTATTACGAAAAGTTCCTTGCCGCAGGCGACATCAAACATCCCGGTGACCTATGGTGGATTATTCGCCCCCAACCACCACTGGGTACTGTTGAATTTCGGATCTTTGATATTCCCACATCCGTTCGTCGTATAGGAGCACTTGCCGCCCTGATACAGTCTGCCGTAGCAACATATCAAGATCGTTTCTTTGCAGGAAAACCTGTTAGTAACTTTCATGCCGGATATCTCGAAGAGAATTGGTGGAAGGCAATGAGATATGGACTCAATGCTAAAATAGTGGAACCGGAGACGGAAGAGATCATCACTATCAGCGAACAACTCAAACGCCTGATAGAGTTGACTGCACCCAAGGCAAAAGAACTTCATGCTGAACAGCACCTTGACTTTGCCAGTACTATGATAGAACAGGGAAGCGAAGCAGACCTGCAAAGGGTACTATGCAAAGACCTGAATGGTGACCTGGTTGCGCTTGAAAAGGAACTTGCCACAAGAACACTTGATTTTTCTGTCTAACGTAGAAGGAACGTATGCATTAATGGTACTGTTAAGTTTGTAAATCATACGAAGAGTTATACCGTAGCATGGTGACTAGAGGGAGAGGCTGGCTTTATAGCCCCTTAGAAAATAATTTGCGATAGGCATTATAGTAGCGTAGTATCTCTGCATTGTTGATTATATGGTGAAAGCTGGAAATGAAGAAAAATAATTCAAAAAAGGGTTCCTTTATTATCAGTTTAGGAATTGGTTTGTGTACGGTTTTCGGGTTGTCCACCGTAGATGCGGACGAGTCTTTTTTGCATGAAAAGACTGCTGCGAAATGGCAATTAGTAGCATTGCAGGAAAACGACATTGGGTACGATGAAGAGAAACTGAAGAGGCAGCTGGGCGTTGATTCATTAATAGGAGCAGACTTATCAGGAAAAGATCTGCGATGGATCTACCTGCAGGAAGCGAACCTGGCACAGGCAAACCTGCAAGGAGCGAATCTGAAAGGCACAAATCTGCGAAATGCAAATCTGCAGGGAGCTGATTTGCATGGGGCAAATCTGTCCAGAACAAACCTGGAAGAAGCAGACTTGAGGGGAGCAGACCTGACCGGAGTACAAAATCTCATCCCCAGGCAGATTGCTGTGGCCATATATGATAAAGAAACAAAATTTCCGGAAGGTATGACGTTTGAGAATATACCCAAACACAATAAGGACAGCCTGAGAAGTGCTTTGGGTGTTAAAATGCTTGAAGGGGCGGAAGCGAAAGGAATGATATTGCGATGGGGAGATTTTGAAGGAGCGGTTATGCCGTGGTCATCCCTACAGAAAGCTGACTTGACAGGAGCAAATTTGTCTCAGACAAATTTGTCGGCAGCAAATCTGCACGGTACAAACCTGTCTGAGGCGAATCTACAAAAGGCAAATTTGAAGAACGCAAGTCTGCAGGGAGCAAACCTGATGCGGGCAAATCTACAAGGAGCTGATTTGACAGGCGCAAATCTGCAAGAAGCTAACCTGTCGAAAGTAAATTTGCAGAAAGCAAAATTGCTTTCGGCGAACTTGACCGGAGCAAACCTGTCAGGGGCTGACCTGCACAGTGTAGATTTGCGAGGAGCCGATCTGCGGGAAGTGAAGAACATAACGATGAAGCAGCTTGCCCAAGCCATCGTAGATATACGCACACGCCTGCCGGAAGGCATAACCTTCAAACAGATACAATAACGTAAGACTGATGTGATACATGATCTACGCGCGCTTGAAAAGGAACTTGCAAGAAGAACGCTGGATTCTTCTGTATAGAAGACCCTAGCTAATCAAATCCCACTTATCTTGCAGCCAGTTATAGTGCTCTCTCGGTTTAAAATTATTCTTATACTCCATTCTCCGGCATTCACTAACGTAATAGCCCAGGCAATAGTATTTCAGTCCAAGAGATCTTGTGTGTTCAATTTCCTTTAGAATACTGAAGGTTCCCAACCCCAGATGAGAAAATCTTGTATCATAAATAAAATATACACTGCTCAGACAATCCTCCCCTTTATCCAGAAAACCCATACCAATCAATTCGCCGTTGAGATAGAATTCAGACTGAAGGCCAGGAGTAGATGGTGAGAAGAAACTGACAATGAATTCCTCCAGATTGCATTCCTGTGAGAAACGCTGATTTGAATGGTCCTTATAAATCTCAAAGGCCCTTTCGCTGAATTTAAGCGGGCCGAAGACTACATCTATATCTCTGTTCTTTTTCAGATTGCGCTTCTGGCTTTTAGACGGTTTAAATTCATCAGATATTACCCGAATGGGTACGCACTCCTGGCAGTCGGGACAGGAAGGCTGAAAGAAAGATACGCCAAATTTTCTCCATCCTTTCGCAAGTAAAAATGAAACATCGGATTCATCAAGCTCACTCGCAAGAAAATATTTGATCTGCTTTTTCCTGTCAGGCAGATAGGGACAGGGAGAAAGCTCTCCTACATCCATAGCTCTATGTAAAATCATCTAAAATACCTTCCAGATAAATATACCAATCATAATAACGCCTATCACTAGTTTTGTTATTGCGCCGCCAATAAAGCCAGCTAATGTTCCCACTCCAGACTTAAACGCACCTCTTAAATCTTTTCCAAAAACTAATTCAAGTAATACGGCACCGAGAAATGGGCCGATTATTATGCCAACTATTCCCCCGGTAATAAAACCTCCTATGCACCCGAATATTGAACCAATTATACCCCATTTTGTCGCACCAAATTTCTTCGCCCCGATAACACCTCCAAAATAATCAATAACTACAGAAAAAATAGTTAAGACACCAAGGCTTAATAGCAGAAGCCGGCTTATACTCTCAAATCCATCACAAGCAGCATATATAACTATACCGGCCAATATCAGGGGTGTACTCGGAATAATAGGGAGTACAATCCCTGAAAGCCCAACGAGCATGATTAGTAATGCAATGATAAGAATTATTTCCATTATAATTATATTGGCATTAAGTCTCTACCTGCCAGCCTTGCACCTAATCTCCATGAAACCGTGGTTTCTTTTCTCTCTCGTTTTGTCAATTCTGTATACAATTCAAGTGCATTATTATTTGACTTAATACCCTTACTTACTGCCTCCGCTGCGAACAGACCTGTAGACAATGCACACGAAATCCCCTCACCAAACGCATTAAGAAATCCTGCCGCTTCACCTACCAGAAGAGTGTTGTTTTTGCCCAGGTAAAACTTTCCTTCCGGACACATGTTGTTTCCAATACATCCCGATTTCCTGACTATCTTTCCACGCTTAAGATCAAATTTCTTCTCTAATAACTCTGTATATTTCAAGAGATAGGGCTTGATCTTTTTTCCTACCGCTGCCGCAGTACCAAAGATTTGCAGGCCGTCCTTAACACTAAACCACGCGTAGACCTCGCCGTATTGAGGTTCCAGAAAACCGTGATAGAACTCAGGGTCCAGGCCTGAACTTCCCTCATAGTAATTCTGGTATGCGGTAAACCATTTCAGACCCTTTTCAAATTCCGGATCAAGCTTCGCTCTGATTAAAGACTTGCCGCCTTCCGCACTTATCAGGTATTTACACCTGACATCGATCAAATTATCATTCAGCTTGTCATGCACCTTCACGACTACATAATCACCGGTATCGTTAAAGTCTGTTAAGGAATGACAATCCCTGATCTCTGCACCGGAATTCCTGACAAGAAAGTAGTCATACTCAGAACGCCATACGTTGGGCGCTCCACGGCCATCTTTAGTGAAAGGATAATCTTCATAGTTTTCACTATCAGACCAGAATCTAACTCCCTTTAAAAGTTCAGGAGTAACGTACGCAGACTTCGGAATCTCTCCAAAATATTCCTCGGTAATGTCCTGTGATTTTCTAAATATTATTCCGGAACATATCTTGTACCTGGGAAGTTTCTTCTTCTCCAGTACCAGTACGCTTAGTCCTTCATTCACCAGGCCCTTTGCCGCCGCTGCACCTGAAGGGCCGGAGCCCGCTATCACAACGTCATATTCTTTTTGCATTAATTAGTTCGGATATGTTTGCGTGAGAAATAGTCTTTTGTTAAACTTGTCACTACGCCGCTAAGGGCGATAAGGGCGATGAGATTTGGGATCGCCATTAAACCCAATGTGATATCAGAAAAATTCCAGACAAATTCCAACTGAACTATTGCTCCTATAAAAAGGGCAATCACATATATCCAGCGATAAGGCGGAATTGCCCTGGGACCAAATAAATATTCTGCACAACGGTCTCCATAATATGACCAGCTTATGGCAGTTGAGATGGCAAACAGTATTAACCCAATCGTAACTATAACCCCGCCCAGATATGGAATCTCTGCATTGAAGGCATTCTTTGTTAAAACAGATGAATCTGCACTACCAGTCCATTCTCCGGTAATAATAATAACCAATGCCGTCATGGTGCATATAATCAGAGTATCAACCAGAGGCCCCATCATGGCAACCAGTCCTTCACGTACAGGTTCTTTTGTCTTTGCAGCAGCGTGGGCAATTGGAGCACTTCCAAGTCCTGCTTCATTGGAGAAGGCCGCTCTCCTTACTCCCCACGTTATTGCATATAATACAGTAGCTCCGGCAAAACCACCGGTTGCAGCAGTTGGAGTAAAGGCGTGTTTGAAGATCAGATAAAATGAATCTGCTATCCTGTCGTAATTCCATAATATAATAAAGAGCGCCCCTGCAACATATATTGAAGACATAACGGGTACAAGCCTGCTTGCAACCTTTCCAATCCTTTTGATACCGCCTATAATCACCATGCCTACGATTATAGAAATCGCAACGCCAAGGATTGCCTTCAGGAAAAGCTTTTCAGGTATAACCGTAGCGATTTTACTATCACTTAACTTATTAATACTGCCATCACCATTTACAAACCCAAGTTCTCCTATTAATTTACCATCGTTTGTGTCTATAAGTGTAAATTCATGTTTACCATCCGTATAATCTGTAAACTCAATACTATTTTTGTCTGTAGCTATCTCTGCGAATACAGAATTAGGAGAATCCGGAGAACCTGCCGGATGAAGGTTTATTGCATTTATCAGATCACCAACCGTACCTGCCCGGGAGATATCAATCTCGATCGCCTTTCCATCTCTCGTCTTTATGATAAAATCCGTACCCTCCTGCACGCTGATCTCTGCCCCATTGTTCAGCCCGGACAGTGGAGTATCGTTGTAATATTTTTGTGTAGCAAATTGATCTGTAAAGGCAAGGGTCATTGAATTTGATTGGACCATATTACCGCCGCCAAACGTAGCTATCAGTCCACAACTGGCAAAGAGTATGGCCAGCCATTTGAATTTCCTGCCCATTCCCTTCTCAATATAATACATAGGGCCGCCGCTTATAGTACCGTCACTATGAATGACACGATATTTCTGTGAAAGAGTACATTCGGCATATTTAGTAACCATGCCAAATAGTGCGGCTACCCACATCCAGAAAACAGCTCCCGGACCGCCGGCATGTAAGGCGATTGCTACACCGGCAATATTACCAACCCCAACAGTTGCAGAAAGTGCTGCACAAAGCGCCTGAAAGTGGGTTATCTCTCCCGGATCATCGGGATTATCATATTTGCCTCTGGCAATTGCTATAGCATGCCCGATCCTTCTGAATTGCGGGAAGATGAGCCTTATACTGAAATACACACCGGTACCAACGAGTAAAATAACCAGCGGCATGCCCCAGATGTAGCCGGCAATCTTTCCCAGGAAGTCTGATACTTCTCCCAACGCTGTAAGATTCATGAGTGGTAAAGTATTAATTATGGTAATTCCTCAATTCTTGAATTCCTTAATTCCTTAATTCCTCAATCTTCAATATTTAATAGTAAATATTCAATCCTTCAATCCCTCAATCCCTCTCTATCCATCCACCCCCAACTACAATGTCTCCATCATAAAATACAGCCGCCTGACCCGGTGTTATGGCGCGCTGTGGCTGCTTGAATACAACCCTGACGCGATTATCTTCCAGAGGATAAATTACGGCTGGAGCATCGTCTCCCTTATACCTGATCTTTACCGAAGAATTCAATTCCTTTTCCAACCTTTCAATCGTAATCCAGTTTACATTACTTACTGTAACGGTGTCTCTTAAAAGTTTATCCGCAATTCCAACCGTTACTGTATTCTGCGCAGGATCAATATCAACTACATATCTTGGCCCGCCAAATGCGATGCCCAATCCTTTCCTCTGCCCGACCGTAAAATTATGTATGCCGTCATGTGTGCCCAGAGTGTTACCGCTCGTATCCTTTAACAATCCGGTACCAATCTCGGAACCCACCCTTTCAGTAATCAAATCACTGTAACTATTACCGGTAACAAAACAAATCTCCTGGCTTTCAGGCTTGTCTTTTGTCTTCAGGTTAAGGCTGGAGGCTTTTTTGCGAACCTCAGTTTTGGTAATATTTCCGAGTGGAAACAGTGCGCGGGATAATTGCTGCTGATCAAGCGAGAAAAGGACGTAAGACTGGTCTTTATTCTCATCTATTCCCTTTTTCAATACATATCTGTCGTTGAGCCTGTCGATCCTTGCAAAGTGACCTGTAGCGACACAATCAGCATCAAGGTAATCCGCAAATTTAAGCAATTTACCAAACTTAAGTTCCTGGTTGCAGATTATACAAGGGTTGGGAGTCCTCCCTTTTAGATATTCATCACAAAAGTATTCAATAATACCATTAAACTCATCTTCGAAGTTAATGACATAAAAGGGGATTCCAAGAGATGATGCAACATTTCTGGCATCCCTGGCGTCTTCAGCACTGCAGCACGTTGCCGTCTTTCTATCCGGCGCAGGTACATCTGTAGTATTTCCAAGACGCATGAACAAGCCGATTACGTCGTATCCCTGTTCAATTAAAAAATGAGCGGCGACGCTACTGTCAACGCCCCCGCTCATTGCTATTACTACTCTTTTTGTCATTACAAATCAGCTCTTTCTAACTAATGGGATAAAGATGAAGTTTCTCAGACCTTTAGAGGAATTGGGGTGAAACATAGTAAAAAGACAATCAGCATTAAAACCCCTATACATTTGCGTCTAAAATCAAGCTGTATAAATGGGTCTGCCGGTGGAGGATGTTTGAATCCAAACAACAAAAGCATGACGGCAAAAATAATCCAACCCGGATAAACAAATAATGTAAAGATACAAAATGCACCAATACCTGCCTTATACACAATGTCACTATACTTTCCCAATAAGGCATAAATGATGTGCCCTCCATCAAGCTGTCCGATAGGCAGTAGATTAAGTGCAGTAACAAAAAGCCCTGCCCAACCGGCAAAGGCAATCGGGTTTAAGATAATATCAAAACCCTCAGAAACTTCACCTACCATCATCTTTGCAAAAAGAGAAAAGAGTATAGGTTCCCCCAACCCCAGGTAACTTGTCGAATCCTTGGGAATAGGATGAACTTCAGAAAGACTCAGGCCTACAATAGTAATCGGAATCGCAAAAATCAGACCTCCAATCGGACCTGCCGCCCCAATATCAAATAAGGCACGTTTATCAGGGATATGACCCTTCATCTTGATAACTGCACCAAATGTACCGAAGGGAGGAAGCGGCACAGGAAGGAAATATGGCCATGTTGCATCTACACGATACTTTCGGCACATAATGAAATGTCCCATTTCGTGTGCAAGCAAAATCGTCATTATGCAAATAGAATAGCTTGGACCATTTATTAAATAAGTAGTGAAAGAAGCCGCAATAAAAAGGATAAAATTTATTCTCGGTATACCAAAAAAAGAAGGCGTAGAAAGGAAACCCTTTATAGCGCCTCTGATAGAAATTTTGCCATTCATAATCTATAAAATCAAATTTTTCTAATCATTGTAATTTGTGATAAACTTAAGCCAATTTTAACTTTACATTAAAATGTTGTCAAGCTAAAAGGAAATAAGGGGACAGTTAATACGCAAACCGAGTAACCCGGAACTATAAATATAATTAAGGAATTCCTCAACATATTTCTCTTTGACTCACGTTCATAGCGATGGTAACATGCCATTATGTTATAATAATTTCTTTTTTCGGGAAGTTCTTTGTAAAAACACTATACACTTTATAATCAAAGTTAATTAGTGTATATTCGTGAAGTTAGTGTCTAAACAGGAATACCAGAACACGAATTTAATGGTCTATAAGAATAAACATACGCCTGAAAAAATGGTCGGGCGTACAGCAAATTTGACGATTTTTCTGGGAATACTCTACACAAGCCTGAGCATTGTCGCCGTTTCGGGAATCACTTCTCTCTCAACAAGGGGATACGGGATACA
>Ga0208521_1000650_pt1 | contig 20452 bp, 19 predicted proteins | sample ETNtaG_24_FD_185754 | JGI IMG/M metagenome (GOLD analysis project Ga0208521, IMG submission 185754) | Marine microbial and viral communities from oxygen minimum zone, Eastern Pacific Ocean - ETNP201306SV47 (SPAdes) (version 2) | ecosystem: Environmental > Aquatic > Marine > Oceanic ... | reverse complement strand
CCTTCTGAGCACCCTTTGTGCTTATGGATACACACGCTGCATAATCAGGCTTGCCTGTCCCATCCATTATACCCGTTATTTCCCTGAACTGCCTTCTTACTTCTTCTACCATCTTTCCCGCTGCCCTACCGACAGCCTTCATAGTCAAAGCACAAAATACAAATGACACCATAGAACCAATAAAAATACCTACAAGAACTTTAGGGTTCATCAGTGTAATATTGTAATAATCCATTAAGTCAGCTATTTGAAGTCCTGTAGTTTCCACTGTACGACCAGCTATTTGAACAGCATGAATACCTGTCCTTTCCAAACCTATCTTAACTTCCTCTACAAATACTGCTAATAATGCCATAGCTGTCAAGGCAGCAGATCCAATGGCAAAACCCTTGCCTGTAGCGGCTGTCGTGTTTCCAAGAGAATCAAGGGCATCTGTCCTTTCTCTGACTATTGGCGCCTGTTCACTCATCTCAGCATTACCACCGGCATTATCTGCAATAGGACCGTAAGCATCAGTTGCCAGTGTTATCCCAAGCGTTGACAACATACCTACTGCGGCAATAGCGATACCATAGAGCCCCATCGCTGTACTTGCAAACCCACCGGCAAATATAAAACTTAACATAATGGCAACAGCAATGGTGGTTACAGGAATTATGGTTGACAGCATACCTGTAGCAACACCATCTATAATCAGTGTAGCAGAACCTGTCTTCGCCTGGTCGGCAATGCCTTTTGTCGGACCATGATCGGCGGATGTAAAGTATTCTGTTCCTTTACCTATTATTATACCGGCAATTAAACCCGTAACTATCGAACCCCAGATTCCAAAATGTCCGGGAAGCAAATACTTTATAACAACTGCTGACAGTATCACTATTAAGATGGAGCTGACGTTTACACCCTTTGCTAAAGATTTCAAAAGTTCCTTTTGCGTTGCCCCTTCTTTGGTTTTTACAAGTCGGATACCTAATATAGATAGAATGGTTCCAATACCTGCGATGCACATCGGTAACACAAGTCCTGCAATGCCTAATCCACAAGCAATACCCAATGCGGCACTGGCAAGTATTGAGGCATAATATGATTCATACAAATCAGCACCCATCCCGGCCACGTCACCAACATTGTCACCAACATTATCAGCAATGGTTGCGGGGTTCCTGGGATCATCTTCGGGGATACCAGCTTCTACCTTTCCTACCAGGTCAGCGCCCACATCCGCAGCCTTTGTAAAAATTCCTCCTCCTACCCTTGCAAAGAGGGCTTGAAAACTTGCGCCCATACCAAAACATGGAAGTATTACTGCCATCTCAGTAAGGGAAATATCTGTAAACTTTCGAAGTACAAAGAACCATATAGACACATCTAAAAGGCCCAGTCCGACAACAATTAAACCCATTACTGCACCACTTCTAAAGGCTATCTTCAAACCCTGATCCAATGACTTCTTTGCCCCTTCTGTTGTTCTTGCGCTTGCATTTGTTGCCATCTTCATTCCCAGGTATCCAGCCAACCCCGACAAAAATCCGCTTGTCAGAAAGGCAAACGGCACAAATCCGGATTGAATCTTTAATCCAAAAGAGAGTATTAAGAGTGCAATGAATACAAATATAAAAAATATGGCGACAACCTTGTATTGCTGCTTCAAATAGGCAAAAGCCCCCTCCCGAACATGCCCGGCAATCTCAACCATCTTTTTGTCACCCTCAGGGTAACTCATCACTTCTTTATAGAATTTGCGAACAAAGAACAGTGCGAAAACTGCACCGAGCGGAGCAAGCCACCAGAGCCTGGGTATTGACTTATCATTAAAGGATGCCGCTCTCTGAGCTTTTTCAGCATGTTTCGTATCTGTTTCTACTTTTTGAAGCTGGGCCTTCTGCGCATGATCCCTTGAAGATTTTGCATATACCAACCCTTGTGATATGAAAGCCACAATAAAAAGCGCCAAAATTACTTTGTATAAAAAACTACTCTGAAAAAATCCTTTTACCATTCTTTCACCTTTCTAAATTTTTTGTTCAAGTTGTAATCTCTTCTCATTAATCTTTTCTAAAAAACTTCTGGCTATTCCACCTGGGTCTTCAGGATGCTTTTCCAGATAAGCCTCCCACTCACCAACAGATTTTACTGCATATTCCCAGGCTTCCTTCTGCTTACCCTCTTTTTCTGCCTGCTGAGATGCATGCCACAAAATATGGCACACTATCCTTTCGATTACAATCCTTTTGCGAAGCTCTGAATTATAATTTAAAGACCTTCTTGCCCAGTAAAGCGCTTGTTCATAATTATCCTTGCCAGTTTCTGCCTTTAGCTGTTCTCTGTAATAATCGGCATACTTAAAACTTTTTGAGTCAAATTTGTGAAAGTATATATAACTAATCTCAAAGAGTAAGTCTCCGCTTGTTGGATTCTTTGAAGCACCTTTTTCTGCAAAGTTCAGTCCTGCTGTGATCCATTTCCATTTATTTTCCGGCGATTCCCATTCAAAGGCGATATTATAGCACATATTCCACGCCTGATATATCCATACAGCAGGAGAATGCGGCTGTAACTTTGCAATCAGATTATTTATAGTAAGAAGTTCATAGTACTTCTTTTCCTCATGTCTTGCAATACCCCGAATCCATAAAAGGTCAACCAGAACACCCCTGAAGCTGCCAAGGAGTACTATCGGTATAGCTTCTAACGAATCAAGATGCACATAACCTGAATCAGGCGCCCTTCTTAAATCGTTAATCCTGTATTGCAAAAAAATCAGCGCTGAGATTATAAATATTATTACTAATGGTACTATTATTATTGATCTTGGTAATGAGTACTTTTTCATACCAAATATCTCAAGCTATTTCTCTTCTCTTAAAAACTACAAATGATATTGGCAAACAAAAGAAAGCATACAAAACCGCATAACCAAAACTCATAAATACTGTTTTGTACGGGATATTTATACCATCTACAAAATATTTTCCAACACTGAAATTCTTGAGATCGGGCAATATATAACTTAATAGAAATAGAGGCTTCCTTATAACATAATCCAGGAAAACCACAAAAACGTTTGTTTTCTTCAATACAGTGGATATTCCGTGCCCATGTTCGTGCGTTTCAAAAACATTGATAACTGTTGATAAATCACGCATAAAGTCGGTTATATTACCACAAAAGAAAATAAATAAACAGAAGAGAATATTAACAGGAAGAGAAAGAAACGTAGACCCTAATACTGCTATTATTACCATAAGCAAGAATTGAGATGAGATTATCGTTAATCCCTTCAGGAAATTATATTCAAAACTCTTGTTTCCAAAGAAAACCCTTAAGCTGTCTGAACTTATACCAATAAAATCCCCGGGATTCTCCAGTGATACTACAATCGTTAACTCCTCGCTTCCTTCAAGAAATTCACCGCCTAATTTTAACAAACCCGGCTTATTGCGCGATACTTCTATTGATTCAGTCAGCGTCTTCAATGTGTAAGGATTAACAGCCTTGATATTTATTGGAATCTTCCTGGTAGACCTCTTTTTACTTTCTACAAGGAAATCTGCCTCGATCTCGAGGTCATCTTTTCTATTTTTAGAATGTAATCCCTTAAACTTCCATACTGAGGTTCCCTTTCCTCCACCTTCTATCCAGGAAACATTCCCAATCTTCCTGGCTGACTCTCCTGTTACCTGTAAAGTATAAGGATCGAATTTCTCCCTGGCCAGGAGTTCGCTACTACCTTGAGTACTTTGTTTCAACGCTGTGAATTTGATCAATGCATAACCGGCGCCACCCATTACTATCAGTAATACCCCAATTATGTACATAAAACCGATAATTTTCCCAAATATTATATTGGTTCGCTGAACGGGTTTTGTAGTTATAGTACAAAGCACCCTATTCTCTATATCGGTTGGGATAGAGGATGCGGAAAGCAAAATCGCTGCCAGTGTACCAAAAAAGGTAATGGAGCGAAAGCACATAGACTCAACGATTCTTATTTTCTCACTGCCATCACCAACAACCGGCATGAAAACGGAACAGCAAATGGTAATTAAACCAAGAATAATAAAGACAAACAGTATCTTATTTCTAACCGCTTCCTTAAACGTCTGTTTTGCTATTATTAATATTTGCTGCATAGATCTTTAAAAATAAACCCTCAAGCGTACCGGAAGAATTTTTGACTGAGATGACTTCGCCATGCTTTTCCTTTATAAACGTCTCAACTTCACTTATTGCCTCATCCGACAGGTTTCGGATTAGCATCTCAACGACATCTTTACTGGAAAGCAATTCATCAATTGTACCTGAGATTTGGAGCTTACCTTTATCAAGTATTGCTACTCTATCACAAATATCCTGTACATCGGATAAAAGATGTGAACACAAAAGAACCGTTTTCCCGCGCTCTTTTAAAGAAACAATTATGTCCTTTGTCTCTCTGGTACCGATAGGGTCAAGCCCGCTGGTTGGTTCATCAAGAATAATCAGGTCAGGATCATTGATCAATGCCTGTGCAATTCCAATCCTGCGTAACATTCCCTTGGAATATTGCCTCAGGGGTCTTTTTCTTGCAAACCCGAGTCCCACTTGCTCAACGAGCCGGTCTATTCTTGCCTTTCTCTCTTTTCTGGATATCTTGAATAGCTGACCGTAAAAGTCCAGTATCTCATCGGCATTTAAAAACCTGTAAAAGCAAGATTCTTCCGGTAAGAAGCCGATCCTGTTCTTTACGGCCACATCATTTGTTGTCTTTCCTAATACTAATGCCCGACCTTCCGTTGGAAAAATCAGCCCTAAAAGGAGTTTTAAAGTAGTTGTTTTTCCGGAACCATTTGGGCCAAGTAATCCAAAGATTTCACCTTTTTTAATATCTACATTCAGTTTATCCAGCGCTAATATCTTCTTACGTCTCCAAAAGCTTCTGTACGCCTTTGTCAAATTCTCCGTTTTTATCGCAATATCATTGTCCAATTTTCAAGCCCTCACGGGTAACAAAAAGATTGCCCACATCCAATATTGCTATTGTGATGTGGGCATCTAGTTCCCTCCCCAGTAAGAGTGCAAAATTACATGAATTAAAATAAAAGTCAAGCTAAATCTCCATACGTAACCTATAGCAATCAAAAGAATTAACCTACATTTGAACTCACATCAAAAATATAAAATACGGGAACATTATTAGTCATATTTTTGTATATATGGTTAAGGAGGTAGTGAGTAATGAAAAACAATACAAGCCATTTAAAACTAAATAGAAAAAAGATGAAATCAAGTGGTGTCCCTAAAGATTTTAGTAGCACAAAGGGCGGATTAAAGAAAAAGAGAGCTTGTTTAAAATGTGGAAAACAGTTTCTCAGCAAGGGACCCTATAACCGAATATGCGATAAGTGCGGTTTAATGAATGAAAGAGTCGCATCGAGTTCATACTCTGTAAGCGATAAGTCTTCATCTGAACCAAACTCTTTAGAAAAGCGATTTTACGGCTTAAATTGATCAATTTATAAATTAACAATAACAAAAACCACAGGTTGTCCGAGTAAAGAGTAGTAGCTATTTATTTGTAAATCCCTTTTTAAATGTTTCTGTTAAGTATTTAAAATCTCGGACAGCCTGATTATTTTTATCACGCTTAGCCCCTTCCAACCATCAAAAGAAGATCCACTTGTTCCAACCTTAATCATTAATAATTTACTTTCCTGATACCTGCAGGCCTCCATGCAGGAGCGATAACGCCCTTATGTTGATATCGGTCAAGAAGCCTTGCCTGCGTTATACTGAATTCACCGTACTTGTCATTTATTTCATCCATAGCCTGCACGATGGCTACCCTATCCCTATCCTTCTTGAAAAGAGGTATCTGGCAGTAATTCGTTACCAGATTTGAGATACTTACACCCAGTAATCGTACCGCATATTTAAGCCTTATCACTCTTAATATATCGAGCGCTGCAAGGTATATGTCAAATCCGTCATTTATATATTCTTTGATAGTGCATCTCCTTGTAAAGGTACTAAAGTCCGAATACCTCAAAGTCAGAGCTATTGTCCTGCCAGAATAGTGGCCGCGGCGCAACCTCCTCCCCACCATTTCAGAGAGCTGTAATATGTATCTATCCATATTTTCACCGTTACTTACATTCTTCTCAAGGGTCATACTATGACCGACAGATTTTGCATCCGGCGTATCCTCAACCGGGACAACAGGACTTTCGTCTACTCCCAGTCCCATCTGATGAAGCCTTTTACCAACAATGCCAAATTTATTCTCCAACTCTTTTACCGGAAATCTTCCCAACTCACCACACGTCTTAACACCCATAGCTTCAAGGTGCCTCTCAAGTCGTGAACCTATTCCACAAAGCTCACTTACTGGTAATTCCTCAAGGATTTCAGAAACAGCCCCTGGGTGTATTATCGTAAATCCGTCCGGTTTCTGCATACCACCGGCCAGTTTTGCCAGTAGCTTGTTAGGTCCCACACCGATAGAACAGGTAAGCCCAAAATTCCTCCGGATCTTTCTCTTAATCCTCATGGCAATATCTTCAGGCTCGCCAAAAAGATAAAGGGATCCTGTTATATCGAGAAATGCCTCGTCAACTGAATACACCTCCACCAGCGGCGTATAATCTGCGTAAAGCCTGACAAGACGTGTGCAGGTGTCCGTATATTTTTTGTTATTACCTGCTACAAATATTATATCAGGACAGAGTTTCTTTGCTTCCGGCACTGTCATACCAACCTTAACACCATAAGCCCTGGCCTCATATGAAGCCGTAGTAATAACCGTCCTTTGCTGCGCACCAATAACAGCCACAGGCTTATCCCTGAGCGACGGTTTAGACTGCTGCTCCACAGAGGCAAAAAAGGCATTCATATCCACGTGCATTATTGTTCTGTTATCCATAACTTTAGTTCACTTTAAACTTGATTGTGGCTATCCTTCCATCTCCACCGCCATAAGTATCCATACCATGGTCTCGGTATTGTAGGCAATTTCGTACAGGTTCTGACCGTCTGTAACGGAGAAATAATGGACAGAGGAGCTTCCCTCTTTATTAGTCCACGTATACGTTACCTCCTTAATGTGGTATTGTTTCTCTTTCCAGATAAACCACACCGGTTTTATCTTCTTTCCGCCAATACAATTGGCTCCAAAAACTACGCCTACCTTTATGGGTTCATCTATCTCTGTAATCATATTTATTTAATCTGCCTCAACACTGTCACAACCTTCCCGACTATAATCATCTCATGAGCCTGGCTTTTTTTGATAATTATGGGCTTCATGTTTGGATTAGCCGGCTCCAGGGAAATGTTATTGCGTCTCCTGAAGAATCTTTTAACCGTCGCTTCGTCATTGATAATGGCAACTACTATGTCACCATTTTCTGCAGTCTGCTGAGATTTAACTAACACGAAATCACCGTCCCGGATATGGGCGTCTATCATGCTATCCCCTTCTACTTTGAGAAAAAAGGTATTATCCCAACGAGCCACCGATGCATCCATGGCCAGATGTCCCGTAATATCTTCAACTGCAAGATGAGGAGCTCCGGCCCTGACCTTTCCGACTACGGGTATCATCCTTGCATGGCTCTCGGGTGTTTCCACGCACAATTCGATTGCCCTTGGGCTGTTTGGTACTCTCTTTATGTAACCCTTACGTTCAAGTATATCCAGATACTTCTTTACACTGTTGGTACTTGCCAGTTTCAAGTGGTATACAATCTCCCGAATAGTAGGAGGATAACCCTTTTCCCGGATATACTTCGTCAAAAATGACAGGAAATTCTGCTGTTTTTTTGTAAGTTCAGTTTTCATATATTAGGTGAACAAATGTTCACCTAATATATTATCTGGCTACATATCTGTCAATAATAAAATTCTGGCTCTCTCGAAGATTTTTACAAAATGGCAGGAAGATTTTCCTGCTCTATTGAGATGCGGTGTCTTTGATGTGAGAAAGGATGTTTAACAGTTCTTCATTTTGCGTGGTTAGCCCGGTTATCTCTTTTATATGCTTATCCTTCAATTCCGGTGATAATATCTCACTGCCGGTCCGGCTTACACTTTTATCTTTAACTCCATATAATCTTTCCGCTATTGCAACTTTGGCTTCAGCAGATAGATTAGAACCGATGATGCCGGCTCTTAAATTGATGTCCTCTCTGCTCTCCTTAACTACTGTTTTCTGGAATGATCTGTCTTCTTCGCTTAATCTGCCAACCACCTCACCGATGTCTGTCGGTACAACACCAGCGGAACAACCTGTAATCTCTGACACTTTTCGTTCAAACTCCGGAGTATCTTCTTCGCTGGCCATGTAGGTGATTTTTCCTTTCTGTTTCGTTCTCAAAGACAATATCTTATTCTGCCTGAGAAAAGCCTGGGTATAACGGGAAAGTTCTCTGGAAGAATCCACAATGTGAATCTCTCTACCTGTACGGCTTTTCCAGATCTCATGTATCGCCTGCTTAAATATGCCGTAATGGGTACACCCCAGAATGAGAATTTCGATCTTTTCTTCCATAAGCGGCCTTAGATTAGCTTCGATAATAGACATGTCCCTTTGACTAATCACCTGAGTTCCTTTTTTATCAAACTCACCTTTGTCCACCATAGTAGCAAAAAGCGGCGCGGCTACGCTGAATATTCCGATTTCTTTATTATGCTTTCTAATTTCATTTATGTAAGCACCACTTTCTATCGTAGCCTTTGTCGCAATTATTCCGATATTCTTTATCACTGCCCCCTTAGCACTCTCCAGACTAAACACGGTTTCAACAGCAGGTACTATGGGGCCGAGAATAGGTATGGAGAATTCTTTTTCCAGTATAATCCTTGAATTGGCATCCATAGTATTACAGAAAACTACAACTTTAGCACCCAGGTTATATGCCGCTTCCACATATATTCTGCAAAGCTGCTCAATTCGCTTAGGAGAGCTGCCTCCAAGACGTTTTGAGAATACACTGGTAACAACGACGTCTTCACCGGAAAGCTCCTCCAACACGGATAAATGTCCATGCAAGATTACGGGTGCAATCCCTGTATCCATAATCACAATCTGCCCGTTAGGCCTATAGTCCCGAAATGGAAGGTGCATTACGGTAAGAAGTCTTTTGACGGCTATAATATCTTTGGCAATTGCTGGCATTACATCATATTTCCGTTCAGTCCTTGATACCATTTGCCTATAATTTTTACTAACCTTCGACTCTTCGGAGTTTAACTCTTCCATTGCCATTCCTCCCCGCCTTGTGGCTCTCCACTCCTTCAGCCACATAATTACGGCATCGTGATAAGGTATTTCCATTATCCCAATTGCATCATTAACACCTCCAGAAACTTTGCCTAATATCTCGAACAAATCTTCTTCCTTGGATGCCAGCAGTTGTTTTACAAGCAGTGTATTCAGCGCCTCATCTTCCACCCAGTTAAGTATTTGCTCATTGGTAGTCTCATTATCCGGTTCCGGCCAGAAACCATCCGGGCCCATAATACGGTATTTAACAAGCCTGTTCCCTACCTCCCTTGCAAGCCTTATCGTCTCACTCTCAGTCAAGTGAATGGGTATAGCCTCGATTTCTCCTTCGATATCCTCAATATCTATAAGCATTATCGCGCTACTTGCGCCACCCAGCTTTACATTATGGAGAGCATGATACAGACTTTTTTCCATGGCTGAGGATTCAACTTCTTCAAGAACAATATTCTCCACGATATCTTTTATGTCTGCCAATGAAGCGCTCTCAATTCCTTCCGGGAGATCGACATGCTTTATAAACTTAAGCTCACCCTGTCCGGGACCAAATGCCAGGTTATGTTGAACCAGAAACAGCTTAACAGATTTTATAGACCCATCGTCCATTTTCAGGTTTATCGTATCAATAAACCTTTGTCTGGGCTCTTCCAAACGCTCAAATAAATGGCTATGCTTATTGTAGAAATCCACGTCTTTATCCTGAATAATGAGCTTGACTTTATCTATCCGACTCTGTATTTTTCCTAAAGCGGTAAGTTCAGGGAGTCTTTTGCCTGCTTGTTTTGTATCATCTAATGACATTTCTACCCCTTACTGGACCGTGGATAGTTAAGTTTTGTTTCTTTTCCGTAATTTCTTTCGGGTAAGAATAAGTATTCCAATATAATAAAAACGTCTCATAATTTCTATAATTTAATGGATAACAAGATCAGAGTCGTTCAATATGGGCTTGGGCCTATCGGAACAAAAACAACTCAATTCCTGCTCGAAAGAGATAGTATCCAGATTGTTGGTGCTGTAGATTCTGATCCAACGAAACTAAATCTTGATATTGGTGAATTGGCAGGATTATCTTCAGCTTACGGTGTGCATGTCACAGATGACACAAAAACATTACTCAGTAAAATGAATGCTGATATTGTTGTATTGACAACTACGTCAGGCCTGGAAGATATCAAATCACAAATTATCGAGATTGTATCGTTCGGAGTTAATATAGTTTCAACCTGTGAAGAACTCTCTCACCCATGGTTAACCAACCCGAAAATAGCCGATGAGATTGATGTGGCGGCAAAAATGAATGATGTTTCTGTGTTAGCTACGGGCATAAATCCGGGATTTCTGATGGACTTCCTACCATTGGCAATGACGGGTATTTGTCGTGATGTTAAAAAAATAACTGTAGAGCGTATCCAAAATGCACAATTCAGGAGGATTCCTTTTCAGAAAAAAATTGGTGCAGGTCTCACGGTAGAGCAATTCAATGATAAAGTAAAAGAGGGTACTTTACGGCATGTAGGGTTAACCGAATCTATACATATGATTGCCCACAAGATTGGCTGGAAACTGGACAAGACAGAAGATATTATAAATCCTGTTATTGCCACAGACAAGGTAACTACTGATGATCTCACAATTGAGCCCGGCAAAGCAACAGGAGTCAACCAGATTGGCCGTGGTTATGTCAAAAGCAAAGAAGTGATTACTCTGGTCTTTAAAGCAACCGTAGGAGAACCCAATCCACGTGACCGTATTATTATTGAGGGAACGCCAGATATTGACATGACCATTAAAGACGGTATCAATGGAGACATTGCAACTTGCGCAATTACAGCCAATGCCATACCTGCAGTAATCAAAGCTCCTGCGGGTCTCAAGACTATGGCAAACATTGAAACAATATCCTATTCCGGCTAAAATCAAAAGAAGTCGTTAGTTTCAATGAAATACGGACGTATCCAAGGTCTTCATTTGAATATCCGGGGGGATCGTAAATTTTTCTTCAGGTATATTAACACTTTCGGTTATTTCCGTTGCAACTGTGGTCATCTCCAAGTACCCACTCCCTGTTACTTTCTTCAGGATAATTCCATTCCATAAATAGATTTCATTGCCGTTATATTGTACTGTCCATACAAAGCAGGGCTTACCAATAACCATTTCGATCTCAGCTCTCCTTGCGCCTGCATCTTTTAAACTCTTTTTTTTAGTATTTTCTAATTCTATCCTTGATTGCCCAACATACTCTTTATACCGTGGATTCTTCATCCTTATTCCTGTTCTTGCGTTAAGATCGATGTTATTTATCCATAGGCCATTGTCTTCCAGAAGAGTTAAGGTATTTCTATCCACTATCACTCCCCTCAAGTCTGCGGTTGATTTTGTATATATTGCCTCGCGCCTTCCCCAATCTACATAATAAACGACTTCAGTTCCTGTTGTAGTTCCGGAAATATTATATTTAATAATTCCGGATTTTGACTTTGGATAGCGTCTGGTATTGCTTTTAACAGAATCAGCATTTGCATAGCTAATAACCAGTAAAAAGAAAAGAATACAGGAAACTAACTTCTTCATATACTTTCGCCTCGCAATAAATTGACTTGGTTTTTCTTAATTCTGTATAATAGTAAATTCTATAAAATATTTGATAGATTTCAAGCCTTTACTAAAAAGCAGAATCCATCTTTTTGGAATTACTCGACGTGGTTCTCTGACGGTATATAAAATGACAAATGTTCATCTCTATAAATAATTACCTTGTCCGGATCTCTATTATACAGTTGTTTCGCCAGGTTATGAGGAAAAAATACAGTATCTACCTCAACAATATCCTCCGCGAAGCGATGCAGAAATTTAGCAACTGACAAACCGCATGTTAAGCCAATTGCTTTTGTGCTAAATCGTCCTTTGGGATGTGAACGCTCAGTACCATATCGAAGAATAGCGTAGAGTTCTTCCGCTTCACTATCTGTAATATTAAACTCAAAGATTTCTACAGCATGTGTGTTGATAATTCTTCGCCAGTCCAGATATTGATTAAGACTCGGTACTTTCTCGCTAATCACATCATCCCTACGTTCCGAATCCATATAGCGTTTGGTTGCAAAGTCCCTGTTATGGCGTGCCGCCGGACCCAGATAACGTACTTGAGTGGCAAAAGCACCTGCCGGGTCCCAGAAGAGTGGGCCTTTTGTCCGGCAGTACAAACGCAACGCTGTATGCTTACAAGACGTCTTATGATACATAACCATTACGTGTAGTTTTGACTGTTCTGAATTATCCTCAAGACTTTTTGCATCATATTCATTGCCATTCCATGTACTGGGTAACATAGGAGGATACGAACCATGAAAACAGCAGCCGGTAAGAAGGCTGACTCCAAGAATAAATAAAACTATTGATATATTTTTTTTAAGCATCTGAGTAAGCTCTCTTAAGGTTTGTCCAGCAAAACACACACTGTACTATTTGAATGAAATATATCCAGAATAATATTTATTCTCGCCATATACACCGTATTCCTGAACCTAAAGAGGACTATATCGAGAAAATTACTGTACGAAAAGAGGTCTTTTCTGTATAAGATGTATAATTCTACGGAAACAAAATGAATATAATGAAAATTTCTATACTATGAATTTATGCAAAATAACTCCTTTACAAACCCGAAACTGGTAAAGCTGGCCAGAATACTTATTATAATAGTAATCGTATGGATAGTTGCCGACTTCCTTGGCATAAAGCCTTCAAGATTTATGCAACCTAAGGTAGGGATGCGTCCGGTAACACAACCAATAGGTGATTTAGGTGCAGATGAGAGAGCCAATATGCAAATCTTTGAACAGGCCGCTCCATCTGTCGCATATATAACAAACAAGAGGTTTCAAAGGGATTTCTTCTCTTTTAACGTTATGGAGGTACCTCAAGGAACCGGCTCAGGTTTCTTGTGGGATGATAAGGGCCACATAGTAACAAATTTTCATGTTATCTACGAGGCTGATGAAATTGAAGTCAAGATGCAAAGCGGAAAAAGCTACGACGCCTCAATAGTGGGAGCTGATCCCGACCACGACCTGGCAGTATTGCAAATTAATGCTATGAATCTTAATATTCCACCCCTGATGATCGGAAGCTCTAGCGATTTACGGGTAGGACAAAAGGTACTGGCCATCGGAAACCCTTTCGGATTAGATTCCACATTGACCACCGGCATTATCAGCGCTCTGGGCAGGACAATCCAGTCTATGACCAAGAGATATATCCATAATGTAATCCAGACAGATGCTGCCATTAATCCGGGAAATTCCGGGGGACCGCTTCTGGATTCATTCGGCAGGCTGATTGGCGTAAACACTGCCATTATGAGTCCCAGTGGAACATATTCAGGGGTTGGTTTTGCGGTACCTGTAGATACGGTAAATCGGATTGTCACCAAACTGATGAATTACGGGAAGGTAGGGCGTCCGGGATTTGGCATTTCCCTTATCCCGGAACACATCATGTCCAGAGCGGGTGTAGAAGGTGTAGGAATTCTTGAAGTATACAAAGGCAGTTCAGCAGAAGAGGCAGGATTGAGGGAAGTAAAACGTCTGCCCAATGGACGAATAGAAATGGGAGACATAATAATTGAATGTGATGGTTCTCAGGTAAGAAAAAGTGCCGACCTTATCAGAATTCTCGACAGACATGAAGTTGGTGACGAAGTAGATATTGTTATTATCAGAAATGGTGTAAAAAGATCAGTCCGGATAGCCATTCAATCAATCAATTAATTTGTTAAGGGGGTCCCATGTCGAACGTAAAATCTAAAACGAGGGATTACTTAGGTACTGTCAAAACAGTTTCTATGGCTACCTGTATGGATGACAAACCTTCATGCCGCATTATGGAGATTCAAAAAGTAGATGATGATCTCAAAATATGGTTTGTTGCCCATAAGAGTTCTCCAAAGATGGAACAAATTGACAAAAATAATAGCGCCTGTATTGTCTCCTTTAACAATGAGACATTTAAAGACGTCAGGCTTTTTGGAACGATAGAAGTTTTCATCGATATGGAGACTAAGGAAAGCATATGGAAGGAAGAACTTGCCCCGTATTTTCAGGATGGCATAAATGACCCTGAACTCACTGTCTTAAGATTTATCCCGGAAAGACTTGAGCACAGAGATATGAAATCAGGCGGTCTATTGCCGGAAGTAGAGAATGTGTAAAGCCGTTTCCCGCACTTCTGATGTTTCACCATTCCAGCAATGCTACGCTAAATATAAAGATAACCGATGTTTATCTTCATCTCTTTATTCTTGACAAACTACTTTAATAATTGTAGATTAATCGGGTCTTTATCAGACTGAAACTCACACCAGAATTGGACAAACCCAACCGTTTTACTATTATTTTTGTAAGAGGAATTAATTATATTCAAGGCAAAGTCCATTTATAGTGCCATGAATCTGATTGTAGCATTACAGCATTGTATATAAATTGTTTTAGTAGTAATTGCTAAATCACTTTAGACAGGGCATCAATAGATATTGAAAAAATGAGTAATCAAACCGAAAAAAAACCAATCACTAATGAAAAAGACGGTTCAGTGATGGTATATGTTCCTGAAGGAACCTTCTTAATGGGAGTTGAAAAGGATTCTGTTAGAGTAGACGCATTTTACATTGATAAGTTTCCAATAACAAATAATCAATACAAAGTGTTTATGGAAGAAACAAACTGTGAAGAACCTGCTTTCTGGCAAGATAAAAGATTTAACAACTCACATCAACCTGTAGTCGGTGTGAGTTGGGATGACGCAATTGCTTATACAAATTGGGCGGGAAAAAGACTACCGGAAGAAAAAGAATGGGAAAAAGCCTCTAGAAGTACAGACGGAAGAGAGTATCCGTGGGGAAATGGAAAGCCAGATCAAAGTCTCGCTATTTTTGATTTAGACATTTCTAAAGGTGCTCCCACTAATGTAGGAACACATCAATCCGGAGTCAGCCCTTATGGTTGTTATGATATGTCAGGAAATATTTGGGAATGGTGTCAGGAATGGTACACTGAGGGTAAATATCGTGTGGTTCGTGGAGGATCATGGATAAATCACATGACCATCTTAAACTGCGCTTATCGAAGCTGTAGTGTGCCAATTGGCAAAGACAACAATGTTGGTTTTCGCTGCGTTAAGAGCACAACATGATTTAATACTTTATTCCTTTTTTCCATATATATTCCAGGAAAACGAAAGATCGAAGTCGCCATCAAATTCGAATTTATCCTCGAATTCTGTTTGAAAATCATAAAGATCCTTAAAATCTTCTATTGAATCTGATTCCGTTCTACCCATTAATCCGCTCTCTACCAGATTAAAAACTATTTCTCCAAAATCTCCACTGTTAGTTATACCCCACAGCTCAAAGACTTTCTTTGTCATAAAACCAAACTTCATCAAGGAAAATTGTTTAATCCCTTCTGAGAGTTCCTGTCCACTAACATGACGCTCTTCCTCCCTTGAGCTATTGTATTTTTTCCCAAGTCTGGAAGCGGTAAAATCAAGAGCTTCAAAAACAAATTGATATGACTGTACTAAATAGCGGTTATCTTTATCAATTATCCTTTGAAGCTTTTTCCATGTATCTTGTGCAGTTTCCTTACCCACTTATTTAATCTAAACTTTTTACAATTATTATCTGCTAACTTGCCGCAGAATATTCTACTCTTGGAAAGACCGGCTGTCCTTTACATACTTTAATTCCAGGCCGGGTTTCACCCCATGTAATTTTGTTATTAATAGGCTTGTCATCTGAAGACAATCCCAACTGCTTTTGTATCTCAGCAGCAATATTTGGCATAACTGGTAAAATATATAACGAAATTATTCTAATAGATTCAACAAGATTATACAAGACTTCATTAAGTTTATTTTTCATACTCGATTCTTTCGCCAATGCCCAGGGTTTCGAGATCTCTACATATTTATTAACCAGCCCGATATAGGCCCAAATCACTTCCAACGTCTTACTGAATTGCAGATCACTCATCGCAAGTTCAACCTCTTCATTAAGTTTCTCCGCCCCATCAACTAATTCCTTACCTTCCGCCGACAAACTCTCGGCTTCCGGCACTACCCCGTCGCAATATTTTTCAACCATGGTCAATGTTCTATGCAGTAGATTTCCTAAATCGTTTCCCAGGTCACAATTTATCCTGTTCACCAGGGCTTCATAGGCAAAATTACCATCCAGTCCAAATGGCACTTCTCTAAGTAAAAAATACCTATAAGTGTCTATACCATAAGTATCCGTTATCTTAACAGGATCTATTGCATTACCCAGAGATTTTGATATCTTTTTCCCTTCCAACGTCCACCAGCCATGAGCATACACTTGACAAGGCGCTTCTATCCCCAACGACATCAACATTGCCGGCCACACAACACCATGAAACCATAAAATCTCTTTCCCTATTATATGTACATTGGCAGGCCAATATCTCTTCAGCTTCTCAGAGTCATCATCATATCCCAGAGCCGTTATATAATTAAAAAGGGCATCAACCCACACATAAATAGTATGCTTCCTATTCATGGGTACATGGATGCCCCATTCAACTGCTGCCCTGCTTACACTGATATCATCTATACCCCCAACTATCCTCCTGTGCAGTTCGTTTCTTCTTGATTCCGGCTTGATGAAATCCGGATATCTTTCGAAATATTCTAAAAGTGGACCCTGATATTTTGATAATCTAAAGAAATAATTTTCTTCTTTTATTTTCTCAACAGAACGCCCACATTCAGGACAATTATCTGAGGACAGCTGTGATGACGTCCAGAAACTTTCACAGGGAATACAATACCAGCCTTCATACTCTCCTAAATAGATATCTCCCTTCTCAAACATTTTCTCAAATACGTTTTCTATTTGCTTAACATGACGATCCTCTGTTGTTCTAATAAAGTCGTCATTAGAGATATCAAGGATCTTCCACAAGTCTTTAAACCTTTCGACCATCCTATCCGCCAGATCAACAGGATTCTCATTATTAGCCTGAGCGGCTTTCTCTATTTTCTGGCCATGTTCATCTGTTCCGGTCAAAAAGAAGACATCATATCCTCTCATTCTCTTATATCTTGCTAAGGTGTCAGCCGCTATTGTAGTGTATGAATGCCCTATATGCGGAACATCATTTACATAATAAATTGGCGTAGTAACATAAAAACTTTTCTTATTTACAGTCATTCCTGCTTCCATGATCACAGGCAGACTCACATCCCTTTGCCGTACCTGCTCGCGCGCCACTTACTTGCTCTAAAATCTCCTTTTTTGTTACAACAACCAATTTTTTGTCTTTTGATTCCATGGTTACTTTCTGTTGTAAGATATCATAATCTACCACCTCTCCAACTCCCTTTGTGGTAGCTATTAATGTCCCTTTCTTTGGAAGCGTGTCTTTCATTTCCTCATACGCTTCATCTTCATATCTCAAGCAGCACATCAACCTGCCGCATCTACCTGATATTTTTGACGGATCGAGCGTTGCTTTCTGATTCTTCGCCATCTTCATAGTAACCGGCTCTAGGTTCCTCAAGAATGTTCTACAACAAAGCTCCCTACCACAATGTTCATATTCTGCCAACAGCTTAGCTTCGTCTCGAACACCGATTTGCTTCATCTCAATCCTGGATTTGTACATCTTGGCTAAATCCTTAACCAGTTCTCTAAAATCAACCCTCCCTTTAGCTAGGAAGTAAAATATTATCTTCTTACTCCCAAAAAGGTGTTCAACGCTGGCAAGCTTCATTGGCAGCTTGTGTTCTTTTATTCTTTCCTGACAATAATTATATTCTGATGGGATTGTTTCTTCTTCAATCTCTATCTGTTTTTTCTCTTCATCTTCTGTGATCTTATGCAGTACCTCTCCCATATCCGTAACAACTGCTTTGCCATCCAACTCCTCTGATTGTGAAAGAGCCACACCAAATTCTACACCACGTGAAGAACGTATAATAACCTTATCACCTTTCCTCAAATCTGAAACTTGAGTAAAAGCATTTTCAACGTTCCTTAAAATACCATATCTTATTGCCACTTGATATCGCATGGTTTTTTCCTACTATTTTATATTAAAATTAAGAAACCAAAGTGTTACTGAAATTAACATAAAGAAATTAGATTGTCAAGTTCATCCAACTGTAGCATTGTTTGAGAATATGAAATGTGCCGCCAAAACAAATTGTAATTTACAGTCCCTTATTTTATTTCTTAATCACAAAAAAAGTGAGTGCCATAAGCTGAAAAATAATAGCAAGGAGTAAAGCAGAATGCACATCTCCACTCTTATTAGTATAAGCAAATACTAATGCACCAAAAACAAAACATTGTGCCACAGCACCAACGATATTCAACCATGAACCTGACTCATACGTTAACACTCTACCAATATTTTTAACTTCTCTTAGAATCGACTCAAAGAGGAATTGTATTTCATCCGCCGCCCCCTTGTCTTTTTTCTTACTAAAGGCCTCTGAGCATTCCTGACAAATTAATTGTCCATAACGCTCTGTAGTTACCCCCGCTTCTATCTCCTTATGAGGAATACTTTTTTTACACTTACCGCATAATCTGATTTCGGCCATTATTACCTTCCTTATTTCAAGTTGTACTTTTCCAGTTTTCTGTAAAGAGTCCGTTCTCCAATCCCCAGTATCTTTGCGGTCTCTCCTCTATTCCCACCCACATATGCCAAAGTGTTCTTCATTATTTCCTTTTCCATTTCCTCTAACGTAATCCCAACAGGAAAAACAGGCCCTGTCAAAGCTGTATTATTACTCTTATATATATGCTCAGGTATTTCATCTATATCAAGTACTCCATTTTGATCGAAAACGATCATACTTTCAATACAATTTTTAAGTTCTCTGACGTTTCCAGGCCAACTATACCGGAACAGAATCTTCCTCGCTTCCGGAGTTATTTCTTTAATCTTCTTGCCATTCTTTTTAGAGAATTCCTTAATAAACGTATCTATTAACAGGAAAACATCCTCCTGCCGTTCTCGCAAGGGTGGCAGTCTCAGGCATATAACATTAAATCTGAAGTACAAATCTTCTCTAAATTTACCCTCTTTGACCAGCGCCCCTAAATCTTTGTTTGTAGCAGCTATTATCCTTACATCTATCTTTACTGTTTCATTGCTGCCAATACGGACAATCCTCCCGTCCTCTATTACTCTCAACAGTTTTGCCTGAGTTGTAAGTGGCATGTCCCCTATTTCATCCAGAAACAGAGTGCCATTATTTGCATATTCAAATTTCCCTTTTCTTTGATATAAAGCCCCTGTGAATGCACCTTTCTCGTGTCCAAACAACTCGCTTTCAAGTAAGGTTTCTGAGATTGCAGCAGAGTTTAATTCGACAAAAGGATTATTCTTACGCGGCCCATTGTAATGAATCGCCCTGGCTATTAATTCTTTTCCTGTACCACTTTCACCCATTACCAGGACGGTCGCAGTGGTTGAAGCAATCTGCTTAAGTATATTAAATATTCTATGCATTTGCTGGCTATTGCCTACAATACCATCAAAGCCAAATTTATCTTCAAGTTGTTTATGCAAATCTATGTTACTTCTCACCAAATTCTGTTTCTCAACAGCTTTCTCAACATCAGCCCTTAAAAGGTTTATGTTTATTGGTTTCAAAAGATACGTTGCTGCCCCCTTTTGCATTGCAGTAACTGCAGTTTCAACTGTACCGTGACCGGTTATCAGGATAACTTCTGTGTCCGGAGCCTTCTCCTTTATTTCCTTTAAAATCTTCATCCCGTCTATATCATGCATTACCAAATCTGTAATCACCACGTCTATCCTGTCTTTTCTAATTATATCGACTACTTTATTACCGCTCTCGGCCGTTGAACATGTATATCCAACATTTCTCAAGCTTTCTGCTATCGCTTCGGCCTGATCTTTTTCATCATCGATTATTAATATGTTTGCATCCATAGTTATATTACTCTTCTTGAGATTTACTATTTACCGGCAGCTTTATTAGGAAACTACTCCCTTTGCCGTCTTCACTACGTATACTGATTGTACCTTTATTTTCCTCAATGATTCTCTTGGCAGCAGGCAGCCCAAGACCGGTACCGCTCTTCTTTGTTGAATAGTAAACCTGAAATATTCTATCTATTTTGTC
>Ga0208521_1000642_pt1 | contig 20579 bp, 18 predicted proteins | sample ETNtaG_24_FD_185754 | JGI IMG/M metagenome (GOLD analysis project Ga0208521, IMG submission 185754) | Marine microbial and viral communities from oxygen minimum zone, Eastern Pacific Ocean - ETNP201306SV47 (SPAdes) (version 2) | ecosystem: Environmental > Aquatic > Marine > Oceanic ... | reverse complement strand
AGTTTATCTCTTTCAAAGTGCAGCTATGGCGCTGGCAGGGCTTATAGTAGCAGGTCTTTTCTCTGGTACAGTGCAGCCTATTGTGTTCAGTCTTTGTTCTGATGAAAGGGGAAACATGACAAATAATTTATCATTTGTTTTACTCTTTCAGTCAATTGCCTTTCTTGTTGGTCCTATTGTCAGCGGATCAATTGCAGAAAATGTGGGATTGTTTGAAATCTACCTGTTCTCAAGTCTGATGGCTTTCTTGATAGTGTTCTTCAGCTTTGCCTATGGCCGTATCAAGCCCCCATAAAAATGGTCTAGGCGTTGTTATACAGCCACTGACCCCTGATCACCCAAGGGGCCGCCCTCGATACATAGGAAACCTGGGCTGATCGAGATGTATGAACTGAATTCCGGAATAGGCATCTCATTAAAGTTTGGACCACTTTCAGCCCTTTATATAGCTAATATTATTGATCTAGGCTTAAAAGGGGATTTTGGAAAATGATTTTTTTGTTGACATGAATCGAAGATTGACGTAAGTAAAATTTGTTATTCGTCAAAATCTTTGATGCATTCAGTCTGCTGATGAACTGAACGATTCGCTGGAATCATTAAGACCACCCTTTTAGGAGAGAGGAATGGTCCATATTGCCCCAGACGTCTTTTTCGGAAATAAGACTTGTTCCGTCCCGGGTAATCCTTTGTCCTGGACTGATTGCAGCACACCGTTTGTTATCCTCCAGTCCTGCTCCAGTGCTGCCATTCAGCGCCTGTTCATAAATTGCATTACTAACCTCAGCAAGTCCTTTTGCTTGGCCTCTTTTGAAACTATCCGATATATCCGAATTTTTCAGCTTAGCGTCATACCACCAAGTCTCATTAAATCCAAGAGCATAGCAAACTTACTGCTGACTCAGTCCTCTAGCAGCAAGGTGTTCTACCTTTTCTAAAAAATCCTCTGTGATAAGGCGTGGTTTTGGTCCTCGTTTTTTTTTAAATCTTTGTATCAATTATTTTATGTGTTCCATATTATTTGTAGGGCTTTATTAAAAAAACCTTAAGAAAATTATCTCATAAAGAAATGTCTTTGTTATTTAATTCTTAAAATTCATAACTTTCAGTACCTTCATCTTCGCTATTGAGCTGTTTTAATACTTCATCCATCAGCCAATCTGTAGAAACATGGACAAGATCATAAAGCGGGTGTGTAAATAATAAATAAGTTGGCTCACCTTTTTTCAAGTTCTCTGCATGAGTTTCTGAAATCAACTTTTTGTTTTCCTGGGAGAAACGAAAATCCCACATTTCCTCTTGGAATGTGACGAATGCCTCCGAAACATGATATGCTATTTTCTGTCTAGTAAGCTCACCTTCCCCAAGAACTTGTCTGATGAACTTTACCGTATCCTTCAAGAGTTCTGCCTCTGCTTCTCTCTTAAACTGGTTCTCTAATTTTATCGCTTCTTTTATCATCTCTTCTGATTTAGGGACCCAAAAGTCCTTCCTGTCATGATGGCCTACTGAGACCAGAAGGTAGTCGTTCATGAAGTTGCCGCTCCATCTTTTTGCATGTGCATACCCTTTTCCTGAAAAACGTTTCTTCCATTCCCTCATCGCTAGCTTAATCAACCTGTCTTTTTGCTTAACACCCCTTGATTGAAAGAACATATTTGGCCCTACCACCTGAAAATGATATACATCTGAAACCCAAATTCTTTTCCCCATATTCCAAAGAGTCGGGACCGATTGCTGATAAGGCAGCCCTTGTGTGTATGTTTTAGAGAGATCTTCATGAATGATCTTATCAAGCTCGATCCTGAATTTTTTTGAGACCACCACCAATTCGTCTAGCTGCCAGTATTGGAGATGCCTTAGCTTAAGTGAAATTTGAGGTGCTTTGGTGTCCAACATCTCTGCGAGTTGAACCTGATTCATATGACGTTGCATCATGAACCACTTTATATTTCTTGTAATGTTTTCGTTCAGTTCCTTGAGCATCAGATTTCATTTAAAAGAGGAGATCTTTGATCATCGCCCCGCTCCATCCACTTGTCTAAAATCAGATTAACTGACAGGGGCATATTTTCGTTTTTATCTAAAGAATAATGATCGATCTTCAATGGAAATTGTATGTAATATTCAAGCAAACCTTGCATATTTTAATGAGGATGTGCATTTTCTTTTAACTAGGGGGGGTTCATCTGTATCTCTCCCCCTCTAGATATTAATTATTAATTATAATTAGAATTAATTAATAGTAAATAATAAATTCTAACAAATTTAAATGGAGTGCTCCATAACATTGAAATATTTGATGAAAAAACATTAAATATTCTTTTATTTGTAACCATAAAAGCCGTTAGGCTATATTTTTTGGATGACATATATACATACCGCAACCGAGCATGGCAATCTGCCACCAAAGTCTGATCAAGAAAAAAGGACTTTCGGATGCCTTTTCCCGGGAAGGACCATAGGGGTAGATATGGTTTCAAATGAGCTCTATCAATCTATGATCTCGGGGGACGTTCAGGCAATGATCTTCTTCGTGAAGATCAGGATTGAGGAGGAGTGACTGGAGCAATTTTTCATTAAAGACAGATCATCAATTCAATGATTTAAACTGACTTACAAAACAAATCTGAACCTTGACTTAATTACTATATCAGATTTAAGTGCAGATATCATTCAAAGCTAGACAATGTTGAGATTCCTAGAACGCCATACGTTTTTGTCAATTATTATTCTATTAGTTGCCGTGATTCTTCTTTGGATGATATTCGCTGTATGGCCAGAATGGTTGATATCGGCAATTGGTAGAAAGAAGACCTTTGTAATCACTCTTCTCAATGGAGTGACTATAGCGGGATTGTATTTTCTTGTAGCAAGCGGATTTACATTAGTTTTCGGGTTGATGAGAAATGTTAATCTTGCCCATGGTTCCATGTACCTCTTGGGTGGATATATAGGTTATGAAGTAAGTGAGAATAGTGGAAGTTGGTTTCTTGGACTATTAGTAGCGTTTCTTGTAATTGCTTTAAGTGGTGTTTTACTCCAAACGCTTGTCTTTAGGCGGATGGAAAAAGAGGAATTAAGACAAACTTTAGTAACAATTGGAATTTCAATAATCGCTGCTGATCTAATGCTGGCAATATGGACAGGAACAACTTATCAATTTTCACCTCCAGATTGGCTTTTCGGATCATCTGTTCTTCCAATAATCTCAGTAATAAAGTCATCGGGAAAAGTAATATTTATTAAATATCCTGTTTTTAGGATAGCAGTTCTTATAGTAGCAGTTTTTGTAGGAATCATATTATGGTTATTTTTAAACAAAACAAAAATTGGAATGATGATACGTGCAGGTGTAAATGACCGCGAGATGCTGTCTGCTTCGGGAGTCAATGTTCAACTGATTTTCGCAATTGTTTTTGCTATTGGTGCGGGATTAGCTGGTTTCGCCGGTGTTGTGGGCGGAACGGCCTTGTCGATCGCTCCTGGTGAAGACATTAGATACCTATTAGCTTCTTTGATTGTTGTGATTGTAGGTGGCTTAGGATCTGTTACGGGAGTAGCAATTGGTGCCCTTATTATTGGACTTGCCGAGCAATTTGGATTGGCATACTTTCCAACTTATGGAGTTGTTCTAACCTTTGTTATTATGGTTGTTGTTCTTGCCATACGTCCACAAGGTATTATGGGGGAGCGATAAATGGTTGATACTCGTCAATTATTCTCTGGGAATAGTTCGTTTTCAGATATTCACCCAGGAAAATTATTAGTGATTGTATTTTTAATCTCCTATCCAGGTTTCACTTCAGATTTTTTTACATTCCAAGTAGGAGCCTATTCATTAATTCTTGGAACCATTGCTTTATCATTAATGATGCTAGCTGGCTACGGAGGAATGGTTAGTTTAGCACAAATGACTGCAGCTGGTTTAGCTGGTTACATCATGGCAATATTTGGTGAAAACACTGTAGGTGTAATGGGACTTGGTTGGCCCTGGTGGCTAACTGTTATTACAGCTATTTTATCAGCAGCTATTTTCAGTGCAATCGTAGGAGCTATATCAGTACGTACAGAAGGGATTTATACCATAATGATTACATTGGCAATATCAGTGGCTTTCTTTTACTTCGTTCGTCAAAACTATCAAATTTTCAATGGATTTACAGGATTTGCTGGAGTTAAACCACCTACATTATTTGGTATTTACTGGAGAGATCCTGTTCCATTTTACTATTTGACATTAATTATCTCCTCCACTTTTCTTTGGGCAGTATTCCATTGTTCTTGTTCTACATTTGGCCTTGGGCTTCAGGCTATCCGAGACAACCCAAGGAGAATGAGAGCCCTTGGTTACCATGTAGGCTGGCATAGGGTAATGGCATATTTTCTTTCAGGTGTAATTGCTGGATCTGCCGGAGTTCTACTAGTTTGGTTTAATGGACGTATTTCACCAGGATCGATCGGGGTTGACATCGTCATTGATATTCTAGTAATAGCAGTTGTTGGTGGATTAAGAAACCCTATAGGTCCTTTTCTTGGAGCAATCGTCTTTGTACTGCTTGAAAACTTTGCAATCGACCTTATTGACAGAGAAAGATTCAATACAGTAATAGGTATAGTTTTTTTGCTGGTGGTATTTTTTTCACCTGATGGACTTTTGGGACTTTGGGATCGGATCTCTTCTAAGATCTTGTCCAAAAGAAGTGCACGAGATGAAAATGGTCGTGCACAATGGGAAGATCCTGTATCTTCAGGATCCTTAAAAACTCTTAAGTAAATAAAGGAGAATATTATGCGTATTTTAATCAAAAGAACGCTTGCAACAGCGTTATTTATTTTAGTTGCAAATTTAGTAATGGCCCAAGGGACCATTAAGATGGGGTCGCTTGCTACCCTAGAAGGTGCTTTTACCGTTCTCGGTGAAGACAGTATGCGGGGGGTAAAGATGGCATTAAATGAATTTAATTATTCTGTTGCCGGAAAGAAGATCCAACTTATAACAGGATCATCAGATGCATCACCTGACAGTGCTATACGCGCAACCCGAAAGCTTGTTGAGCAAGACGGTGTTCAGTTACTTGTTGGACCTCTCTCAGGATCTGAAGGACTTGCAATAAAGGACTACGCTAAGACCAAACCCAATGTAACTTTTGTGAATGGTACCTCAGCAGCACAAGACACCACCTTGCGTAATCCTGCGGATAATTTCTTTCGTTTCAGTACTGATGGTGCTCAATGGATGGCTGGACTTGGAGAATATGCGTACAAAGAGAAAGGTTATCGTTCAGTAGCTGTGCTTGCTGAAGATTATTCTTTTCCTTATACACAGGTTTTTGGTTTCTTGGAACCTTTCTGCCGTCTTGGTGGTAAATCCGCGATCGACGCTAGGTTTTGGGTCCCGATTGGGAACAAGGACTATTCCTCCGTTATTGCCGCACTGCCTGATGATGTAGATGCTATCTATGTGGCTTTGGGGGGGGCTGACTCAGTTAATTTCCTAACACAATATGAACAAGCTGGTGGTGAACTACCTCTAATTGGTGGTTCAATCACCGTTGATCAGTCCGTTCTAGGTTCAAAGGGTAAAACAAGAAAATTTGTCATTGGTACTCCTGCAGCAGGACCAATTTCTGATACCTGGAAGGATTCTCGCTGGGATAAATTTGTCGCAGATTATAAAAAACAGTTCCCAGACGGATTCCCTTCTCCATCTTTGTTTGCCCATGGATATTATATAAATACAAAGGCCGCCTTATTAGGTTTATTGCTAGTCGGGGGGGACCTATCCGATGGAGGGAAAAAATACAGACAAGCATTATCCAGTTTAACATTTGATACTCCAACGGGCATGGTTAGCCTTGATGAAAGGAGAAATGCAATTGCTGACATATACCTGACCGAAGTTATTGAAGGGACTGGCGGAAATTTAATGAATAAGACCATTAAGGTGATCCCGCAAGTCAGTCAGACTTTTGGAATGGAGTACAATAAATTTCTCAATTACGGACAGGTCGGGCGTGAAAATCCTCGCTGTGATTAATCTATAATAAAACATGGCTCAACCCGACGCATTATCCCGTCTTCAAAGTGCCGGCAGTTTTGCGCTGGAACTTGAAGCAGTCAACCGCCATTTCGACTCACTAGTTGCTATGGCGGATATCAATTTTACTGTTCGGGCGGGTGAGCGTCGTGCAGTTTTAGGTTCTAATGGGGCCGGGAAAACCACATTATTCAATGCTATAACAGGGGATTTCCCGCCTACAACAGGTCGCGTCAGGTTGTTTGGTGAAGACGTTACTGATTTGCCAACTAATGAAAGAATTAGACGCGGGCTCCGGAGGACCTATCAGATTTCATTGCTTTTCCATGGACTGAGCGTCATTGACAATATCTACCTTGCATGTCGTGGAGTCAGCGTTAGGAGAATGTCTCTTCGAAGACCTTCAAAAGATGACAATGCAATGGAGTCAGCAGAAACACTGCTTGATGCAGTGCATCTTACTGAGACCCAAAATGATCTCGTTTCAACACTTAGTTACGGCCAACAAAGACAACTTGAAATCGCTTTAGCATTGGCTGGTGCCCCAAGATTAATCCTTTTCGATGAGCCGGCAGCTGGTCTTTCACCAACTGAACGAAACCTACTGGTCGAAATTCTTCAATCCCTTCCTGACCATATCAGCTTCATCATTATAGAACATGATATGGATGTTGCTTTAAGGGTGTCTGAATCAGTGACGATGATGCATAACGGTCGTATTTTCAAAGAAGGTACTCCTGAAGAAATAGAAAACGATCACGAAGTACAAGAACTTTATCTAGGTCATGGCAACATCAACTAATCGTCAAAACAGACATTCAAAATCATCATCGGTTCTCCTGATCCGTGACCTGCACGTATACTACAACCAATCTCATGCCCTTCAAGGAGTCAACCTTGCCCTAGAAAAAAATGTTTTGGCCGTTGTTGGAAGAAACGGGATGGGCAAAACGACACTTTGCAACACTATTATGGGCCTCAAAAACACCCAAAGAGGTTCAATTAGATTTAGAGGAGAAGAGATCTCTAATTTAGCTCCTTACAAAGTGGCTGCAAGGGGGATAAGTTTTGCCCCCCAAGGGCGTAGGTTATGGAATTCACTCTCGGTAGAGGAACATTTAAAACTTGCTCAAAGCGAGCGAGGAGCTTGGACAATAGAAAGAATTTACGACACTTTTCCACGGATTTACGAACGTCGACATAATGGGGCTGGTCAGCTATCAGGGGGAGAGCAACAAATGCTCACCATCTCAAGGGCTTTACTTCAGAACCCCGAATTATTGATTTTGGATGAACCTACTGAGGGTTTGGCACCAATCATTGTTGAACAGGTTGAAAATATTCTTTGTGAACTTGTTGAGGAAAACGACGTTTCTATTCTGCTTATCGAGCAGAACATTTCAGTAGCAACATCTGTTTCTGAAGACGTTGCAGTCATGGTTAATGGGCGTATCAATCGTGTTTTATCTTCGAGTGAATTAATTGCAAACAGAACGCTTCAACAACAACTCTTAGGTGTAGGCAGGCATGCCCAAGAAAATCTAGAATTTCCTCTTGTTGATCAAAAAGAAGAAAAAAAGGAGAAAACTGATACCCAAATCAAAAATGCAGAATCTCGCCCCCTAGAATCATCAGAGGTAAGTGAAACATCGGCTGATTCAAAACTGATCTATGTGCCACCTACTCGATGGTCAAGTTCTAAATGGAAAAACAATGAAGGACAGAATGAAAAGATTCCTGAAACACCTTTAGTCAACAATCCTATACGACCATTCGATATTAAAACCGAACCTATCTTCAAAGAGACATTACCTTCTTTAGAATTGTTCCGTGGTGAAGAAGTGTTGGTAGCAGGAACATTTGATACTAAAGGAACAGAGTTAAATTTCATAAGAGACAGGATTATAGATCAACAACTCAAGGTAAGGACCGTAGACTTATCTACATCTGGTAAGCCATCTTCAGCTAATGTCCCTCCTCATGAAGTAGCTTCTTACCATCCAAGAGGTGCTAGTGCTGTGTTTACTAAAGAAAGAGGCAATTCAGTAAAAGGAATGTCTTCAGCATTTGAAAGGTGGTTTCGTCACCAGCGAGACATAGGAGGTATTATCTCAGCCGGGGGTTCTGGAGGAACTGCCCTGGTTACACCTGCAATGAGAACCCTTCCAGTTGGGGTTCCAAAGGTGATGATTTCAACTGTGGCTTCAGGAGATGTAGGAGAATATGTTGGACCATCTGACATCATGATGATGTATTCTGTCACCGATATTCAGGGGTTGAATCACATTTCAAGACGGGTTCTTGAAAATGGAGCTAACGCGATAGTAGGAATGGTGAAAAGAGCACCAGAAAAATCTAAATCAAAAACTTTAAGTAACGAAAAACCTAGCCTTGGCTTGACCATGTTTGGAGTTACAACTCCGGCAGTTCAAAAGGTCAGTGCTTTACTTGAAGAAAGATATGATTGCCTGGTTTTTCACGCCACTGGAACCGGAGGGCGTTCAATGGAGAAACTAGCAGATAGTGGCCTTTTGACCGCTGCAATTGATGTTACCACCACCGAAGTATGTGACATGATGGTAGGAGGAGTCTTTGCCGCAGATAAGGACCGATTCGGTGCATTTATTAGAACACGAATACCTTATGTTGGATCCCTAGGTGCAATGGACATGGTTAATTTCGGTCCCAAAGATTCAGTACCTCAAGAATTTAATAATCGAACCTTTGTAGAACATAACCCTCAAGTCACTTTGATGCGCACGACCCCAGATGAAAATACACGTATGGGTGAATGGATTGCAGGAAGGCTCAATGAAATGACTGGGCCAGTCAGATTCCTGATTCCAGAAGGGGGCGTATCTTCTTTGGATGCTCCAGGAGAGGCATTCCATGATCCAGATGCTAATAAAGCACTGTTTGATTCATTGACACATTCATTCCAACAAACCAGCCAACGTCAACTTGTTAGTTTATCTTCTCATATTAACGACAATAGTTTTGCTCAAGCGCTGGTTGATGCTCTAAATGAAATCAATCCTCAAAAAAAAGGACTCCAAAATGCCATGTTTTGAAAGGAAAACTCTTCTTGATAAATTCCAACACATGAAAAAGTGTGGCGTTCCCATTGTTGGTGGAGGGGCTGGTACAGGGCTTTCCGCAAAATGTGAAGAAGAAGGTGGAATTGATTTAATTGTCATATACAACTCCGGCCGTTACCGGATGGCAGGGAGAGGATCGTTATCTGGTCTTATGGCATACGGGAATGCAAATGAAATCGTCATGGAAATGGCAAAAGAAGTATTGCCGGTATTAAATCACACACCAGTTCTTGCTGGTGTTAATGGTACTGATCCCTTCTGCATTTTCAATAACTATTTAGATCAGATCAAAGCTATAGGTTTTTCAGGTATCCAAAATTTTCCCACAGTTGGATTAATTGATGGAAATTTCCGATCCAATTTAGAAGAGACTGGAATGTCTTATGGGTTAGAAGTTGATCTAATCAGATTAGCTCATCAAAAAAATCTCTTTACTACACCATATGTCTTCAATGAAGAGGATGCCCAAGCAATGGCAGAAGCAGGTGCTGATATTGTTGTATGCCATCTTGGCCTTACCACTGGAGGTTCTATCGGAGCAGAGACTTCCCTCAAACTTGATCAATGCCCAAATTTTGTCGATCAATGGGCTGAAGCTGCGCTTAGGGTTAACCAAGATATCATCATCCTTGTTCATGGTGGACCGGTTTCGATGCCGGATGATGCTCAATTTGTTTTGGATAACACCCAAGCATGCCACGGATTCTATGGTGCTTCTTCTATGGAACGTCTACCAACTGAAAAAGCTCTAAAAGAGCAAACCATGGCTTTCAAAAGCCTTAAATTTAATTCTGGAGTATGAGTTATGACTAGCGAACTAATCGGTCCGATCATTCTGTGGTTGATTGTTGCCATCATTGCAATTGTGGTAATCGTCTATTTACTAAATTGGCTTTATCATCGATCCACCAAGGAAATTGCTTTTGTAAGAACAGGTTTTGGTGGAGAAAAAGTTATCATCAATGCTGGAGCTTTGGTTTTACCTATCATTCATGAGGTAACTCCAGTTAACCTCAATGTTCTTCGTATTCCAGTATCTAGAACTAAATCTGATGGAATCATTACACGTGATAGAATGCGGGTAGATATAGAAGCAGAATTTTTTGTACGCGTAGTTCAAAAGAAAGATGCTGTTGCAGCAGCAGCTTCAACACTTGGAAGAAGGACATTAGATCAAGAACAAATAGCAGAACTTCTTTCTGGCAAATTCATTGGTGCACTTCGTTCAGTTGCAGCTGAGATGTCTTTAGATGAAATGCATGAAAATCGTGCAGATTTGGTAGTTCGAGTTGAAGAAAGATCAGCTGGAATTTTAACTCAAAACGGACTTGAACTTGAAACAGTCGCCATCACTGATCTTGATCAAACAGATCTGGACTATTTCAATCCTGCAAACAGATTCGACGCTGAAGGCATGACTAAGTTGATCGAAACGATTGAGTCACGTCGAAAGCTTCGTAATGACATTGAACAGTCTTCTATGGTTGACATCCGTACCCGAAATCTTGAAGCGGAAAAAGAAACACTCAACCTTGAACAGGAAAGTGAAAATTTAAGACTAAAACAAGAAGAAGAAATTGAAAGATTGCGTTCTCAACAAAGGACTAACATTCATCAAACCCAAGTTGCAAATGAGTCTGCATCAGAACAATCACGAATTGCTAGTGAAGAGGAAACCCGTGAAAGAGAAATTGTGAGGCAACGCAAACTAGAAGCTTCTGAAATAAAAGCCCGCGAAGAAATAGAGAAATCTCGAATAATCCAAGAACAAAATTTGGAACAAGCACGCATAGATAGGGAGAGACAAATTCGTGAAATGCAGATCAAGCAAAGTCACGATCTTGATCATACAGAAATCGTTGCAAAAGAAGATTCAGATCGTTCGCGAATTATCTCTGAGCAACAGCTCAGAGCAGCAAGAATTATGGCTGAAGAAGAGACAGAAAATAAGGAAATCTTGAGAAACCAGCAAATAGAAACATCTAGGATCAATGCATTAAAATCAGTAGAAACTGCTCGAATTGAACAAGAAGAAATTATTGAAAAAGCAAGAATCGAACGTGAGCAAAAAATTCGATCACTCCAGATAGATCAAAGAAAGTCGATAGAGGAAAACGAGATTTCTGCTCAAGAAGAACTAGACCGATTCCGAATAAATTCTGACCGAGAGTTGGATAAGGTAAGAATTACACAAGATCAGGATCGGAAAAAACTAGAAATTGAACGAAACAAGTCTGTTGAAATTTCAGAAATCGAACGTGAAATAGCCATTCTGCAGAAGAAATCAGAGGAAGAAGAAACTCGCAGTTCGACAGAAAATGCCAGAGCGCGTGCAGTCAAGGCTGAGGAACAGGTTAAGACCGTCCGTGAAAAAGTGATTGCTGAAAGGGTTGCTGAAATAGACCGGGTTATGGCTGAAAAAGACGCCGAAATAGCAAAAATTGCCGCAGATGCAGATAAAATCACTGCAACCGTTTCTGCAGATATGAAACGACTGAGTAATGAGGCCGAAAATGTCTTAAGTGAAGAAGCTCGTAACAGCATGTTGCGCTCTAAACTAATTGACAGAATGGAAGGTATTATCAAAGAAAGTGTAAAGCCAATGGAAAATATTGATGGCATAAAAATTCTGCACGTAGACGGGCTCGGTGGAACTTCGGGAGATAATCAGCGTTCCCCTACTGATGAAGTAATTCAAAGTGCTTTGCGATACAGAGCACAAGCACCACTAATAGATGAATTGTTGAAAGAAATAGGGGTTAATAAACCTAATGTCGCGGGAATGGGAGACATTTTCAGAACTGCAAAGGATGCACAAAGCATAGCTAATGAGTCCGGTATCAAAGACAAGGATGAATAGATGGCCCGTGTCTATATATCATCAGTTATTAATGCCCCTGCAAATAGAGTCTGGAGCTTAATCAGAAATTTTAACGGTTTGCCAGACTGGCATCCTGCAGTTGCAGAAAGCTATATTGAAGGGGGCAACCCTCCTGATCAAATTAGTTGTGTGAGAAGCTTTAGTCTCCAGGATGGGGGTCGGATACGGGAACGGCTTTTGGCACTTTCTGATTATGATTTCAGCTGTGTTTATTCAATTCTAGAAAGCCCTCTAGGGGTGCAGAACTATGTGGCGAACCTAAAACTCATACCAATTACTGATGGTGAAAGAACTTTTGCTGAATGGACGGCAGAATTTGAATGTGCTAAAGAACAAGAAATCGAGCTTTCAAAAAAAATAGGCCAAGGTGTTTTTCAAGAAGGTTTCGAAGCATTAAAAAAACGTTTTCTGTAAGAATATGGTTTCAATAAATTGCAGCACCATAGTTGAAGCCCCAATAAATAAAGTATGGGAAATTTTACGTGATTTTAATGGCCATGAAAAATGGCACCCGAGTGTTGAAAAAAGTAATATAGACAATGGTAAGGGATATTCTCAAATAGGTTCAATTAGAAACTTTAAACTAATAGGAGGAGAACGGATTAGAGAACAGCTTCTTTCTATGTCTGATACGGATTTTAGTTTGAGATATACGATAATCGAAAGTGATATTTCATTGTTTAATTATGTTGCACAAATTCAATTAAAACCTGTAACAGATGCTGATTGGACTTTTTGGTTATGGAATTCAGAATTTGAAACACCAATGGGGAAAGAAAATGAATTATCTAATCTCGTAGCTAATGGAATCTATGAGTTAGGTTTTCAGTCTTTCAAATCCAAATACAGTACTAACAAGAATGTTCATTTAGTATCTAACCAGAAAAGCTTAGAAAGTAGTATTGAAGGTTCAGCAATAGTTTTAGATCGCTATGGGGATCCTAATCAATTGCAGTTTTCAAAAACTAAAGCACCAGCACCTGGCCCAAATCAGGTTCGGTTGAGACAAACTGCAATTGGAGTGAATTTTATTGATATCTATTGTCGGACTGGTTATTTCAATTTACTTTCCCCCCCGGGGATACTTGGAATGGAGGCTGCTGGCGAAGTCATAGATAAAGGTTCGGATGTGACTCATCTCAACGTGGGCCAGCGTGTTGCCTATGCTTGTCCCCCTCTTGGTGCCTACAGTACTGTTAGAACCATGAATGCTGAGCTTGTGGTCCCTTTACCTGATTTCATCGACAATGTTACTGCCGCTGCTTGTATGTTAAAGGGCATAACTGCAGAATTCCTACTCCACGATGTTCACTCTCTTAAAACAGGTGAAACTGTTTTGATCTATGCACCCGCAGGTGGTGTCGGTCAAATCCTTTGCCAATTGGCTAAACATATTGGTGCAACAGTGATAGGTGCTACATCCAGCCGAGAAAAAGCAGATATCGCAAAATCAGTGGGAGTTGATCATGTCATCTTGCCATCTAAGATGAATTTAGAGGATCAAGTAAGAGATCTCACAGATGGTGTTGGAGTCAATGTGATTTTCGATGCAGTTGGCAGAGATAGCTTTTCTCACTCTTTAAAAGCTCTTGCCCCATGCGGTCATTTTATCAGTTATGGCCAAGCATCGGGTGATATCGGGAAAAAGGATATCAGTTCTCTATCTTCATCCTCTGCAACTTTATCAAGACCAAATTATGTTCATTACACGGACACAAAAGAAAAGGTTTCAGCCATTACAAAAAGATTGTTCGAGGCCATCGAACGGAAAATAGTTAACATTAAAATAGGTCAGAAATATTCCCTTTCAGATGCCGCAAAGGCCCATAGAGATATGGAATCTCGTAAAACAACTGCTTCAAGTGTTCTTATTTGTGAAGAGCATATGAGTCGGATATGAAATTTGCTGCCTTTAATTGGAATGGGTTCAAAAGCATAGGTCGTGTTTTAGAAACAGAAAAAGTCGTTGAACGCTTTGAACTGCCAATTGAAAATTATGAAAATGATGGTGTAACTTTCTTGATCGATAGGGAACTCCCTTCTTGTGTTGAAACGATTCCTCTTGAAAAAATAACTCTTTTGGCCCCAATACCAAGGCCAAGTCGGAACATTTTCTGTGTGGGGAAGAATTACCATGAACACGCAAAGGAATTTTCTTCTTCAGGTTTTGATAGTTCTGCCTCAAAGGGAACAGTGCCTAAATCACCCATTGTTTTTTCCAAACTTCCCGAAACAGTAATTGGAAGTGGTCAACCTGTTCTGATAGACAAAAATGTTAGTGACGCTGTCGACTATGAAGTTGAACTGGCTGTAATCATTGGAAAACCGGGAAAAAACATCAGCCGGGATAAAACATTAGATCATGTTTGGGGTTTTACAATTGTTAATGATGTCACAGCCCGAGATCTTCAGGGTCAACATAGTCAATGGTTGATAGGAAAATCTCAGGACACCTTTTGCCCTATGGGGCCTTGGGTAGTAACTGCGGATGAAATCAATCTTAATGATACTCCTATCAAATGCTGGATCAATGGTGAACTACGACAGGATTCAAATACCAATCAGCTTATTTTTGACATACCTGAAATCATTGCAGCAATTTCTAACGGGATTACCCTAAAGAAAGGTGATGTGATCGCAACAGGCACTCCAGCAGGAGTTGGAATAGGTTTCAAACCACCTAGATATCTTAAACCAGGAGATCAGACTAGATTAGAAATTAAAGGAATTGGTGTTCTGGAAAACCCTGTAAAGGGTCTTTAATTATGACTGACCTCAGACTTGGAAGCATGGTCGTTGAGGATAGAGGAACTGGTACTCCTGTTATCATGGTTCATGGTTTGGGAGGTACTTCAAACAGTTTTCAAACCATGATAGATGTTCTTGAAAACTATAGAGTCATCCGACCAGATATACCTGGTTCTGGCCGTTCTTCATACAGACCTGGTAGAGGTGGGATAGAAGGAATGGTACAAATGCTTAGAAATTTATTAAAAGCCTTAGGAGAAAATTGCTGCCATTTTGTGGGCCATTCCATGGGAACTCTAATTTGTCAGCATCTTGCGGCAAGCTTACCCTGTTCTGTCAAAAGTCTCACCTTATTTGGCCCCATGCTAGAACCTCCTCCTCAAGCGAGAGTAGCTTTAAAAGAAAGAGCAGATAAAGCACGGAGAGAGGGAATGACAGGTATTGCCGATATTATTTCATCTAGTAGCATAAGTGCTAAATCTTTATCTGATAGTCCAGTTATCTCTTCTTTAGTTAGAGAAAGTATTTTAAGACAAAAACCTGAAGATTATGCTGTCCTTTGTGAAGCACTGAGTGAATCAAAAGCTGCCAAACATGAAGCAATAAAATGCCCAACCCTACTCGTTGTTGGTGACGCTGACCAAATTACACCTATAGAAATGGCAAAGAGTCTTTCTGAGAAAATCTTACATTCCCGCGTAGAAATTATCAAAGATGTGGGGCATTGGCCTTTAGTAGAAAATGTCGAAAAATCAAAAAAGATTCTTTTCGATCACCTAAAACTTGTTGAAGAAAAAACAGGAGAAAATAATGGCTGAAAACGTGTACGACTTATGGGGTGAAAATAACGGCCCAAGAAATGAAATACAAACTTTATTATTTACCAATGCCAGAATTCTTGATGGTACAGGTGAGCCTCCTTATACCGGTGAAGTTGAAATATCAGGTAATCGAATAAAGTCTATTAATAAACAAGGGGGAGTAGGGTTTAATTGGAATACTAATGGTGCGCAACGTATTGACTGTAGAGGAATGACCTTAATGCCTGGCCTTATAGATGCTCATTTACACCTCAGCTGGAACAACTCCCCAGGTGTGAACCCAATAAATATGATGCCCCCTGAAGAACACATCCTAGTTTGTGTTGAGATGGCAAAACTACTGCTAGACTCAGGTTTTACAGCTGGGCGTGGAGCTGCTGCTGCAAAACCACGTCTAGATGTGGTCATTCGGGATGCCATCAATGCTGGGCGTTTCCCTGGGCCTCGTTACACTGCTGCCAGTCCTGAAATTACAGCCACAGGTGGACTAGGAGATATGACGTTGCCTCATATTAAGGATCCAGGACTAAATCTCGGGATTCCCGTCTCTGGACCGGAAGAAGTAAGGCGCACAGTGAGGGAACTGCTCAAATGGGGAGTTGATACGATCAAAATCAACCTTTCTGGGGAGGAGCTTGTTAGTATGGGTGGTGAAGAAAATCAGTTCTCAGATGAAGAAATTGCCATGTGCGTCAATGAAACGCGTCAACGTGGGAGAACTCTTTCAGCCCATGCACGTTCCAAAGAATCGGTCAAACGATGTGTAAAGTACGGCATTGAATACATCTACCATGCTTCGTATTCAGATGAAGAGACACTGGATATGCTTGAAGAAGCTAAAGAACGTCATTTCGTTGCACCGGGCCTTGCATGGTTGATCAATACTGCTCGAAACGCTGGTGAATTTGGGATAACACCCGGAACACCCTTGACCCTTGCTTATGAAAGGGAACTTGAGCACGCAATAGAAACTATGAAAAAGATGCATAAACGAGGAATTCGTATACTTATTGGAGGGGATTATGGATTTGCATGGACTCCACATGGAACAAACGCAAAAGATCTTGAATATTTTGTTGATCTCCTAGGTTTCTCTCCCATGGAAGCCATACAAGCTGGCACAAAATACGGTGGTCAAATAATGGGAATGGGTGATGAATTGGGGATGCTTAAAGGTGGTTTTCTTGCAGACTTACTCTTAGTCGATGGAGACCCTTTATCAGATGTGAGAATTTTACAGGATAAAAAACGTCTTGTTGCAATCATGAAAGATGGGAAGTTTCATAAAGCCCCAGAAAATAACTTTGGTGGACTTAGAATGTCTGCATAATACATTTTTTCTAAATCCATTATTACAAAAAGACAGGTTTTGGTATGAATTGTTTTACGTTTCATCGGTAATTATTGGGAAACCATTTGGAGGCCTCTATGGATATGAGAAGCAGATACAACAACCCTCACAGTCAAAGCAGTTTCTCATCTTACTCTAGCTTTAATCAAACTCCACCAAAGTACCAAAGTGGTTTGGTAAGAAATGAAATGCGAGGTGCAGATATCATAGCCGAGTATCTTCTCAAAGAAAAAGTACCTATCATTCTTGGGTATGCTGGTCACGGTGCTATAGGGTTACTTGACAGCATTTTTAAACACCAGGATAAAATTCGTCATATACAACCACGTATTGAACAGTCAGCAGGATTCATAGCGGATGTTTATTTTCGTTTAACAGGTCAACCATTAGCAGTCTACACTTCTACAGGGCCTGGACCGATGAATATGATGATTGCGACAGCAAATGCATATTATGATAATTCTGCTTTTTTCTTAATTACCGGTCAGATTCCAACCACACAGGTTAACTCCGGAGCGCTCCAAGATGATTATCGTTTTAATGGAGATATGTCATCAATTTTTGAACCAGTGGTAAAAAAGTCATGGCGTATCCGAAAGGTAGATGATCTCAGTCGTGCTCTTCCAGATGCATTCTCATTGATGAGAACCGGGAGACCTGGACCTGTACATTTGGATATGCCCTATAATCTCTATATAGAAAAATCAAATATTAGTGTCCCAGAACCACAAATGAATGGTTCTCTATCTGGATGGAAAACATCTATCTCTAGGTCTGCAGTAGGAAATGCACTTGACCTTCTTGTTGGCTCTCAGCGCCCTCTGATTTTGGCTGGAGGTGGTATTCGAGTAGCACGTGCATTCGATGAACTCAAAGCTCTTGCAGAACAACTCAATATTCCTGTTTATACTTCATTTATGGGTAAGGGGGCTCTTCCCAATGATCATCGCCTTAATTTAGGTGTTGCAGGAGTGTGGGGAGAATATCCTGCAACTGAAGCTGTAAAAAATTCAGATGTAGTCCTTGCCATTGGAACACGTTTTAATGATCTGCATACAGGTTCTTGGATCAAAGGATATGTTTATAATATACCACCTACAAAACTTATTCAGGTTGATATTGACAGACAGGAAATTGGGAGAAATTATCCAGTTGAAATTGGCATTGAAGCAGATGCTAAAGCTTTTATAAATGAAATGCTTACAATAGCTCGATCAAAAAGTAAACGAGCTGAAAATACAGAAGCATGGCATCGAGAGATTAAGGGATGGCAGACTGAATGGCAAAATTTTGTCAAACCTTTTGAAAGTAGTTCAGAAGTTCCAATTGAGCCTAGAAGAATGCTGGCGGATATGGTGAAAATCTCACCTCCAGACACAATAATGGTTGATGACGTTGGGAATTGCCAAGTTTGGTCTGAACAATATTGGAAACCAAAAATAGCTGGAACACATTTAACTTCAGGTGGCTTTGCAGCCATGGGTTTTGGTGTTTGTGGTGTGCTTGGAGCAAAATTGGCACGGCCGAATTCCCCATGTGTTACTTTATGTGGTGATGGTTCCTTTATGATGACTCCCCATGCAGTAGCAACAGCTGTTGAATATGGACTACCAACTGTATGGGTATTACAAAATAACTATGCCATCGGTACAATCAGAGACTTACAGAGGGTTTATCTTGATGGACGAGAACTTGGCACAAGCTTCGTAAAACAACAAACTGGGCAATTATGGAATCCAGACTTTGCAAAAATGGCTGAAGCTATGGGAGGACGTGGTATTAGGATAGAACATCCCGATCAATTCGGTGATGCATATCAAGAAGCCATTCACTCAAATGTGCCTACAGTTCTTGATGTAATTATAAATCGTGATACTGGTATTCCCGTAACAGGTACTTGGCAAATGCCTCCCATACCAGAAGTTCAACCAACTTTTGGGCAACGTAAAATTCGTTGAAATATATTTCATCCTAATCTAAGCAAAAAATTGATGGATCAAAGACGATATGAATCGTCATTTCTGTTAATTCTTCGCGTTAGAGCGTCGAACTCCAATTGACCGAAATTGTCCTCTTGTTCCATGAAACGCTTAACATCTTTGCCTGATTTTCGGGCTAGATCCTGATCAAGAACTCTCAAAGATCCTGCCTCACCAGCATCCAACTGAACCTGACAGGCACTCTCCAATCTATATAGACGAATAAAAGCCTCAGCTACTGTTCTGCCGACAGTTAAAAGGCCATGGTTGAGTAGGATTGGTCCTCCCCCCAAAAAGTGGTCCACCTGCTAGTATGGGAAATTAATCCTATACGTAATATGAAAGGAGGGCTCAAATGGCTAAGAAAAGATACAAACCCGAAGAAATCGTGATCAAACTCAGACAGGTTGAGGTATTGCAGAGCCAGGGGATGGTAGTATCAGATGCGATACGCCAGATTGGTGTAAGCGAAGTGACGTACTATCGTTGGCGTAAGGAATACCGTGGCATGGCCATCCATCAATTGAAACGTCTCAAGGAAGTCGAAAAGGAGAATCAGCGACTGCGCAAAGCGGTATCAGACCTGACGTTGGATAAACTGATTCTGAAGGAAGCCATTACGGGAAAGTACTGAGCCCTTCACGTCGTCGATTAGCTATCATGCATACCCGAGAAAGCCTTGGTGTCAGTGAGCGCCGCAGTTGTCGTGTGATTGGGCAGCATCGTTCCACTCAGCGTAAATGGCCTCAGGAAAAAGTTGATGAAGAGCTTTTAACCCGAGACATCATTAAGCTTGCCAGGGAATATGGACGCTATGGTTATCGCCGGATTGCCGTTTTGCTGAAAAACACTGGATGGCAGGTCAATGCCAAAAGAGTTGAGCGTATCTGGCGACGTGAAGGGCTGAAGGTCCCAATGAAACAACCCAAACGAGGGCGTCTATGGTTCAATGATGGTTCATGTGTGAGACTGAGGGCTTTAAGGCCTAATCATGTCTGGTCCTATGACTTTGTGCATGATCGAACCTATGATGGTAAAGCATTCAGAACCCTCAACATTCTTGACGAATACACGCGTGAATGCCTGGCGATTCGGGTGGATCGAAAACTCAACTCACAGAATGTTCTCGATGTATTGACCGATCTTTTCATCATCAGGGGATCCCCAGAATACATCAGATCTGACAATGGACCTGAGTTTGTAGCGAAGTCGGTAAGAAACTGGATCTCAGCAGTCGGAGCAAAAACTGCTTATATCGAACCAGGCAGTCCGTGGGAAAATGGATATTGTGAAAGCTTTAATGCACGACTTAGAGACGAATTTCTAAATGGAGAAATATTTTATACACTTAAGGAGGCGAAGATTCTCATAGAACAATGGCGAGTCCACTACAATACGGTGAGGCCTCACAGTTCTTTGAATTGGAATCCTCCTGCTCCTGAATCATTGTTGCAATTCAATGAAATAAGTATGATAAACTAACATTCAACTTGGACCACTTTAAGGGGGCAGGTCAGCCGTATCCAGCAAAACAGTTTTTCCTGAATATTCTCTTTCAAAATCTTTATATTCAAAATTAAATCTTTTATAACCAATGGAAATTTCAAAAATACCAATTTCCCATCCAATGACACCAAAATAACTATTACCAGTGACTTTTG
>Ga0208521_1000629_pt1 | contig 21014 bp, 17 predicted proteins | sample ETNtaG_24_FD_185754 | JGI IMG/M metagenome (GOLD analysis project Ga0208521, IMG submission 185754) | Marine microbial and viral communities from oxygen minimum zone, Eastern Pacific Ocean - ETNP201306SV47 (SPAdes) (version 2) | ecosystem: Environmental > Aquatic > Marine > Oceanic ... | reverse complement strand
CTTCTGGGAGTTGATGGACGAAATATTAAATGCAGTCCTCTTCCTGTTAATTGGCCTGGAGATACTGGTGCTTACCATTAAGGGAAATTATTTAATTGCCGGCCTGATTATGATTCCGGTTGTACTGTTTGCACGTTTCATCAGCGTGGGTATACCCGTCACGTTCATGCGGCGCATAAGGGATTTCAGTCCACATGCAGTTAAAATTATGACCTGGGGCGGCCTGCGTGGCGGTATATCAGTGGCACTGGCACTGTCTCTTCCCAATGGGCCTGAAAGAGAAGCTTTATTAACGGTCACATACATCATAGTGATATTTTCCATACTGGTGCAGGGTCTGACCATCGAACGTTTTGTGTCCTCAAAACAAAATAAATGAATAAGTTTATCGATCCCAAATTGTTCAGCCTGCCTCCTTCGACAAAATTAAAACAGGTCGGCTCAAATCAATTTGACATAATCATACAACGCAAAAGCCGCATCATTATGAAGGATGGTAAAGGTGTGGTGGCGAAGGTTGACAAAATCAAACATCACGTTCCAAAAGCAAAAATAAGCTTGAGGACATCAGCCCCTGTCTGCAGCAAAACAAAGGTGTTCTTGAAAGAGCGCGGCATAAGTGTGCTGGAGTACTAACAAAACCGGGCAGGGGAAAAAGATTTACGATTTTAGAGTTACGATTGAAAGGAATTTTTTTAATAATTCTTCCGGCAGGCCGACCACGGTTGAAACATTACCCTCAACTTTTTCAACAAATGCTCCGCCGCATTCCTGTATTCCATACGCTCCCGCCTTATCCAATGGTTCGCCTGACTCAACATAATCATTTATTTCTTTTTCCGACAACTCCTTAAATTTAACTTCGGCTCTTTCATATCCCACTAATTCCTTATATATTTGCGTATCGATGACGGCCAATCCGGAAAAGACACTGTGACAGTTACCGCTGAGTTTTTTCAACATCATATATGCATTGTCAGGAGTTGAGGGCTTACCAAAGATTTCATTATCAAACATAACTATGGTATCACAGCCTATTATGACTGAATCTTTATGATTTCCTGCGACCTCTATGGCCTTGCCAAGGGCATTATCACAGACAAGTACTTCCGGTTCTGTCCCGCTTAGTTTTTCATTAAAATCTACAGGCGGGCTGACTGTAAAATTCAAGCCTAAATCTTTCAGGATATGCTGTCTTCTTGATGAAGATGAGGCAAGATATATATCTTTCGTGCTCATGATTTCATAAATAGGCCTTCGGCAACTTTGTATAAAGTGCCTAAAGTGAACCAAAGTTTGAAGTGCCTAAAGTTTCGGAGGCACTTTCACATAAACATTGAATTTTTTATACATTAAATTATAATGTTTAATAGCGGATAGCAAACAAAAATCACTTTTAACACATTTTAACAAACTGCCTGCTTATCTTGTAATCCTATCAAAATCTTTTTGAAAATTAAAGGCTATGAGAAACCAGCGATTATATATTGCTATGGTGGGTCTCCCGGCAAGGGGGAAATCCACCATTGCAACCAAACTCAAAGAGAGCCTGATGCATGAATCAGTAAAGGCCAGAATCTTCAATAACGGCGATCTGAGGAGAAAGACAATCCGGTTTTGTTTAATTATTATAGTAACATATCACGCAACACCGGCAAAATAATGAGAAAATTTCTTCTTTTAACATTATTAATACTTTTATTTGCTCACCCATCTGCCCAGGCCAAAGAGAATTTGAAGATACGTTCCCAGACAGAGGACGAACAGGCCGTGATGGATTCCGGCCAAATCCAGACAGATTCCCGGGCAGACGACGTCAAACCGGAAGAAGAAGCAATCAGTTATTTTGATTATGAGGCACTGGCGCTTCTTTCAGTAGAGTTAAATCCGGATGAGAATCCGGATTTAGTTATATCCCTGCTCAAACCTTATAAAGACGATGAGAATAATAAAAGCTTTACCTTTTATAGCAGTTTAGGACTGGCCTATAAGAATACAGGAAGATTTAAAGAGGCTATTCCCACATATGTTCGTGCCCTGGAAATAGAGCCAAACGAACCTTCCACTCAATACTATTTAGGAATTATATATTACAAGAATAACGACTCACCCAATGCGTTAAAATATATTCTAAAAAGCTCTGAGCAAAAACCCGACCACCCCGGTGTAAAGAAATGGATTGATAAACTGACAAAGGAATTAGACATATGCAAAGCCCCCGATATAAGTAATATGAAGAGGGTTCTTAATAGAAAGATAAATGTTAACAGGCAAAAGCCTGATAGAGAAACAAGACTGAGAATGTATATAACAAAAGATGGAGGACGAATTCAGGTCTTATCAGTTAAGAACAAAATATATTCGTATGGAATTGACAGTGATACAAAAAAGCCGGTAGATTATATAATAATTGATACTGATGGTGATGGGGTGTTTGAAAAAATAATAAATTCAAAAGGCATATTTGGAGTCCCAACCTGGGCATACACTCCGGTAAAACAGCAAGATGCACCCCCGGACAAACAGCGCCGAAGGCGAGTAAAAGGCACGGATTAAACACCGATAAAGGAAAAAGAATTCTCACGCCAAGGCGCTCCCCGGACTGGAAAGCGCCGAGGACAAGAAAGAGCGCAAAGGGTAAAAGCAGTTATCTTTTGTTTTATTTTTTTAAATTTCGTTTTCTTGGTGTTCTCTGTGTCTCTGTGTGAAACCCGTCTTTCGCCTTTCTTCTTTTTCTTTGTCTTTAACAACAGTGTTTGATCCGTGCTTTATCCGTGGCTAAATTAGTCTTTTCAATTCCTCGTCCAGTAACGGGGCTTTTGTATTCCAGAAGAATTTTTCAACGACACGAATTGCTCGGTCAGGGTCGCCATCCCATAGGTTATTGCCCCGCACCTTCTCGGACAGTCCGGCCAACTTCTCTGCCAACTCCTCCGCTCCTCCTTTAAAGAAAAAGTCTTCGTTGCCGGCTTCCAGTTCCAGCGTCTCAGGGTAAGCGAGCTTTTCGGGAACAAGTGGGAATGCCCCTGCCGCTGCGCCCTCAAGCACACTAAATCCAAAAAACTCATGATCCGCAGTAGACACAAAAACATCTGCTCCTAATAAAGCAGTTTCGTAGTCGCTGCGATCCTCTTGGTATCCCCACAGATCTATATAGTCTGCAAACTCCTTCCTGGCAGTGTTGAAGATTTCAGGGCTCTGCCTGAATTGTTCTCCCATAACACTGATCCTGAATTCGATCTTCTTCTCTTTCAAGATCCGCAGAGACTCAAAAAAGAGCTCCGGGTTCTTATCATGTTCCCACCTTGCCGCCCATATAATGCGCATAGGCCCGGGGGCTCTCTTCCCCCTCTTCTGAAATTGATGAATTCCCGGATGCCGGACAACAGATTTGTTTCGAATATCATCAACGGCTTCAAACGGCTGATAATCGGGCATACGTTTCAGGAAATCCCGGAGTTCGTCCAGGAAAATATCCTGATGGTATGAAGAGTTGAACCACACCTCTGTAGCGGCCAAAGCGGTTATGAGATTTGTCAGCACAAAATGAAAATCAAACTCCTGCGGATGCGCCACAGGGTATGTAAGCTGGTTTTCGTGAAAGTAAACTATTGATGGAAGTTTCTGTATAGACTGAGGGACAAGTCCCAGATACTCAGCAAGATTAAGCATGTCAGAACAAAAAATGATATCCCACTTTTCTCCTGCTTTTATTTTCTCGGCTGTCTGATTTGCCAGGGTTATGGCTGAATGACGCATGCGCCATTTCCATTTCCAGGGAGGCAGGCTTACGAGCGTCCATTCATGGCAGCTTGACTGCATCCAGCCTTCGAGGAATGCCTTGTGACTGCCGCCATAATAGGGTTCCAGTATCAGGACTTTCAGGGATTCATTCATTTCTATTTGACTTTATTACTAATTAGATTGTAAGGTTCAAAACCCTGAAACATTTACAAATCAGGACAAGTATATTACAATTAAGTATCTTTATATATATAAAACTTACTTATTGAGAAGACGTAATGACATACAAAGCCGTACTCTTCGACCTTGATGGTACGCTGCTTGATACGATAGAAGATATGGGAGATTCCTTAAATCGTGTTTTAGATCAAAACGGATTTCCTGTTCACAGCATGGATGCTTACTGCCGCTTTGTGGGTGATGGAGCTACTAACCTTATTAAACGTGCGTTACCTGAAGATAAACGAATCGATACTATTATCCGCTCATGCTTAGACGCGTTTCTGGAAGATTATGATAAGAATTGGAACGTGAAGACAGCACCCTACGACGGAATACCGGAGCTGCTGGATGCACTTACTGCCCGCAGGCTGAAGATGGCCGTGCTCTCAAATAAGCCGCATAAATATACAATAAAGTGCATGGATGGTTTCCTGTCTGATTGGAACTTCGATGTGGTCCTTGGCCAACGTGATGACGTTCCCAGAAAACCTGATCCGGCAGGTGCCCTGGAAATAGCCGAGCAACTGAACATTCCGCCACCAGACTTTCTTTATCTCGGCGACACAGAGATTGACTTGAAGACTTCTATTGCAGCAGGGATGTTCCCTGTTGGAGTGCTGTGGGGCTTTCGGTCAGCTGAAGAGTTGCAGGAAAACGGGGCAAAGACGCTGATTGAAAAACCATTGGATGTTATGAATCTCCTGGAATGAAGACTATTCACCGCAAAGACGCTAAGAACAACGAATGACTAATGACAAAAGATTAGACAGGATAACAGGATAAACACTGATGTTAAAGACGAAAAGCAAAAGACAGACACGAATTTCACATATTAACACTAAAAAAAACAAATCTTAACGCTCCCCGCCTGTCCGCCAGTTTGCTAGGCGGGGACAAACAACGCCCCTGTCTGCCGACAGGCAGGGAGGACAAGAAAGAGCGCAAAGGAAAACTGTGGTCAAAAGAAAAAGCGCCTTTAACTTTAGGCACTTTAAACTTTAGCTCACTTTAGTCACTTATTTTGAATCAGCTGACGGGAATTACCTCGTTACGCATTATTACCTTCTCAGCGCAATTTTCGAAAAAGTCATATCCGGAACCTGCTTCACCAATGAGATGTATCATTTGATTCGCATCCGTAATTCTTACACCGCCCAGAACGGTTACACCTCTTTTAAAGAGGGGTTCAGGGTAAACACTGGCAGTGGGGCCTACAACAACGATCTCGTTTGCTTTTTTGGCAAGCTTCAGTATGGGACCGAGTGTGTGATTTACGAGTGTAACGCCAGTTATAACTAATATATTTGCTTGAGGTATTATTTCCTTCAAACGGTCTGCTGATTCTATCTTGATCGTATCACCCTTGCCGACAACCTTCGGGTTCTTGTCAATCACAAAAAGGTTTTTTGTAATCTCCTGGATTCTTTTTATAAATGGCGGAAAGGCCCCTACCATTGCAACGGTATCGGCGGCGGTAATCTCTACCAGATCAAGGGCATTGCCATAAGCCGAGGGTTTATACCTGCAAGTGTCATCTGCCAGCATAATAGAAGAGAGCGCATTTAATGTTGCCATGCCAACGGCTGCCTTAAGAGCATTATCATCGAGAGCATAATCCATGAGCCCTGTAATTTGCATCTTGAGCAGTTCTCCTGCGGCAGGCATCTTGGCGTGTGATCGCGGGCAACACACCGCCTCCGGTATTTCCTGAACAGGAGTATATGACATACCCGCATGACCACTGCTCAATACGACCCCGGTATAAAACACTCCTATACGGATATCTTTCGGTGTAATATCGAGTTGATTTATTATGCCTGAATCCTTAATTAAGGCTATCAACTCCCTCGCAATAGATTTACTTACATTTATATCCGGCATTTTCGTTTACACTCCTTAACACATACACTAATTTATTCTCAGATAAATTTAACCCCATAAAAATAAGAAAAGCAAATAAAATACTATGGTAATGCATTAAAGGAGGGCGTAAAAATGCCGAAGAAACACTTAAGCCTATTTGACAGCAATTTTTATAATAATATTACGTTGGAACATTTAACGCATTCTGTCCTGCCAATGGTTATCCGGCAGGAGCTATTACACAAATATTGACGGGAGGGGTAATTGGGAGCAGGTTTTTACCTGAATTTTCCTCACAAACCCAGCCAAAAACATCCTTTAGGGCATAATATAAATTATGCAAATCAAACTAATTTTAAGGCAGAATCAGAAATCGGAATTACCTTGACATTATTTAAGTATTAAATAAACTACAAATTGTATAAAAATACACATGTTACACTTCTTTAAATTAGGCTCCATCTGTTATTTACCACCACAAAAGCACAAGGTTTTATTGACCTTATGTCATGATTTTCCAGATACCCTCAAATCAAAAGGAATATGCAAGAGGAAAGTAAAGAGACCGGAATAGTAAAAACACGCAAGAGAAAATGGCCGATGATAGTTGGTATATCCATCGGTGGTGTAATCGGTATTCTCGGAATAATAATCTTACTAATCCCAACCATTGTCTCCTCCGACATGGTAAAGAACAAGATCATAAATAATCTGGAAACAAGCTTAGGCCGTGAAGTAAATATTGATGACATAAATATGAGCTGGTCAAGCGGCCTTGACATAAAAAATATTCATATTAAAGAGAGTTCAGATCTTCCGGGAGATACGTTTGTTAAGGTAAACAGGATACTCTGTGATATTGATTTCTTTCCGCTCATAAGCAAACAAATCAGAATAAACGATTTGATAATTGACAGTCCCGAGATTGTTTTGCAGAAACGCAAGGTAAGTGTACCCGGTGACGAAGATATAAGCAAACCGGCAACACCTGCACCAACACCTGCACCAACACCTGCACCTGAAACAGTTGAAAAGCCAGTCCCTGAGATATCCAGAAAACCGGTTGAGAGGCCGAAACATACCCCCCTGGTTATTCCGGCATTTTTATTTGATACCAGAATCAAAGCAAAAATCAGTAACGGAAAATTTACGTTCATTGACCACCAGTTGCAGGAAGAAACAATTATAAGAGATCTGAATACCACCTTAAACGTCGACTCTCTGAACAGACCAATTGAGTTTAACAGCTCCTTTGACATTGAAACAAAAGGTGAAATTGAACACGCAGATATCTCCTTAAATGTATCACTGGTAAAAGACGGAGAAATCAACCCGGAAAGTGCCAGGGGTACACTTAACATGAAAACCGGTTTTGCGCAGATAGCAGCAGATTTTGATATGGCAAAGTTTATGGGCGAAGGTGGTACAGGCCTTGATTTCTCCATGGACGTAGACCTGGAAAAACTTACCAATAAACTTGGAGGAATACTGGGCGTGCCTGAAGGTATGCAGATAGAAGGAGCTATCTCCTCGGAAATTAAGGCTGAGGGGCAGCTTGAAAAAGTGATAGGCATAGACGGAAATACAGAAATAACAAATCTGAACATTACCGGTGGACTGCCCGGGGATAATCCTATACGACAACCAAACATTAAGCTAACTCAGAATGCAGATATCGATATATCCAACGATAAAATTACAGTCCACAAAATCAGTATTGAAACAAACTTTGCAGAACTATTCCTTGCAGGCCTGGTCACAGATCTTAAGAATGCAAAAGATTTAGACCTCAAAATCTTCCTGAATCTGGACATAACAAAACTAATGAGCGAAATTGGCGGACTACTGCCTGAGAATATTGAAGTTGCCGGAAACGTACAATCAAACATAAAACTTAAAGGCCGGCAAAGCAGGTTGGAAGTAGAAGGCACGACAGATTTAAAAAACTTATTTGCAAAGATTGGAGCAGTTGGACCTATAAAGGAACCAAAGATTCAAGTTATACATGATGTGAAATACAACTTAAAAAATAGTAATCTCGAGATAAATAACCTCAGCGTGAAAACAAGCTTTGCAGAAATAAAGTCTTCGGGTACTTTAAATAAAAACAGAGAAATCGACTTAAACATGCTTTTGTCAAGTGATGTTGAAAAGCTCACACAGAATCTCCAAAGTATTGTAGCTTTACCTCAGGGCTTAAACGTTAACGGCAAGATTGCTGCTAATATTAATACAAGTGGCTCTGTCGAAAAAGAATTAAAACTAAGCGGAACAACTATTTTACACGGTATTAATGCAACTGGAGGACCTCTTAAGAATAACAGGATATCTAATCTCGATCTTAAACTTATACATACACTGGATTATAAAATTGCGGAAGATTCTGTAAATATCAGGCAAATGGATATCTCATCTGATTTCCTCGAAATGAAATCAAAAGGAGGAATAGCAAATCTAAGCAAGGAGAAGAATATTGATTACGAACTTTCCCTGAACATGGATCTGGATAAAACAACCGCTCAATTTGCCGGGATGTTTCCATCAGAAGTTAACATGACAGAAAATGGTATCGTTGATCTAGACATAAACGGTAAGCTATCAGCAAAAGGAAACGAAAATTTATATGAGCAAATGAATATACATGGAAGTATATCCATGGACAAGATCAAATATGATGCATATGAAATAAAAGATTTTAAAACAAAACTCCTACTGGATGATGGGTTCTTTACAACAAAGGATTTCGCTTTTATTATAAATGAAGGCCCGGGCACCGTATCGGCAAGCGCAAACCTTAAGGAGGAAAAACCTTCTTTAATCTTTGATATGACATTATCAGACATGCTTATTAATCAAAATATGGATATACTTGCATACATAGTCCCGGTCCTTGCAGCTCCGGATGGCAAGATATCAGGCAAACTAAGTATGATGTTCAACGCAAAGGGTAATGGGCTGAACTGGCAGGATGATTTAAGCAAAAGTCTTAACGGTCAGGGAGAAATTGATATTAAAGATGGCCACATAAAAGGAGGCAAGATAACATCCAAGATCCTCAAGACTTTCGGTAAGGGAGGAGAATACGAATTCGATAATATCTCTACCAGGTTTGTAATTAACGATAGCAAAATATTTAACGATGATATAAGCATCAACGGCAAAGACTTTAACATTGGCTTATCAGGATGGACTTCATTCGACGGACGATTAGAATATTCTGCAGATGCCCAGGTAATAGGTGATCTTATAGGCGGAGATGTCAAAAGGATACTCGGCAGCATGAGCAAGGACTCAAAATTACCAATAGTAGTCACGGGAACAGTAAGCAAACCCAAACTTGCATTTAAATGGCCAAAACCCCAGGAAATTGGTAATATCCTGCAAGGAATATTAGGTGGTTCCAAGGACTCAAAACAACAAACTGAGAGTACAGGTGAACCGACGCAAACAGAGACAACAGTAGCGGCAGAAGCAGAAAAAGAAACACCGCCGGAAAAAGAGAAATTAGAAGATATTGGGAGGAGACTCCTTAAAAGTCTCTTTAAATAAAATTTATATTAAGCGTATATCAACAGTATAAAAATTATGAACTGGCTCGATTTCACTCTAATAGGAGTTATAGCAACCGGGACCTTCTTTGGGATAATAACAGGCCCTCTCTGGCAAATTTACAGACTCTCTTCAGTTGCACTATCTGCAGCTGTCGCTTTCTTACTCCGTAACCTGATAGGCAGCATATTAAGCGGCATATTCAACCCTGAAATATCTGTTGCATTGGGTTTTGCAATTGTCTTCGGCGTTATCTTAATCGCAACATATGCAATAGGTAACCTTTTCAGAAAATTTCTTACAAAAAGAAAATTTGGATTCAGCGGAAGGCTTATTGGCGGTTTTATTTCGTTTACAAAGACAATATTAACGTGCGGGATAATTATAGCGGGAATTTCAGTCTGGGGGAACGAGCGTACAGGGGAAATAATTGGCAATTCCCTGATCGCAAATAATATCGAAAAAGTAACAAAGAAAACGATTCCCAAGGTTCCACAGTCTGTTAAAGATATGTCAATAGTTGAGAAAAAGATTGGCGAGAAGAAGATTAGTGAGAAAAAACAAAATTAATTTCTAAGGGGAGTAATAAATGACAAAGTCACAGAAACCAGAAAGCCCTAAACAGGGAAAACCAGATGCAGGCAAAAAAGACCAGGCACTGGACAGAGCGGTATCGCAGATTGAAAGACAATTTGGTAAAGGGACAATAATGCGTCTCGGAACGGACGAGAAACTTGATGTACCGGTAATATCCACCGGTTCGCTTTCTCTTGATCTTGCCCTCGGTGTGGGTGGAGTGCCACGTGGCAGGGTAATAGAAGTCTTTGGGCCTGAAGCATCAGGAAAGACTACCCTGACACTTCATATCGTTGCCAATGCACAAAAAAGCGGAGGCACTGCAGCCTTTATAGATGTTGAGCATGCCCTTGATCCTGACTATGCAAAGATGCTGGGCGTAAACCTTGACAGCTTACTGGTAAATCAGCCCGATACAGGTGAGCAGGCATTGGAAATTGCCGAACTCTTAACGAGAAGCAATGCAATTGATGTAATTGTCGTAGACTCCGTCGCCGCCCTCGTACCAAGAGCAGAACTTGAGGGACAGATGGGAGACTCACATGTCGCATTGCAGGCCAGATTAATGTCGCAGGCGCTTAGAAAACTTACTTCCGTAATTTCCAAATCAAGAACATGTCTCATATTTATCAATCAGATACGTGAGAAAATAGGAGTGATGTTTGGTAACCCGGAAACAACTCCCGGCGGCAGAGCATTAAAGTTCTATTCCTCTGTCAGGATTGACATCCGTAGAATTGGCAGTCTCAAGGATGGAGAACGTATTATCGGAAATAGAGTAAGAGCTAAGATTGCAAAGAATAAAGTTGCTGCGCCATTCAGAAAAGCAGAGTTTGACATAATGTTTAATCAAGGTATTTCCAGGTCCGGCAATGTTATTGATCTTGGCGTTGAAGAACAGGTAATAGAAAAAAGTGGAACATGGTTCTCATATGGAGAGATGCGCCTTGGACAGGGAAGAGAAAACAGCAAAAAATTTATCGACAGCAAGCCTGAGTTACTTCAGGAAATTGAACAGGCAATAGCCAAAAAGATGGCAGAAGCTAAATGAAACACATTGACTCATCGAATAAAAATTAGTAGAATGAAGGTTTAAGTAAAGATTTCTCAGTTTAAATAAATTAGTTATGAGGTGATAATTAAATGATTGGTATTTCAAAGTTGTATTGCAACACCGTTGAACCTTCCGATGCACTAAGATATGGCAGGGATTCAAACAAACTGCCTTCACATCTTTTGCAATTCTCCAAGGATAAAAAACCCGTAGTTGTATGGAACGTAGGGCAGAGATGTAATCTTAAATGCGTCCATTGCTACTCTCAATCAAAGGATATTGAATATCCGGGTGAACTAAATACAAAAGAGGCAAAGGCTATGCTTGACGGCCTCGCAGAATTCGGTGCACCGGTAATCCTCTTTTCAGGGGGAGAGCCCCTAATGAGAGAAGATTTAATGGAGCTGATAACATATGCCAAAGATAAAGGTTTGAGAGCCGTTATAAGCACAAATGGTACCCTGATTACTGAAGAAAAAGCAGAAGAATTAAAGCAATTCGGCCTTTCGTATGTCGGAATAAGCCTTGACGGTTTAAGGGAAACCAACGATAAGTTCCGGGGTATTGAAGGAGCATTTGACGATGCACTGCAGGGAATCAGGAATTGCCTGAAACTGGGAATAAAAGTAGGGCTCCGTTTCACCATTAATAAAAGAAACGCACAGGACATCCCCGGAATATTTGAACTCATTGAAAAAGAAAAAATCCCAAGGGTCTGTTTTTACCACTTAGTCTATTCCGGAAGAGGCTCCAGATTGATGGAAGAAGATTTGACACATGAGGAAACCCGCAATGTTGTTGACCTGATTATAGACAAGACAAAGGAAGCACATGAGCGCGGACACAAGATAGAGGTTCTGACGGTAGACAATCATGCCGACGGGCCGTATATATATCAGAGATTGCTTAAGGAAGACCCGAAGAGAGCGGCTGAAGTACTTGAACTGCTGGAGTGGAACGAAGGAAACAGCTCCGGACACGGGCTTGCCTGTATAAGCTGGGACGGCGCCGTGCATGCCGACCAATTCTGGAGAGAGTATACATTCGGGAATGTACGTGAACGAAAATTCGGAGAAATCTGGGAAGATAAATCAAATTCACTCCTGGCAAAGTTAAAAGATAAAAAACACCATGTCAAAGGCCGCTGTTCCAAGTGTAAGTGGCTTGATATATGTGGCGGAAACTTCAGGGCACGTGCAGAGGCATACTATGGCGACAAGTGGGAACCTGATCCGGCATGTTATCTGACAGATGAGGAAATCGGCCTACTCGTAGACGAACCTCTAACAGTCAAATAAATTATTAAAACTAAAGCCCATGTTTCTTATTTGTAAAAAAAGAAAACATGGGCTTTTTCACTTTAGTGGAATATGTAACTCAACCCACCAGGATTTCCTGTACCTTTGAAACTCCTTTGCCTAACTCTATCTTATAACCGTTTTCATGCAGACATTTCTCAACGGCAGAGATTGCCAGAACTATATCAAATTCGTTAACATAGCCCATATGTCCAATCCTGAATATCTTGCCTTTTAATTCATCCTGTCCGCCGGTTATCGTAACCCCGGCTTCATCCCTCAATTTCTTAATAGCTGAATCAATGTTTATTCCCTCGGGGGCTATTACAGATGTCAGGACATTACTCGATGCATCACCCGCAAAAAGCTCAAGCCCCAGGGCTTTTATGCCCTCTCTTGTTGCATGGGCCAGCCTCGCATGCCTGGACCAGACATTTTCAATCCCTTCTTCCCTGATCATTGACAAGGCCTTACCCGCCGCCATAATAAGAGTGATTGCGGGTGTATATGCTGTGGTTTTGCTGCTTAGCGCTTTCTGCATCTTCTTAAAACTCCAATAGTACTTTGGCAAATCAGACTTCTCAATTGATTTCCACGCACTCTGTGCAACACATACAAAGGCCAGTCCCGGAGGAAGCATACAACCCTTCTGAGAACCGGTAACTGCAATGTCAATACCCCAGTCATCCATCATTAGCGGATGGACACCAATTCCTGATATAGCATCTACTACCAGTAATAAGTTATGGCCTTTAACGACCTTTGCTATACCCTCAATATCGTGAACCACACCGGTTGAAGTTTCGCTTAGTGTAACGAATACCGCCTTTACATCTTTTTCCTTTTTTATTGTATCATCCAGAACGTCAGGATCTACGGCCTTTCCGTTTTCTACATCAACAGGTACAACGTTTACGCCAAAGGTTTCGCAAATTTGCGCCCATCTTTCACCAAACTTACCGCCCCTGACTACCACAGCTTTGGCACCCTGAGACAGGGCATTGACAACACACGCCTCCATTCCACCTGTACCGGAAGATGCGAACGTAAATACCTCTCCCTCTTTGGTCTGGAAAATATATTTTAAATCTTCCGACACATTGGAGAAAATCTCTGAGAACTCGGAAGTTCTGTGATGGATCATCGGGCTTGCCTCTGCCAGAACTACGTCCGGTGGTATCTGTGTGGGGCCCGGTGTAAATAAATAAGTCTTCTTCATAATTTAATGTTCAGGAATTACAATTCCGGACACAGATTGTACCGCTTTCTGTACATATCTGCTGAAATCTGCGTCCTGTTTAATTTAATATAAATTCGCAGAGATTCTAATACAAAAGGTGTTTATAATCAACTATTTTTAAATACTTGACTGAAAATGGAAAAACATTTAATCTAGCAAATATTAAGAAATGAGGCTTTTATACATTTGCATCACAAATTATCATGATATTAGATAAAATCTATTCACACAAACTTAAAGAGGTGGAAGAGGCTAAAAAGCTTGTCTCAATAGAATCTTTGAGAGAAGGATGTAAAGGCTCCCCACAAACAGGAAAATTCAGCAGGGCAATCAGGAGAGACAATGGGATTAAGTTTATTGCCGAGGTCAAAAAGGCATCGCCTTCTGCAGGGATAATAAGGGAAGATTTTAATCATGTCAACATAGCGATGGAATATGAAGCAGGAGGTGCATCTGCAATATCAGTTCTGACCGATAAAAAGTTTTTCATGGGAGACATAAAATATCTTTCCGAGATTAAGCAGTTAGTCAACGTACCTGTCCTGAGAAAAGATTTTGTAATCGACCCATACCAGATATACGAAGCCAGGGCTGCCGGCGCTGATTCGATCTTACTGATCGCAAGGATTCTCACAAAGGAACAGATTGACACATTTCTCGCTCTCGCTCACGAACTGGAGATGGAATGCCTGGTTGAGGTTCATGATAAAGACGAATTAGAGAAGGTAGTGGAAACAGAGGCGGCAATTATCGGTATCAATAACAGAAATCTTGACACCCTAGAGACTAGCCTTGAGACGACATTTCAACTCCATCCCCTTATCCCGAAGGGAAAGATTATAGTAAGTGAAAGCGGAATCAAGACAAGGGCAGATATTCTGAAGCTTGAAGAAGCCGGCATTGATGCAATATTAATTGGTGAAACCCTAATGCGCAGTAAAGATATATTTCTGAAGACAAAAGAATTATTTGGCAACTGATTCAGGAATTCAGGTATTAGGGAATTTAGGAATTTCTTAATTCTTCCCTGCCCCCGTCCGATCCGGCACGGGCGGCCGCCAGCTTGCCCGCCGATCTGTTAGGCGGGAATTCTTAAATTCCTCAATCATTATTATTTGACATAAGAGAAAACCACAGGTAAGAAAAATATACTTCACTTCTGTGAAATAGTATGTTTAAATATGTTCCTTCAAAAAGATTGTTATAAATTCATAAATTAAGAGGATATTTCCATGAGAAAAAAAAGTCTTTTGATTTCAACAATAATAGTTACGTTTTTTTCATTCTGGCTGACATTTAATGATAATGCCATGGGCATGAGACATGACGCCGAGGCAGGAATACAACTGGACATGATCAGGGAAAATCTCGCTACCTATTCAAAGATGAATCCGACAGATGCAAGAGAATACTATGAAGAGGCACTCGATGAGCTCTATGCATTGACCGAAATGTTTGCAGGTACAGAAGAGGCGCTGGAAGCGAAATTTTACATTGGGGCGACACACAACCAATTAGGCAATAATGATGACGCCATCGAATACTTTGATGATGTATTAAACTTTAAGAATGAAATCGATAAGAATTTCCAGGCAAGGTTATTATATTTTAAGGCAAAAGCCCTTTTAGGAAGCGGCAGAATAGAGGATGCAAAAGATGTCATAGCGGAACTAAGGATAATCGAACCCGGCGCAGCCAATGCCTTCGGCAAGGAATTGGGCGGTACTATGAGGATCGGAATGACGGCCCCGGATTTTCACACTAAGGATTTTGAAGGAAACCCGGTAAATCTGTCACTATATGAAGGGCAGATTATTATCATGAACTTTTGGGCAACATGGAATGACCAATGTCTTAAGGAATTGCCGGAGATAAAGAAGTTGTACAGAAAACTTAAGGGCCCTGATGTTCAATTCATTGGAATCAGCAGTGATGATAACGTTGATGATTTAAAAGGCTTTGTCAGGCAGCATAATATAGAATGGCCTCAAATATGTGAAGAAATGCGATACAAAGGTATGATGTCCAAATTGTATGACGTAAATAGAATACCCATAATGTTCGTACTGGATCAAAAAGGCAAGGTTCAGTACATCGGAAACAAGAAGAAAAAGATTGAACAAATCGTTACTACCCTGATTGTCAGAGCACAAAAGAAATCTGGAAATTAATTAAAAAAACCGTTATAGCATAGTACCAAGCTAAACAGCAGAAGCAGGTTTATAACTCTGGCTCACAAAGAGGTCGCAACTGCATATGCCGTCTTTCTCTATCTCCTCCACGTGGTATTCACACGGACAGATAATCTTTGCATCCGTCTCTTTATTGTCAGAAAGCATTCTGCACGGACAATAAAAAAACCCGTTCTTTGATTTCCTCTTTGCCAGAGCCTTGATTATCTTATCCACATGTTTCGAATCCGGGTTCAGTTCGTAAGGACCGGACTCGGCATAGTCTTCGACTAATTTTCGAGCATCTGCTTCTAATTGTACCATTCCATCATCCAAGGCAATTACCCCTCCCCATTTTTTATTAAAGTGTTCCTGTATTTGTACTCTAGTGGTTCATTGATTGTGAAAAATTATATATTATGAAAAAGGATTTGCAAGGTAAAAGAGATTGGTTTATTCTTAAGAATATGCTGATTGAAAACGTACTTGGAAAAGACGGAATTATCGCAAATAAATTAGATTCTTACGAGCTCAGGCCCCAACAGATGGATATGGCCCTGACAATTGAGAAGTCTATTGAAGAGAACAAGCATCTTATTATTGAAGCAGGAACCGGGGTAGGCAAAAGCATGGCATATCTTATTCCGTTTATATTCTGGACTGTCAGAAACAAGAAAAAGGTTGTCATTTCAACGTATACCAAGACTCTGCAGGAACAATTAATAAAAAAGGACCTCCCATTCCTTCGCAATGCCTTAAGGTCTGCCAATGATAATACCCGCCAGAATGACTTGCCCGGGCAGGAAAATAAATTTGACTTTTCTTATACCCTTTGTGTTGGCGGGCAAAATTACTTGTGCTTAAGAAGATTTAATCAGTTGCAAATGCACGGCCTTATTGACACAAAAAAAGAAGTCAAAGAACTTCAGAAAATAATCCAATGGGAAGTGCAAACAAAGAACGGCCTGAGATCAGAACTCGATTTCGAACCATCACAGTCAGTATGGAGTAAAGTATGCAGAGAATCCGATCTTTGCTTTGGAAAGAAGTGTATTTTTAATGATGATTGCCACTACTACAAGGCACGAAGGAGAGAATATAAAGCCCATATCCTGGTTACAAACCACCATCTGTTTTTTGCAAACCTGGTAAACGCAGGCCGTGTCTTGCCGGATTTTGATGCCGTAGTCTTCGATGAAGCTCAGACACTGGAAGACGTCGCCACCAGTTACTTCGGTATAGCAATATCAAATTTCAAAGTCAAATTCCTGCTCGATTCCATCCTGAACCCAAAAACCGGAAAGGGATTAATAACAAGACTTTTTAAACCATCAGACAAAACGGTAGCTGCTATCCGGGAAACATTAGATGAGGCAAGGCACGCCAGCGATCTTTTCTTCTCTGAGATTACCGAAAAATACGGTACAGGCAGCAAAACCACCCGAATTCGTAAAAAAGGTGTCATTAACAACTATCTAAGTAAACCTCTGTCTAATCTTTCAGGAGCGCTGGAATCACTATTGAACCTGGTTACGGTGGAAGAGGAACGGTTGGAAATCTTCGCTTTTGCAAGTCGGTGCAGAGAAACTAATAAAAACATTTCTATCATCATAAATCAGGAACTGGAAGAGTATGTCTATTGGGCAGAAATTGAGAAAAGAACAAACTCGCTCGGACTCTCAAACCATAAGTACTCAAGATGCTCTCTTTTTGCAGCACCAATAAATATTGCTGAGGATTTTGAGAAGCAGATATTTGATAAGATCAGGCCTGTAATCCTTACTTCAGCAACACTTTCAGTAAACGGAAATTTCAATTACATAAAGGAACGGCTGGGAATACCGGACTGCACGCCTGCCGGACATTTCCACAATGAAGAATCCTATTCTGACATAGCAAACGGTGGGGATTTTAGTGAAAAGATCATAGGGTCTCCATTTAACTTTTCAGAAAATGCGCTCATCTACGTTCCCGACAATATCCCGGATCCAAATCAGGAACCTGATGCGTACAGACATAATATTACAAAACAGATAAAAGAAATAATCTCCCTGACACAGGGAAGAGCTTTTATTCTATTTACGAGTTTTGAGATGCTTAACGCTGTATATGAAAAAATTGAAGATGATATGGATACATACACTTTGTTCAAACAGGGCGATAAGCCAAGGTATCAATTGCTTGAGGAGTTCAAGGCCAGTCAAAAACCTGTCCTTTTTGGCACGGCCACATTCTGGCAGGGAGTTGATGTGCCCGGTGAAGCCCTGAAGTGTGTAATAATAACCAAACTACCCTTTGCCGTTCCCAGTGATCCGATAATTGAGGCGAGGATGGAACTGCTTAAAGCCCAGAACAAAAACCCATTTATGGACTACCAGGTACCACAGGCAATTACATTACTGAGGCAGGGATTTGGCCGCCTTATCAGGACAGCCACTGACACGGGTATAGTTGCAATCCTGGACCCCCGCATCAAGAGTAAGTTTTATAGCAGGCACTTCCTAAACTCACTTCCCGGTTGTGAAAAAACGTCTGACATAAAAGACATTAAAAACTTCCTGGCCTTAGCAACTGCCAACTAATAAGAAATTGATCCCGTTTGCAGATTCGGGTCTGCATTATTCAGATGCAACCCGACACTTTAAGCTTATTCTATGTTTGCGCCGACAACAGCAGCCATCTGCATCATGTCGATCGTCTGGCCTTCTTTCATATTTGTAAGGTCAGTGACCTTACCTGATTTGCTTTTGGAATTTGTGTTTTTGAAGATCGAGAGTAATTTAGCATCTGCCACAATGTACTTGCCTGCATTCTCAGGCTTTCCATTTTCTGTCTTTGTCTGAAGTTTATTCGCTTTAATATAGTCCCATAGTTTCTTGGTGATCTCTGTCCTGGGAAGTTCTCTTACTCCCAGAAAATCTGCAAGATCATTTTTCAACTTTACCGGCTTACTCAATCCTTTTGCTTCTGCCATTTCTCACTCCTTCATGATTTGGGTTTAAATAAAATTATCTCCAGGACAGATCTTCTGCCCGTTTTATCCCCCCCCCCTCAGATAACAGTTGAATATACAGATGCCGTATATTTCCAATATCATAGACATAGTTTACATAACTTCAATACAATTCTTTTAAACAGGCTTTCTAATAAACCTGACTTTCACCTAAACATTAAAAAATGAATAATTATTACCGCAACCGGCAGGCAGGGGCGGGCAGGAACGCAATGAGCACAAAAGAGATAAAGAGTGATGAAAGAAAAAGATATGGAATGTAGAAAATACAACATTTAAAAAAATAATCACACAAAGACGCAGAGATCACTAAGAAAACGAAGTTAAAAATAAAACAAAAGATAAGAGCTTTTACCCTTTGTGTTCTTCGTGGCTTCGTGTGAGGAATAATAATTTATCTTTAATTTTTTTAGAAAATCTCTCGCTTTTGTGTTAGACTAAAAACCATTGACCAAAACACTATGGGTTTAAAATGAAGAAGAATTTCAAATTATATGGGATCATTATATTTGTTGTCGCGGTAGTGATACTTTCAATAAGTATCACTAATTTCCAGAAACAGTCTACCCTCTTACGTGAGGAGATATTTGATAAATGCAAGATGATTGCCTTGGAACTTAAGCACATGCGAGAGTATCTGGCAGAAACAATGGCAACTGCAAATATGGAGCATAATGAAACAACCAGAATGTTCATGCCGGCAATGGCAGGAAATGAGATTGGTAAAAAGTTTTATAATGAAACAGGGTATCAATTAAGACAGGTCAGTTCAAAATATAGAAACCCTAAAAACAAGCCTGATAGCTTTGAGCAAATAGCCCTGACTGAATTCGAGAAAGACAAGAACCTCTCTGAATATAAAGGTGTTGAGAAGATGGGCGGCCAGAAAGTGCTGAGATATCTTATCCCCCTCTACATAGAGGAAGCATGTCTTAAATGTCACTCCGCAAAGGAAACCATACCGGAAATCATACAGGAGGATTATCCCGAAGACAAGGCCACGGACTACGTGTTTGGAGACCTGAGAGGCGCCATATCAGTAGCAGTCCCCATAGACAGGGCAGAAGCTGAAATCAAAGAGAACCTGATACATATGACCATTGTAACTACAATAGGAATGGTATTCCTGGTAACCTTTGTCTACATTGCGATGAATATTACAATAAAGATGTCAGATAAAAAGAAATCAAATTAAGTAGGACGCAGATTCTCGCAGATGATCATAGATAAAAAATAATTTTTATTTAGTTTCTTAACTCAGCCTAAATCCTAATCTGTGTTTATCCGTGTCCAAAATTGAGACTCCTCACAATGCAACCACGCATAGAAATCCTGGACAAGTTAAAAACACACGTCTTTAAAACATTATCAGCACATTATCAATCCCTGGATAACTGCAAATACGCGGACTTAAGACTCGGAATCAGCGAATTTAAATCAGCCAGTTCTGAAAATGGACAATCAAAGGATGTTACGGATGATTATGATGCCTCATTCAGTGTCAGGGTTATTGCAGGAGAAATGTCGTCCTGGGGATTTTACGGTCAGTCCCTGGGTAGAAATGATTTAAAGATTAAGAAAATAACCGGCATGATTATAACCGCCATAAATACAGCCTATGAGCGGGCGATGGCCAACGCAAAGAAAAAGTCAGAGTTTAAGAAGAAAGCCGATTCATTAACAGAAGTCAGGCTCGCAAAGATTAAGGTTTGTCAGGATACGGTACCGGCAGATTTCGAAATAGACCCGCGAAAAATTCCCCTTCACAAGGTATTAAAGACGAGCATGGATGTTTCCCGGCAGATGAAGGAGCTTGATCCGTCTGTATTATATACGGCTACCGGAATAAAGACCGGCATAACGAGGGAGTTATTCTGCAGTTCTGAAGGCGCAAATATAGACCAGTCACTGCCGCTGACTCAGGGTGTTGTCTACGTGTCCGCACGGAAGGGAGAATCAAGTCCGGAAGTCTGTTATGATTATATTGGCGATTTAAAAGGATGGGAAATAATTGAGGGTAAAAACTGTTTTAACTTAAGTTTTCTTGATTTTGCACTTGAGAGGACAAAGGAGACTATCGAACTGTCGGGAGCAGAGTTTCTTAAAACCAGCAAAGGTGAAGTTGTCGTTGTAACTGACCCTCACTTTAATACACTTCTCGTACACGAAATCGTCGGACACCCTACCGAATCAGACAGGATATTGAAAATGGAAACTGCCTACGCAGGCAGGTCCTGGCTTTATAAGAGCAGGGATGAAAATCAGTTGGGAAACCGGATAGCAT
>Ga0208521_1000627_pt1 | contig 21074 bp, 16 predicted proteins | sample ETNtaG_24_FD_185754 | JGI IMG/M metagenome (GOLD analysis project Ga0208521, IMG submission 185754) | Marine microbial and viral communities from oxygen minimum zone, Eastern Pacific Ocean - ETNP201306SV47 (SPAdes) (version 2) | ecosystem: Environmental > Aquatic > Marine > Oceanic ... | reverse complement strand
GATAAAGAAGTTGTTCTGACCGCCGTCAAACAGAGTGGAGATGCCTTACAATATGCCAGTACCTCTCTTAAAAAAGATAAAGAAGTCGTTAAGGTTGCCATCAAACAAAGTGGAACTGCCTTACAGTATGCCGACTCCTCTCTTAAGAAAGATAAAGACATTTTTAAAACTGGCGAGGGGATATATAAAAATTTCATTAAATCAGAAAATTTAAAAGGAAAAAAATTAACCAAAATTTCAGTTGGTTTGTATAAAATATCTGAAAGAGAAGATGCAATTGGAACATATACTTTTAAAGATGGTACCTCTAAGGAAGGTGGTGCATACCTCAACAATGTATTAAGCGGTACTATAGATTTTCCCAACCTGGATGGAGGTTTTAAAGATTTTATAGAAAGATTAGAGGATAATGAATGGACACAATACATAAGAGAATTTATTGATAATTTTGAAGGTGAAGGAAAATCAATAGATTATGAAGAAGATGAGTTTGAGAATTGGGAGCATATTGATACTTTTGACTGTGAATATGATGCAAACAAGGATCCAGCAGAAATATATTTTTACTTCGGCGATAAAGAAGTATTATTTCAAGGCAGCGGTTATTTTTACGTTAATAAAAACATAAAATATACTAAAGAAAATATTATTGATTTAGTAAACTCTTTACTTTCAGATGGATAAAAAAGAAGCATTAAAGCAAATCAAAGAAGGGGTAACCAAAAAAATAAAGGAAATAATAAATGCCTAAATGGTATGAAAAAGGTTCAGTTGAAGATAAAGTCGAATGGGCCGAAGAATGGTCACCTGATAATAATTCCGTAAATATAAATTGGTTGGCAGAAGATGGTGAACCAGATGTGCGCGAAGCACTTGCTCGTAATAAAAATATACCCTTACAAATTTTAAAAAAACTTGCTAAGGATGAACATTATAGTGTTCGCTCTAATGTCGCTGGGCATCCTAATGCTAGCAAAGAAATATTACACAAATTAGCAAAGGATGGTGGTAAATCTGTAAGCGGAGCGGCTAAAAATAATCCCAATTTTAAAACTCTTGAATTTGCCGATAAGAAGTCAAAAGGAGATAAAAAGTTTATTCTCGCAGCGGTAAAACAAGATGCTCGAGCTCTTCAAGATACCGACGACAAGTTAAAAGGAGACAAAGAGATTGTTCTTGAAGCGGTAAAACAATCTGGCTCTGCTCTTCAACATGCCGATAAAAAATTAAGAGCAGATAAAGAGTTTGTTCTTGCAGCGGTAAAACAAAATGGTGATGCTCTTCAATATGCCGATAAGAAGTTAATGGGAGATAAAAAAATTGTTCTTGCAGCAGTAAAAAAAGAAGGCTCTGCTCTTCAACATGCCGATAAAAAATTAAAAGGAGACAAAGAGATTGTTCTTGAAGCGGTAAAACAAGATGGTCGAGCTCTTCAAGATGCCGATAAAAAGTTAAAAAGAGATAAAGAAGTTGTTCTTGCAGCGGTAAAACAAAAAGGTTGGGCTCTTAAATATGTCGATAAGAAGTTGAAAGCCGATAAAAAAATTGTTCTTGCAGCGATAAAACAAGATGTCAGTAATCTCCAATATGCCGATAAAAAGTTAAAAGCTAATAAAGAAGTTGTGCTTGCAGCGGCAAAACAAGATGGTCGGGTTCTTGAATTTGCCGATAAGAAGATGCAAGCCAATAAAGAAGTTGTTCTTGTAGCGATAAAACAAGATGTCTATTATTTCCCATACGCCGATAAAAAGTTAAAAGCTAATAAAGAAGTTGTGCTTGCAGCGGTAAAACAATCTGGTCGAGCTCTTGAATTTGCCGATAAGAAGTTAAAAGGAAATAAAAAAATCGTACTCATAGCAGTAAAACAAGATGTCTCTGCACTTGAATATGTAGACGACAGTTTAAAAAATAATCCTGATATTCTGGCAATAGTTAATAAGGATAAGTGATGGATAGAAAAGAAGCATTAAATATAGTTCAAGAATCTGGATATGAATTAGAAAATCTACCTGATAAATTTAAAAAAGTTGATAAAAAAAATTAATTTTATTAAGATAAGTCAAAAATTTTTTTTTGACAAAATGTTAATATTTTCACAATGAAAAGTCTATTAAAAGCAATAAGAAGTTCAGAAGATTTAACCTGTTTATTTAATTTTTGTGAAAATAATGGGATTGAGATGTCGCGTAAGGGTTACGCTATAACTTTGGAAAATATCCAAACTGGAGTCATTAACTGGGGGGGATACGGTAGTAGCTTTAGCATTGGTCCAAATCTGTTCAACTATTTAACACTTAAATATCCCGATGGAGACCCTCCAAGAGGAAAAACTTTCGCACATGTAAAAATGATATTTAACGGGGACCTGAAAAATAATGATACAGAAGAGGTTATTCAGAGGATCGAAAAATTGGGGGGATTAGTCGTTCAGAATATTGATAAAAAGATCAACTTGATAGTGAACGGGAAAGATGCAAATAAACAATTAGTAAAGAAGGCAGAGAAATTAAATCATGTTCTGATTCTGGATGAAAAACGTTTTATCGAGATCTTACCTGCAATTAGAAAAAAACCCATAAAACGAAAAGTAAAACCACGAAAAGACCTTCCTAATACAGTCGATAAAAAAGTGTTGAATAATTTAAAAAAACTTTTTATCAGCCGTGACAACGATCTTATTTCTCAAGGTCTCGAAATGTTTCGTTCTTTGGAAAATGCTGATGTATCCAAATATTTTCTAGATGAGGTTCAATATGCAACTAAGGCTGATGGTCGTCTTATTCCTAACCCTATATTTAGTGGAACCGCTCCTGCACAACCTTATCTGAATTATGCCCTGTTAGGGGTTATTGCTTATGCTCCTGATGATTGTGAAATTGCTAACAATTTAAAAAATTCTGTTAAATTTCTAGATATTGAGACTACGATTTCAAGCCCATTGGCAGCGTTTCAAAATTTGGAATCATTGGATTTAAGTAACTCAGAGGGATTGGAAGACCTTGATGGTATTGCCTCGTTAAAAAAGCTGCAACATATTGAGATCAATAACTGTAATGCTTTGAAAAGTTTGAAAGGTTTGCTTAATAAAAACCTGAAGAAGACATCATTAGATTTAAGAAATTTTCGATATTTAGAAAATCTTGAGGGTGTTCAAAGCATGAATAATTTGAAAAAAATTGTGCTTGTAGGATGTGATAAATTAAAGAACGTAGATGCACTAAAAAATCTAACTCATTTAAAAGAAGTTGAGATGGATGGCCTTAGAGCTTTAGAATCCTTAGAAGGTCTTAAAGTTTTGGAGAAAAGTCGAACTGAATTGGATTTGTATGGATTTGATTCAATAAAGAATCTGAAAGGGATCCAGAATTTTCATAAACTTCAATCTCTTAGTATTACAAATAATAGTTTGACTGACATTACTGCTCTAAAAGGGCTGAAGTCTCTTAAAAAACTTTATATAAGTTCCGATAATTTGACCTTGCTAAAAGGTATTGGGTCACTTCCTAAACTAGAGATACTAGATATATATGTCCGAATTGTTAAAAGTTTAGATGGTCTTAAAAATCTAACTGCCCTGGACAAGATGGTTATAAATTGTGATAAATTAAATAGTCTAAAAGGTCTCGAGCAAGCTCCTAATATAACTGATTTAACAATATGTTCTAAAGATCTGAAAGACATCACCAGAATTAATTCCTTAACCAAGTTGAAGACTCTGGATTTAAGTAGTTGTAATTCAATTCAAAACCTTCATGGGCTAGAAAAATTAAATTTTTTGGAGTCAATTAATGTGAATGATTGCAGCAAATTAGTAAGTTTGCAAGGGGTACCAAATCCAAATGTCTTTGGATCAGACGTCAGTTTTGACAATTGTTCCTCTCTGAAGGATATTACGGCCCTGAAAGGAATCTCTAAAATTGAAAGAATGAGTTTAGATGGATGCTCTTCAATTAGCAAAACAGAAGGACTAGAAAACATTGAAATAGAGAGTCTTAGTTGCTCTGATATGAATATAAATGCGCTGCAAAATTTAAGTAATCTTAAAGTCAAAACACTCCATTTATATTTAGGTGCGTCAGGCACACCAACATCTTTAGAAGGTTTTAAGGTATGGGAATCAGTCACCGATCTAACTGTCCACAAAAAATCCTTTAAAAGCCTAATTGGTATTGATGCTTTCCCAAACATTAATTATTTAAGTTTAGAAAAATGCGAAAGACTAATAAATCTAATTGGAATTGAAAAACTGAAACATCTAGAAAAGTTAGATTTAACAGGATGTACTGCAATGAAAGAAGTAAGTTCATTGTCAGAATTGCCAAATCTAGCAGAATTGAAAATGGATGGATGTACTCAAGTGGATCCTCTTCCCCGTCCTAAAGTGATGGAAGATCGGGAGAAAGTGGAAAAATATCAATTGCGACTGTTAAAAGCACTTGGGAAAGATGTACCTGTAACTGCAAAAAAAAAATCTATAGGATCTAAAAATAATAAACCTTCTGTTGATAAGAAAACATTTTCTAAAGTCAAAAAGCTGCTGACTGTCCGTGACATTAATTTAATTAACCAAGGATTGGAACTCGTCCGTTCACTGGAAGACCACTCCTTATATCAGAAGCTTCTTAAAGGGATTCAGTATAAAATTTTTAAATCTAAAACATGGAATGCTGAAGAACAGGTAAAGGGTCGTCTTGTCCCAAATTCTACATTTAAAGGAACTGGTCCGGCACAACCTTATCTGAATTATGCAATGAGAGAGCTGATCAATAATGCTCCGAACGACTTTGTGCAAAAGATCCGAAATGAGGTGAAGGATTTGCAACTTGATGTATTTGGAGACATTTCAAATTTTACAAACCTTGAAAAATTATCTTTGTCTTATTCTTATAATTCACCCGAGAGTTATAAACCAACCATTTCATCTTTAAATAAATTCTCAGTTTTTGAAAAACTTACTTATCTAGATATATATGGTTACTTTATTCCTGATGATCAGGACCTGAAAGGGCTTTCAAATCTTAAAAAATTAAGAGAACTCAATTTATCTGGAGGATCTGCACTGAAAACACTTATTGGAATGGAGAATTGTAGAGAGTTACAAAAATTGGATATTGAAGAGTGTACTAAATTAATCGATGTTGAAGGACTAAGTGGTTGCCAAGAACTTAAATCTATTAAATTATCAAGCGCTAAAAGATTAAAAAACCTAAATGGATTGAAAGGATTGAAGTCATTGAAAACTATTAATATCGATGCTGCAGAATCCTTAGAAAATCTGGATGGTTTAAAAGGATGTAGTTCTCTTGTGGAAATTAATATTAGTAATTCGGAATCCTTAAAAAATCTAGATGGCTTACATGGATGTAATTCCCTTGAGAAAATTACAATTAGCGGAGGATCTTGGGATGGAAATTCCAAAAAACAACCTATTAAAAACGTTGATGGTCTCAGAGGTTTGAAAAATTTAAAGGATGTAGATTTATCCATTTTTACCTCATTGAAAAATGTTGATGGGTTAAGGGGATGTTCTGTTCTTGAATCGCTTCGTATTGAATCGGATTCATTAGAAAATATAAATGGTTTGCAAAATTTGAAGGCTCTAAATTATTTCTATCTTGATGCAATAAAATTGAAGAATATCGATGGTCTTTCTGGGTGTGAAAACCTAGAAGATTTTGATATCCAATCTGAAAATATTGAAAACTTAAATGGATTAAAGGGGTGCAACAAGTTAAAAACATTGAATATTCCTGGTTTAGCAAAATCATTAAACCTCGATGGATTGGCTTACGCGGATGGTTTGCGAAGAATTAACTTTTCTGGTTGTAATCTAACAAGTTTTGACTTCACTCAGAAAATTCCACGAATAATGGGAATAGAAATCAAATCTTGCAATCAGATTAAATCATTGGAAGGGCTTGGAAATTTGATCAATTTAACTAAACTCGTAATCAAGAACTGTACAAAACTCGAGAATCTTAAGGGACTTGAGGGTATAAAAACCCTTGAATCAGTAATTATTCAGGATTGTAAATCATTGAAAGACGTAGACGCCTTACTTTCATTGCCAAAACTTGATATCTTCAAGATACGTTCCTGTGGAATTAAGAAGGAAGAACTGCCAGGACATTTAAAAGTTATAGTTAAAACAACAATTAGTTATTATGATGACTTACCACATGATTTTGATGACAACAAATAATTAGAAAACTGAATATACAATAATTAATTATTATAATATGATTCAGATTTAAATAGGTGTAAATTATGAAGAAAAACCTCTTGCTCTATGGAGCAAAATTAGATTCCAAAAAACTTGGAACAGCGCTCGAACATATTTTCGAAACAAATTTGTCACTTCAGAATAAGGGTAAGCGAGGAACCCCAGTTTGTATTTGGGGAACGCATGGACTTGGAAAGACGATGTTAGTGCAAGAGTTTGCAAAAAAAAATAAATGGCACTTAGCATATTGCGCACCTGCCCAGTTTGAAGAAATGGGAGACCTGCACGGTATGCCATATCAAGTAGATCCTGATAAAAATATAATTGGAGATGAATATACTGCTTTTGCTCCTCCAGATTGGGTACCTAAACAGAAAGGACCCGGAATTCTCCTTCTCGATGACATTAACAGAGCAGATGATCGAATATTGAGGGGTTTAATGCAATTATTACAAAACTTTGAGCTGTTTTCATGGCAATTGCCACCAAAATGGCAAATTGTAGCAACAGCAAATCCAGAGGGAGGAGATTATTCTGTTACACCAATGGATGATGCTATGCTGACAAGGCTACTCCATCTAACGATGGTTTTTGATCCTAAAACTTGGGCACAGTGGGCAGATAGTGCTGGAGTAGACTCCCGAGGAATTGATTTTGTTTTGACATATCCCGAAATAGTTTCTGGTAAACGCACAACACCGAGATCTCTGGTGCAGTTCTTTGAACAGATCAAGGATATACCTAATCTCAAGGATGAGATAGAAATGGTCTCTACTTTAGCTCTCAGTTCTCTGGATGATGTTACTGTGGGAACTTTTTTGGGATTTGTCAATGACAACCTGGAACAACTTGTTAGTTCAGAAGAAATATTACAAGCAAAAGATTTTAAAAAAGTTTCAAAACGAATCGAAAGTCTAAGTAAAACAGACGTGGGAGAAAAAAAAACAGAAGAGGGAGGAAAAAGAGTAGACAGACTTGCAACAATATGCACTAGATTGTATCTGACGTTGACCAAAGAAAAATACGAACCCCAAAGTAATCATTCTGATAATCTGGTTAAATTTATGTTGATAGAATGTTTGCCCAACGATCTACGAATGAGTCTTCACTCCGATCTCATGAAAAATGGATCAGAAAAAGTGAAAAAAATGCTTCGAGACAAGCGTCTTGCAAAATTACTAATTGGCGGCATGTAGTGTGAAGGATGTACAGGAAGAATTGTCGCGCTGCATTATTCAAATGCTGTTCAAAGAACCTTTTTTCAATCACTTACTAAGTGGAGTAGTTCGCGTAGTTACAAAAAAGGTCCCAACCGCTGCAGTAAGTTTTTCAGGGAATAAAATTCAACTTTTGATAAATGAATCTTTTTTCATTAAAGAACTTCGGTCGCAAACCAATAGGGTGGCGGTTATTAAACATGAGAGTCTACATCTTTTGTTTAAACATCTTTTTCGCATGGATTTAGAAAAATATGATCGCTCTTTATTCAATATAGCTGCAGATTTAGTTGTAAATCAGTTTATAGGTTCCTGGAAGTTGCCTGATAGTGCAGTTACACTAAGATCATTTCCAGACTTAGAATTGGAACAGAATCAAACCGTAGAGTGGTATTATAAAAAGCTCATAAAACTTCGAGATTCTTCCTCTGCAAGAGACTCTTTCCCTAAAAGCGCTGAAGCTTTGTCAAAAAAACTGGATAAAACTATTCACGGTGATCATAGTCACTGGGGAATCCCCAAAGATGCAAAAGGCCAGGTCGATGCATATGGTGCTGAAACGGAACTAGATCGTATGATCATCCAAGCAAGAGAACGAACTCCGTCCAAATATCATGGTACTATACCCGGAGAAATTAATGCCCTCATTGACTCTTTGATTGAAAGTCGAAAACCCAAGGTGGATTGGAGGAGAACTTTGCGAATTTTTGCTACGAACAGTCGCCGGACTTATATCTTTTCGACAATGCATCGTATTAGCAAACGCTACGGCACCCGCCCGGGAATTAAAGTCAAACAATTTCAAAAGATAGCAGTGGCGATTGACACTTCTGGATCTGTCAGTGACACAGATCTAGGTATTTTTTTCACAGAAATTGATGCCATGTACAAGCGGGGGGCAGAAATCGTGGTCATTGAATGTGATGCGGAAGTGCAACGAACCTACAATTACAAAGGTCAATTGCCCACCGAAGTTGCCGGAAGGGGAGGAACTGAATTTGATCCGGTATTTGCTTTTCTTAGGAGCAATCGTCTCACTCACTACGATGGATGCATTTACCTTACAGATGGATGTGCTGACGAGCCTACAATTCGTCCACCTTGCCCTTTATTGTGGGTAATTACTGCCGATGGAGATGCAGGGGATCATCTTCGTTTTGGGCGAATTATAAAATTGTCATAAAATTAGTAGAAGTAATTGATGGTATGACGATCATTAAATTATTTCTTTAAGTTTCTCAAGCTCCCCTTCATATGTTTATGTCAATGGAACAATTTTATTTCCATCAATTTCCTTAAACTCACCTTTTTTTAATGTTCTGGGAATTACTCTATATCCTTTTTTATCTGGCAACATCAGTGTTACTTGCTGCAACATTTCAGGACCAATGCTAATGTGCAAGGGTCGTTTTTGTCCATAGAAATACATACGGTCAAAGATGAGGTTTTCATCTATCCATTTGGCTACTTCCATCATATCTTCATCTTCAACAATAAAATCAACAGCAGCTCCAAGTCTTGGGCATATTATCTTATTATTCTGATCTAATTCGTATGCAGCATGTTGATCTAGTTCAGGTGCAATGCGCCCAGGAATTAGTTTTGCGAGTTCAGTCGAACAAAAACCAAAAGTTAATTCGATTGAGCCAAAATAATCTATAATCGGATCTAATAATCCCTGAGCTAATTCTTGAAGGGCGGTGTAGCTGTCAGGATTCTTTGGAAGATTTTCAATCTCTGAATTTTTCTGTGTTTCTCCGCACTCAATGAAGTTACGGTAAAAGTAATTTTCACCACAAGCAGTGTCAATATCTGGAATTGTTTTGCTTCGAATAAGTGAAAGTTTGTCGACTTGCCATCTCTGTTTTTCCAACTTATGCAAAAATTCCTTTGGGGCAGGCCCATATTCTCTAAAATCAAAAAGTTTTAGTTCTTCTAATTGTTCATCAAATGTACACTGTTGAGCAAAACTTTCCATTTCCTCATTCATATACTTTGATTTTTGATACAAATTCCGAGGTTCAAACTCATCTCCATACTCGTAGAATTCAAGTTTTTGTTTGCGGAAATCAATTTTTGTACGTTCTAATAATCGAGGTATAGCTTCCTCAGCAAAATTGTCATAACGCATCAAAGATATTTTTCCAGATAGAATATGTATTTTCAGCAAATCCGCTGATGTAACATCACCATAGAGTACCGTGGCACATCCTACATAAACTCTAAGCAAGGGTGGTAGTCGCTCTACTAAAGAGGTATGAAGTTGCAAAGATTTTTTTGGTAACAACAAACCTAAACCTTCTGAAGCAGCTTTTGAGCAGTTTCTATCAATTTCTTCTACATTAGATATTTTAAAGAGTAAATCACGGGCATCGTTCCTTGCTTTACCGATATTTCCAAAAAAAACTTTAATGTCCCGCTGAAATGAAAATTGCATTTTATTAAAAGCAGTACGCTTCTTGAACAATTCTAATGCTAAAAATACGAGTAAATCATTTCTTTTAGATTCTCCGGCTGCATTCAACAACGAGTCATTTTTTTGGCTACGCAAAAAACGTAATGCGCGACCTAGTGAACCAAATGCTTTTTTCAGGAGATCTAAATTCTGAACCTCATTAGATGTTGGTTCCCTTCCAAAATCAATCCACTGAATCCATAAAGTTTCTAATAACTCCTTGTATTCTTCATATTTTTCTTTATCTTTTTCTTCAGGAGTACGTCTAGGTGCGAGCCTGAGGTTTGCTCGCTTCAAAAATGAATGAGATCTGCTTTGGCTGAGCAAATATCGTTGATGTAGGACTTTATCTTTAAATACAAAGAAAACACCGGGAGCCACCGCGATTGACTCTTCATTCAGATGTTCTTCTATAAATTCTTTCAATTCTTTTGGTGCATAGTATTTTTGGAAAGTTTTTCTACCAGTTAGTACACCATCTCGAAAAGACTCGCTTTGATTTTTATTGTTATATTCCAACATCACGGCAACCACAAGTAATCCACTTGCTAAAGAGTATGCACCTTGTAATGCATCAACTCTATCCTGAAAATCTTCAATCACGTTTAGAACATAACCTAAATTGACTATATCAGTTTCAATTTTTTGTTTATCACTAGCGTAGTGAGGATCCCAACCATAAGCTTCAATGTCATTTTCAATAAGACCTCGTAAGTCGTCTCCCTTTCCACAACCATAATCAAAAACAGAATAGTCTCCGTCAAGAAAACCTAAACGCATTAGAGATTGAATAGGCGCTGAAAATCCATAACGCACCATTGCAGTACGGTGGCGCTGAATTCCGGATTCGTCAGAATCTTCATTGTATGTTCCAGATTGTTCTATGCCTGATTTATCTTTATTTAACAACGGAACGAATTGATGACCTTCGATATAATATCCCTCATTATTAACTAATTTTTCCCACTGATTTCGAAATCCAATTCTTGACACATCCTTGAAAAGTCCAAGATTTTCAGCTTCTTTTGTTAAATTTGTAAAGCATTCTCTTTGTGGGTGATTTTCTGAAAGCAGTAATTCTTTTCTGTGGAGGATTGGCGGATTGAAGGAATTGGAATAAGTTCGGAAAGTGCATTTGTCAAGTTTAAAATCCACATGCCAACTAGATTCAAGTTCCGGGAATCCTTCATCGAAAAATTTCGGATAATTCAAGAAGGAAAGAGAGGATAAATCATTAGATAATTTCAGAACATTGAACTCTGAATCAGTCTTGAGTCCAGCTCGATCAAGCCCTTTTATAATGGTCGCCTGTTCTTCATTTGAGAGTGAACTTAATTGCGAAACATGAATGTAATATGCTGTCGGTGTTCGTTTCCCAATATACTGTTTAGACATCTGTAATTTATTAATTTCTTTTGACACTTTCACGCACCCTTGAATCTTCGTCCTCTGCTAACTTTTCCAGGACCAAAACGGGTGTATTTGCATTTTCTGCAACACTTTCGCGCACCCTTGAATCTTCGTCCTCCGCCAGCTTTTCCAGGACCAAAACGGGTGTATTTGTGTTTTTTGCAACATTTCTGCGTGCCCACCAAGACTCATCTTTCGCAATCTTCTTTAGTACAATGGGTGGGGTGTTTGGATTTTCGGCTATTGATTCGCGTACTTTATGATGATTGTCAATCGCCAGTTTCTTCAAGACATTAGAATCTGTGTTGAGGTTTTTAGCTACTTTAAGCCGTACATTCTTGTCCTCATCCGCAGCCAATTTTTTTAGAAGCAGTGCTGGGATATTTACGTTTGCTGCTAGATTGGATTTGCAAGATTTTTCCTTCAACAACTTCTTCAAAAGTGTTACTGGCATGTTTGGATTTCCTGCTAAGCATGAGCGAACATATTCGTCCTCATCATCCACCAGTTTTACCAACAGTTCTACAGGTGTGCTTGTGTTTGTTGCCAAGCCTTGGCGAACGTGCTTGTTATTGTCTTCTACCAACTTATTCAGGATCGAAATGGGTGTAGATTCGTTTACAGATATATTTCGTCGTACTTCCCATTCATCGTCATTCGCCAATTTTTCTAAAAGAGAAAGGGTTGTATTTTTGTTTCTGATGACATGTGTTCGTACCGTCCACTTCTTGTCAACCGCCAATTTTTTCAGTATCGTAAGAGGTGTATTTGGATGTCCTGCGACAGATTCTCGGACATAATCATATTTGTCATCCGCTAACTTCTCCAACAACGAACCCGGCGAATTTATATTTCCTGCTACCGATTCTCGCACAGTCATACTTTCGTCCTTAGCGAGTTTCTTGAGTAGAGATAAGGGTGTTTTAATGTTTTTTGCGATCTTTTTGCGAACATACTTATCTTCGTGTTTAGTAAGTTCCTTTAACCGCTTAACAGAAGTCGTTTTTCGTGAAGCTTCTTGTTTAGGGTTCTGTTGATTTTCCATTCGCAAAGTCTTCTAAATTGAAGTTCGTAGTTTTTTCACGGTCTCTATTACGTGGCCTATTGTAAATTCTATATCCGCATCTGTAGTGTCTCGTCCCAAGCTAAAGCGTACAGCCCCCATAGCCGAGTCGTAATCAAGACCCATTGAAGTAAGTACATGAGAAGGTTCTACGTTTGAAGTATTACAGGCAGATCCGCTGCTCACCGCTAAACCTTTTAGTTCTTTGACAAGATTTTGACCATTACAACCAGAAAAACTAATATTCGTAGTACCAGGAACACGCCTACTGGTGTAACCAATTATGTTTATGTTGGATAGTTGATCACTGATCCCTTGTTCAAAGTGTTCTCTCTGTGCGATCAAGCGAAGACCATCCTCTTTGAGTCTCTCCATGGCTATTTGTGCCGCCTCTCCAAATCCAACAATCGCAGGTACATTGAGTGTTCCTGAACGAATGCCATCCTCCTGTCCACCACCATCAATCAAGGGGGTCAGATGAACTCTTGGTTTGTTTTTTTTCATGTAGAGTGCTCCTACTCCCTTAGGACCGTACATTTTGTGCGAGCTTATAGACACTAAGTCAACCATCATAGACTCCACGTTGAAAGGGATCTTGCCAATGGCCTGAGCAGCATCCGAATGAAAGAGCACTCCATGAGCTCGACAAATTTTGCCAATTTTTTCAATGGGTTGAATAACACCTGTCTCGTTATTTACCATCATCACTGACAAAAGCAACGTCTCGTCGGAGAGAGATTCTTCAACATCATTTGTCTTAATGAGACCGAAATTATCAACATCCAGGAGTGTTAACTTTCCAACATTTTTCTTGTGTAATTCACAGCAACACAGCACCGATTTGTGTTCAGTCGTTACACTAACAATGTGGTTACCTTTATGTTCATAGAAAGAGGGTATGCCCTTTAAAACCATGTTATTTGATTCAGTAGCACCACTTGTAAAGAAAATTTCTCTTGGATTTGCACCAATCAATCGAGAAAGCTGTTCCCTGGACTTCTCTATAGCATTTTCTGCTCGTTTACCAAAGGAGTGTGTATTGTTGGCAGGGTTTCCGTAATGTTCACTGAAATATGGAAGCATCACATCTAGTACACGAGAATCAACTGGTGTAGTCGCGTTGTGATCCAAATAGACTTTCGAATTCATACTTTCTCGATCAGTTTTACTTTATCTTAATTTTTTTTTTACTTTTTTTCTTGGTTTCTTATCGGATGGAAGATCTACTCCTTCACAAAGTCCCCACCGCATACATCCCTCCTCTCCAGATGGAGGCATGAATGGCTCGAAGTCCTTTCCACCGAGCTTGGTTTTAGACCATTCTACGACTTTGTTAATACCCCATCCTGCCTTCTTGTGAATAAACCAGGTAGGAACATATTTACCCTTCGTTCCAAGTTTAATATCCTTATTCTTACGTTCCAATTGTACTTCATATTCCAATTGGCGAACCAGTTCTATGCGTTGAGGGTCTATCTCAGAAATTAGTCTGATTTCAGACTTGCGTGCGTAGACACAAGGCCAACATCCCACCCGTTCTGCTCCCATTAGATAAAGTTTGTTGGGGCGAACACCGTGACGCTTATGAATGTCAATTACTTCCTGCTCTGTAAAAAACTTTATAGGTCGCCAAGTTTCACAGCGTAAGGTACTATTATATTCCCAAACTGGCATCGCGGCACGCGCCTGACTCTCACTAGAACGAATTCCCACAGCATTAATTGGTTCAATCTCATACTTTAGAAAGTAATTACGCAAAGGATCGATTTTGAGCACCTTAGTACAAAAACGCATGTTTCCGCCTGGGAAGCCTTTGTGCTCCTTGACAAGCTCTGCCATACCACCGCCCTTCCAGCGAAGGATTTCAATTTTACCCACTACGCTAGGAAGGTAATCAAGGACATATTTTTCGGTCTCTTCATGTTCCCATCCAGTGTCCATATGAACACACTTGAAAGGAATCTCTGCTTCCTTGAAGACCAATACCATTGCAGTGGAGTCTTTTCCTCCAGAGACTGAAGCAATTATCTCTCGATCACCTATAATCGATTTCATTTCGCGTCCCCATGCTTTCAAATTCTTGATCATCTTTTTTGTATTATTTTTCATAAATTTCTAATAACACGATGTATCACAACTGTCAGATTCTTTAAATCTTTCAATCAGGATTGCAAATCATTGAAAGACGTAGACGCCTTACTTTCATTACCAAAACTTGATATCTTCAAGATACGTTCCTGTGTAATTAAGAAGGAAGAACTCAGGACATATACAATTGATAGTTGAAACAACAATTAGTTATGATGATTGGAATTTTTGATTTAGGATTTGACGTGAAAGAAACTATTAAAGAATATCTAGGATAAAAAAATGTGGAAATATATTAAATACAGATTTAATAAAGCTTTTGAAAAAAATATTTTATACCTCTTTTTTTTTCTTTTTGGTGCCAGTGCTCTTGGGATCTTCTCATTTGCAATATTATTATTTCTACTGCAAGAAATAGGTCTGCTTTCAGAAGACAATATTTTTTTACAAATCTTATGGAATACTTTTACATTATTTTATGATGAAAACGCCATTCTAGATTTAAGCGTAAAAGAAAATAATTTTATTGATTTCATTTCTAAATTTGCTGTTACCATATTTGGAATTTTAGTCTTCTCGACAATTATTGGTATTATTACAACTTTTATTGCCCATAGAGTTGAAGCCTTGAGGTCGGGTAAAGGCAAAATTGAAGAGGAAAATCACATTATTTTTTTTAATTTTAGCATCCAACTGATTCCCTTGATTACAGAATTATGTGTTGCTTATGCTAAGGAAAAAAAAACGTTTGTTATAGTTAGCAATAATGAACCCCTAACTGTGATTGAACGGATTAATAGTATTGTTAAGATTCCGAAAAATATAAGCATAGTCGCAAGAAAAGGTTTTGCTTGGCAAAAAAAAATTTTAGATCTCGTAAATTTATCAAAAGCAAAACAAATTATCATACTAAAACCTGATGTTGGAGAAGAATATGTTTCAGAATTGGATTGCGATGTCGAGGTAGGTAAAAGTTTTACATTTTTAATTGCAAATGAAAATTGGCAAAAAAACCCGTGTAGCATTGTTGCTGAATTTCATGATCCTTCAACAAGCCATTTATATCTTAACTACTGCAAAGATATTATTAACAAACAACATGAAAAAATAGGAAAAGATTGGGAGGCACCCAGTATTATTAGTTCTTCGAATTTAAAAAGTAATTTGTTATCTCAGTGCATCAATACTCCTGATTTAACAGAAATATACGATAATATTTTTGGATACGAAGGTTCAGAGGTTTATTTTGTAGATTCTAATCAATTAAAATATAAAGACCTTAAAAAATATTGGGGAAAAGGCCTCAAGGAAATAAATTCAATATTTGACCGCATAATTGTTTTAGGATTTTATTATTATGAGAACAAATATGATCAAACGTGGAATAGAATATTTTTAAACACACCATCTGGTTTTCCATTTCAGGAAAATTATGGATTAATTTGTATAGCAGAAGATGAAGATCAAATTGTAAATGAATTAACTAAAATAAATAATCAAATTAGCAAGATTAAAAAGATAAATCCAAATTTTCAAACAGATGACGGAGATATTGATATTTTGTTATTTGATTACAGTAGTGAAAAAAATATTGAATATTTAAAGCACATCATCCAATCTATGATTGGTTTAAATTATTATAATAACTTGAAGAGCATAAAAATATTTAGACAAGAGGTTAATGAAAGCTTTATGGATAAAAAATTTTTGCCCCAAAACCCAGATTACAAGATTTTAGAAAATCAAGTAAACCACCCTGAGCTTGGTTTAATCTTTCATGTTGTAAAAACGAATAGTAAACAAAAATTTAATTTTCAAGTTTATTCAATAAGAAAAAATTCAGTTCTAAAATCATCTGTACATCCTGGAGATTTCATTCTTAATATAATTACAAAATCCGATCTAACAAAATTTAAAAATAAAAACGAAGACGAATATAGTTTTTTTTCAAACACACCAGAGATGATTCCAAAAAAATTCAAAGATCATGTTGAAAAATTAATAAAAGATAAAAATGATCTGATAATTATTGTAAAACGCTATAAGAACAAGAAAATCGATTTTATTAAATTAAGCCTGGAAGATATTGAATTACACAAAGACAAAATTTTATCTGAATTTGAAAAATTAAAAGAAAATAGGAAAAAAATGATTTCTAATATCTATGAAAATTGTACATTAGAACAAAAAAATTTAGAGAGGTTCACGAAAGAGATGGATATAACATCTGTCCAAGAATACGAAAAGTGTAATTGCTACATATTCATCAATGAAACTTCCAAGCAAATCCAAAAATTCAGAGATAATCCGACGGAAGACCATACCATGATTAATAATTTTATTGGATTTTCAAATCTCAGAAATGATAATCAAAAAATTTCAGACCATAGTATGATTACCGATATAAACGGATATCGAACAAAAAAAGTTTTAGAAAATTATAAAAACAATTTTTTTAGTCCTTATATGGGAAATGACGTTATTGAGATGAATTCTATTATTAGCAAGTATCTTTCTGCGGCAACTTTTGATGCAAAAAATGCAAAATTAATTGATTTGCTGTTTAGCAGAATTCATACAATAAAAGCCCATAGTCTCACTGACGAAATATTGAAAACTACTTTTTGTGAACTTGAAAATTATTTTCAAGATAAAAATGAAACTTTAATTGGAATTATAGATTATGAATTTGACAATCAAAAAAAAAGAAAAATTAATAACATAACTATTAACCCAGATCAAAAAAAAGAAGTCATTTTAGACAAAGGAGATCGATTAATTACCATTGCAAATTTTAATAATCTTGAAGTGGTTAATCATAGTCAATGGTTGCATATACTATAAAATCATGGCTGTATTTATTAAAATAACGGAGTCGTTTGTTTTATCTAACGGTAAAGATAAGGATTTAGCACCACAATATAAAAAACCAATTGTTGGTAGATTTAAAAAGGTCAAACCTGACACAATATGTTTAAGCATGGATCACGTTTCTTTTAAATGTGGTTTGCAAAATAAAGTTAGCGGTGATTTATCTATGGAAGTAAATGAAAAAAATATTGAAATAAAATGTGACGCGATTTTTAAAATTAATATAAGGCCTCAGCATAAAGAAAATTTTTTAAGTGGAAAAGGAGAGTGGACTTTTGGTTATATACAACAAGGTGATTACGGAGATGATGTAGTGGGAGATATCACAAAGGGTCTTAAACTTAAAAAAGTAAAAATAAAAAGCAGAAATGGCACTTATGATGTGGTATATCCATTAATGTCTAATGTTAAGACGGGTTCTAAAAAAACTGACCTTAAATAAAATTTAAATACCTAAGTGAAAAATAATCAATTATATTTCACTAAAAATAATTAAATAAATACCTATATTTAAGATTATTATTATAGATAAAAAAAATAAATTAATTCCACGTACTCTTTCTGAAAAGGAATTAAGAAAATTATCAGATGAAGAATTTGATAAATATTGCTCAGAAATAATCAAAAAATTAGTGGAATCATTTGAAGAGGTAGGAGAATTTGAAGTATATTAAGATACTTATTTGTACTTTTTTCCTGGCATTTACCGGGCATGCATTTGCAAAATCAAACGAATATTACCAACAAACTATTGTCCATGTATTAACTGAATGTAATTCTATATGTCAGAAAAAGATATTTGAACAGGAAGTGCATCAGGCATTTTTTGTTTTAATGGATGCAATTTTAAATCAATTAAGATTTGAATTGAGTCAAAAAGAAAAGAAAATATATGATTAGAACTATAGTTCCTGTTATATACCGATAAGAAGTTAAAAACTTCATTAAAAACGTAGATGTATTGAGATATATCAAATCAATTGTGTTTTCTATCAGATAGACCTAAGATTTATAAAAGGAGAAATAGATATGGCTAAAGTACGTTTAGAATATAAGGATAAAGTTTCACAAAAGTTTTGGGAAGTCAGCGCAACTGGTAGCACCATCAACGTTAAATATGGAAAGTTGGGAACTGCAGGACAAAACTCAGTTAAAAAAAAGGGTACCCCTGATGCTGCCAAGAAAGAAGTGGAGAAGATGATTAAGTCAAAACTAAAAAAGGGCTATAAGAAAAAATAGCAACCAAAGTATTTTGGATAAAAAAGAAGCATTAAAGCAAATCAAGGCAGATGTAGTGTCTAGACTATTCAATGGTCAAAATTTATTAAATTTTATTTCGATATAATTCAGGAAAAATCTCATCATATTTTTTTCTACCAAAAAAAACTTTTTCTAAATACTCAGTTTTATAAGAGGACTTAATTTTATGATAAATTTCATTTAATTTTTTTCCATCTTGTGTTTCTTTGTTTGGTAAAACAAGCTCATCAGGCTCTCCACCTTCACCATTATTTGTATCATCTATATATAATTCAAGTGTTTTAATAATTTGATGCCTAGCACTTTCAGGGAAAATTGCATCTGGGTGTCTTTCTAAATTTTGAAAAGGTCTTTTACTTTTCCATTCGAAATCCTTTAAAAATAGCTTTAATGCCTTAGGATGAAAAGCGCTTGGTACATATTCTGTTTTGTGCATACCGGGTGATCCAATTAATGGGTATGGTTTTTTTTCGAAATCATCATCTGATATTATTTCATTTGTCGTTGGGTCGGAATAAACTTTTATAACTGCTTCTCTCCATTTTTCATGACTGTAGTAGTTTTGACCAGTAAAGTGAAACATCAATCCATTAAAAATAAATTTTGCTAAATCATCAGTTAGTTGAATATAATAAGGAATTCGAATTCTTCTATATTTTATTCGCTCCAAATCTTTCATTTTTAATTTGTCAGAATGAATATGTAACGAGGAATTATAATGTTTTTCACCATCATATTCGAAAATAATACCATTAATACTTTCTTCCTTTTTAGTTTTTTCATTATAAGAAGTAGCATCTGTCAGTTCAATTCTGTAATCAGGCCGAAATGAATCTATCCTTGTATCAGGGATTTTTTTTCCCTTAATAATTTTACCATCTTTATAATGTTGTGGAAAAAAAGCTTTTAAGACATCATAAAGTGTTTCTTCTGTAAATCGATGTTGACTTTTGACTTTTTTTTTCGTTAAAGGATCTTTTTCATCTGTTGGTCTGTTCCACCATGGCTTTTTCAGTGCATTAACATATTTTTTATTTGGATTAATAATTCTTTCAGCATTAAAAAGTTTGTATTTTCCTCTAATTAAATTTTTTTTACTCATTTTTCACTTTATCAAAAGATTCATTAGAACCCTTTTGTGACAAGTTAGATCAAAATTAATTTAAAAAATTGAAGTAACACTATCTAATTCTTTCTTATACTCTTTTTTTTCTGAAGTTTTTTCGAGCATATTAATTGCTTCAGCACCAATTTTTTTTGCAATATCATACAATCCTGCTTGTGCATATTTATTGACTAGTGTCCATTTTTGATCAAATGTTTTTGCTAATGGTTTAGCTTTGTTAAGAATTTGTTTGGCGAAAGTAATATTTCCAGATATACCAAAACTATTTCCAAGCTCTGTCATTTGATCAAATTCAGTTGCAAGTTTAATTGCTTTGGAAAAGTAATCTTTAGCTAATTTTTTATCTTTCGAATACCAGTCATTTATAGTGTGGCCAGCATCAAATAAATCTTGGCTAATTTTATTATTATATTTTAAAAATTCTTTACTAAACAATTTTTTATATTTTGTATATAAATCGTTTTTTTTTGAATTTTTAAGCTTTTCATCTTTTCCGCCTAAAAAGTTGCAAATTTTCTCAATATCTTTTTTTAATTTTTTTATCTCTTTATTGTTACTATTATTTTTCATATTTAAATTAATATTAATAATATATTCAAAGTTTTTATATTGATCAAATAATTTTCATTGTGATAATAATCTTCTCTTTTTAATCTGTCCTTTTCCCAAGATTATGATCTTCCATATATTCCCAAAATTCGGAATGAAATACATCTTCATTACGGTAAATTTCTTTACCCTTTGAATCAAACCACATTACATCTTCTACAACATAATTCTTATCTTTATCATATTCGTATTTTCTGAATTCAGTTTTATCTTTTAAAGATAGGATTATCTCCTGCCTTGTTGCCTCAACTTTGTCTTCATCAACAATTTTTTCAATTACATTGTCTAAACTATATTCTGCGTCTTCAATATCAGTATCACAGCCTATTACTTGAAAAATCACTTTAATTTTTTTCATAAATCAAAGAAAAGTCATAGATCAAAACCGGAAAGAAAGCTAGATGAAGTAAACCATACCTAACAATAATCTAATGTATACAAATCTCTGTCCATGTCTGGAGAAAAGCTAAGTGCTTTATCTCCTGATTTGAGTGGTTCAAAAGTAAGGGAGGGAATTATCCATTCTTGAGACCATTCTTTATCCAAAAATCTCTTGGATTGGGCTTTATTCTCAAACTCTATTTCTACTTTTCCCGACAATATGATTGCATACATTTTTTTTTAGTTTTAATATATTTTAATTTTGCTGTTGAGTTTATAACAGTCATTTCAGCATCTTCATAATTACCATCTCCTGTTTCTTCATAATTTTTATCAGGTGTAAAATCACTCCGAAGTACTAATGAACTTTA
>Ga0208521_1000616_pt1 | contig 21314 bp, 22 predicted proteins | sample ETNtaG_24_FD_185754 | JGI IMG/M metagenome (GOLD analysis project Ga0208521, IMG submission 185754) | Marine microbial and viral communities from oxygen minimum zone, Eastern Pacific Ocean - ETNP201306SV47 (SPAdes) (version 2) | ecosystem: Environmental > Aquatic > Marine > Oceanic ... | reverse complement strand
CCGCTCGCTCAAAGCCAAGTCAAAGTTAACGGCTTTAGTGAGTGCCATATCTAAAGGATAGAGTTTTTAGCCTGTCAGAAATTTAAGTTAAAGATTCTAAGGAAACATTATTAATGTAATTTATAAAATAGGAAAGGATAAAGTAAATGAGCGAAGGCAACGTTATAACACTGGACGTACAAAATATTCCACCACGTGAAAGACACCCGAAGATTTTTGACACCTTTGATTCTCTTCAGCCGGGAGATAAGATGATACTTATAAATGACCACGATCCAAAACCATTAAAGTATCAGCTGGAAGCAGAACGAACAGGTCAAATGGAATGGGAATATATATTGTCCGGCCCAGAGGAGTGGAAAGTAGAAATATTAAAAAAATAGTACGGCCTGATTCAGGGCCTGCCGAAACAAAAGACTAGGGGAGCATTACAACAAATTAACTTCCGTGCGGAATACCTTCGGTCAGGAGTTTTTCCATCCTGTCCATTCCTTCCTTGATATTTTCCATGGATGTTGCGTATGATATCCTGGCGTGGTGATCAGAACCGAAGCATTCACCGGGAACAATGGCTGTTCGGGCTTTATCCAGGATTAAATTTGATAAATCGACCGAGTTAGTAGCTGTCTGGCCGCAGATATCACGCCCATACATAGCGGATAAATTTGGAAATACATAGAAAGCACCTTTGGGTAACATGCAGGTTATTCCGTCCATGTTATTAAGCCGTTCTACAATGTATCGTCTTCTCTTATCAAATTCTCCAACCATATCCTTAATTGCTTTTTCATCCCCTTGTAAGGCAGTTATTGCCGCTTTCTGGGTAAAAGAGTTTGGACCGGAAGTCGAATGATCCTGGATGAGAGTAGCCGCTTGTATAATATCTACAGGGCCAACTGCATAACCAATTCGCCAACCCGTCATCGAATATGTTTTCGAAAACCCATTCACGGTAATCAGCTTCTCAAAGAAATCTTTACCAAATGAAGCAGGGCTAAAGTGCTCCACTCCATCATATATAATTTTTTCGTAGATTTCATCTGATATAACATACAAACCGGCGTTAATTGCAACATGGACTATTTCATAAAGTTCATCTTTTGCATAAACAGTTCCGGTAGGATTACCGGGACTGTTTATTATAAGTACCTTTGTCTTGTCTGTTATGTTGCGTTCGATATCGCTTTTTGTAATCTTAAAGTTATTCTCATCGGACGATTCAATGAATACCGGCATTCCTCTTGCAAGAACAACCTGCTCCGGGTAGCTTACCCAATATGGCGTGGGAATCAGGACCTCATCACCATCATTACATAAGGCAAGGAGGCAATTATAAATTGCCTGTTTAGCGCCGCACGAAGTAAGCACTTGTTGGGGCGCATAACTTATATTGTTTTCTTTCGACAGTTTTTCACAGATAGCTTTTTTCAGGTCTGGAATACCGGATGTGGGCGTATATTTTGTAAAACCGCTTTTTAGAGATTCGATTGCCGCAAGCTTTATGTCTTCCGGGGTATCAAAATCCGGCTCTCCCGCACTAAGGCCTATTACGTTTACACCCTCTGATTTTAGTTGCTTTACTTTGCTGGTTATAGATAGCGTCGCAGAGGGTTTGATTTTGTTTACTACTTGTGATATAGACATGCTGAAGATTTTCTCTATTAATCGTATAAAATATTAAGTATATAATGGGTTAGTTTATTAAAACCATTAGATGTTGTCAATTTGTATTTATACCTGATATGCTGCTTTTCTTCTTGCACGTCTGAAATAACCTTGTAAAATTATGCAGATATCTCGTAAATCTGAGGCCTTATTAAATAGGATAAAAACATGCGGACACTGATTACTGGGGGCGCTGGCTTCCTTGGCTCACACTTATGCGATTATTTAATGGAAAAAGGGCACGATGTGATATGCATCGATAATTTGTTGACAGGGTCCTCAGAAAATATTGAACACTGTATTGGCAATCCAAAATTTACGTTTATTATACATAACGTTAGTGAGTATATTTATATTGGAGGCGAGATAAACAATGTCTTGCATTTTGCATCACCCGCAAGCCCCCTGGATTACCTGAAGTTGCCAATCCAGACTTTAAAGGTTGGTTCATTGGGAACGTTGAATGCTATCGGGGTCGCAAAAAGCAAGAATGCCAGGTTTTTTCTGGCATCAACATCAGAGGTTTATGGCGATCCGCTTGTTCATCCTCAAACGGAGGAGTACTGGGGAAACGTAAATCCCGTGGGCCCAAGAGGTGTCTATGATGAGGCAAAAAGGTTTGCGGAAGCTATGGTTATGGCATATCACCGAAGCCATAAGGTTGATACGAGGATTGTAAGAATCTTTAACACCTATGGCCCCAGGATGAGGATAAATGACGGCAGGGCGCTACCCGCATTTATTTCACAGGCACTTAATGGAGAAGACTTAACCGTTTTTGGTGATGGTTCACAGACAAGAAGCTTCTGTTACGTTTCCGATTTAGTGGAAGGGATATACAGGTTGTTGGTTTCAGATGTTACCGAACCGGTAAATATAGGGAATCCGACAGAGATAAAGTTAATAGATGTAGCAAAAGAGATTGTGAAAATGACGGGAAGCAAAAGTAAAATCATCTTTAAACCGTTACCGATCGATGATCCGAAATGTAGACAGCCGGACATAACGAAGGCAGAAAAACTGCTGAACTGGACACCTGAGGTGTCACGCACCGATGGACTGAAAAAGACTATAGAATACTTTAGAAGTGTTCTGCAAAAATGAAAGTAGGGGCGAACGGCCGTTCGCCCTTACTCCTCTTTATCAAGCTCAAATGCATCGTGCATTGAGTTTAAGGCTTTCTCAGCTTGATCCTCCTCTATAACACAGGATATTTTAATCTCCGAAGTACTGATCATCTGTATGTTGATTTTCTCGTCTGATAATGTTTTGAACATCTTGTCCGCTATTCCACTATGAGTCCTCATACCGATACCCACGACTGAGAGTTTTGCGATTTTGTCATTGGCAACTATTTCTTTGGCTTGGATTTCTTTCTTTATTTTTTCTGTTGTTTTCAGGGCAAGAGGCAGATCATCTTTCTGCACGGTAAATGTTACATCTGTTAATCCATGGGCACTGATATTCTGAATGATCATGTCTACATTTATATTCTCTTTTGCAAGTTCATGAAATATCTTCGCCGCCTGCCCGGGCTCATCAGACACTCCGATTATGGTTATTTTTGCATCATTTTTCGTTACTGTTGCTCCACTGACAACGATATCTTCCATTTCCATCACCTCTTTGCATATAAGGGTTCCTATACTATTATTAAAGCTCGACCTTACCCGGATAGGGACGTTGTATTTTTTTGCCAATTCAACAGACCGTACATGAACCACCTGCGCTCCCATACTTGCAAGTTCCAGGATTTCATCGTAGGATATTTTGTCGAGTTTTCTCGCCTTAGGAACGATGCGCGGATCAGCTGTGAATATCCCGTCAACATCGGTATATATATCACAAATGTCCGCCTTGAGCAAGGCCGCAAGGGCCACTGCGCTGGTATCAGATCCACCGCGTCCCAGAGTTGTTATATTGTCATTCTCATCTACGCCCTGATATCCGGCAACTACTACTATTTTATTCTTTGATAACTCTTCTAATATGCGGTCAACTTTCATATTAACTATTCTTGCTTTTGTATGAAAGCTGTCTGTTGTGATTCCAATTTGTCTGCCCACAAAAGATACTGCGGGAGAACCTAAAGAGTGGATTGCCATTGCCATAAGCGCACTTGACATCTGCTCGCCTGTAGAAAGTAGTGAATCAAGTTCGCGCGTTGAAGGGTTATCATTGATTTCGTAAGCTAATTCCAATAACTCATCAGTCATTTTCCCCCGCGCGGAAACAACTACAATGACCCTGTTACCGGCAGAATGAGCGTCGACAGCGCGTTTGGCTGCCATTTTCATGCGTGCAGCATCTGCTACTGATGTACCACCGAATTTTTGGACAATTAGTTGCACTATATCCCTCGGGAGTTAGGTCTTGTACAATTTTATTCCAGGTTGGCATGTCTCTTTGTCATTTCGACTTCTTCTCTGTTGAGCAAGCGTACGAGCGCCAGGATCACTGCATCAAGGTACACAAGGCACGCCTGTTCAAACAACGTACTTCTAAATTGTGCTGTAAGCTGAGATCGTATTACCTGATCGGTTTCCCTTGCCGGTATTTCAATCGTTAAACCTGCGTAATCGGATAATTCAGAGTCCGGATGCGCAGTGATTACGACAACCTGTGCATTCAGGCGCTTTGCAAGTTCCGCAATATGGCAGGTAATCGAAGTCGTACCTGAACTGCTGCAGGCAATAAGTATGTCACCCTTGTCAATGTTTGGTGTTGTCGTGTCTCCAACTGCATAGCATGAAAATCCTATGTGTGTCAGACGCATGGCAAACGTTCGGGCAACCAACCCGGAGCGCCCCTGGCCGGTTACAAATATATTCTTTGATGAATTGATGGCCTTAACAAACTTTTTAAATTCATCTTCCTTTATACCATCCAGGACATAACCTATTTCGTTTATTATAGTCTTGGTGGTGGACTTAATACTTAAATCGTTATTTTTGGATTTCATATTCTTCATAATTGAGTGAAGCAGATTCTATCAATTAAATATGATAATTTCAAGGAATAGGTTATGTATGGTCTACAAAAATATGATTTATCTATCAAAATCTGATTACTTATGATAAATTTTTTGTTGCTATGAATAATATTAATTGTTAGTATTCGGCTGTTTTTAAACTAATAAATTTTCCTTAACATTTGGATATTTTCTATGGAACTTGCTTTTATTGGACAAATTATAGGAATTTACAAGTTGGTACTTATCGCAAGGATCGCCTTATCGTGGATTCCCCACAATCCACATAATCCAGCTATAACAATTCTTTACAAAATAACGGAGCCGATTCTCGAACCGGTCAGGCGTGTCATTCCGTCTATAGGAGGAATAGATATCTCTCCTATTATTGTGTTTATCGCCCTTAGTTTTATCAAAGGGATTTTTAGTTAAGCACACAACTAATGTAAATATAATAATCCTTAACGAGATGATGCATTTCTCTACTGCATACCTAATTTTCATAACCGTTTTGTAACTTCGTCCAAGCGGTCAAAATTGTCTGTATGGGCCGACACCGTCACAGCCTCACACACAAAAAACTTGCAGGTTTTATTGACCAAGTATGTCTTCAACTAGCAGTAGCCAATAGTTAAAATAGAGAGGTTTTAATCATATTGATGATAGACAGAATAATTATTATAGTTCTTGATAGCGTTGGAATTGGCGAATTACCGGACGCTTATAAATTCGGGGATGAAGGCAGCAATACATTAGTAAACACTGCCAAGGCGGTCGGAGGTCTAAACGTTCCTAACCTTGAGAGCTTCGGCCTTGGAAAGATTGGGGATATTCCTGGTGTCTCTAAAGAAGTTGATGCAAAGGCTTTTTATGGCAAGATGATTGAAGCTTCCGCTGCTAAGGATACAACTTCCGGCCATTGGGAAATTATGGGAGTTATAACAGAAAAACCTTTTCCCACTTATCCGAAAGGATTTCCTGATGATGTTATTAAAGCATTTACTACGGCTATTGGAAGGCCCATATTAGGCAATAAAACAGCATCGGGCACAGAAATAATAAAGGAGTTAGGTGAAGAGCATATTAAAACAGGCTTTCCGATTGTATATACATCCGCGGACAGTGTTTTCCAGATTGCTGCGTGTGAGGATGTAATACCGATAGAATCATTATACGAAATGTGTAATTGTGCCCGGGATATATTAAAAGGTAAACACAATGTCGGCCGGGTTATTGCCAGGCCGTTTATAGTGGAAAATGGGATTTATACACGAACAGAAAGACGGAGAGATTTCTCTTTGCCTCCACCGGAAGAAACGGTGTTGGACAAGGCTGTAAAAAAAGGATATGAAGTTGTTGGTGTCGGTAAAATTGGTGATATTTTCGCACACAGAGGGCTAACAAGAGAAATACATGCTACTAATAATCGTGATGGCGTTTTAAAGACAATAGAAAGTATCAGGAGAGATTTTAAGGGCATTATTTTTACCAATCTGATTGACTTTGATATGAGATATGGGCATAGAAATAATCCAGAGGGTTATGCAGAGGCATTAGAGTCATTTGACAAAAGCCTGCCGGAGATTGTTGATGCATTAAAAGCAGGAGACGTTATCATTATTACGGCCGATCATGGATGTGACCCTACTACACTTAGCACAGATCATTCTCGTGAATATGTTCCTCTCTTGGTTTTTGGAAAGAAATTGAATAAGCCAAGATCTCTTGACATTCGCAACTCCTTTGCTGACGTCGGCGCTACGGTATCAGAGGCACTGCTGGAATTGAGACTTGATAAAGGGGAAAGTTTTTTCACTGAATTGATAAGCAATTAAGATTGTTTTTTTCTACTATATAAATATTTCAAGTGTTGACGTTACCTTACTGATATGTCGGATACAAAAGAAAAATTAAGATATCATTTTGTGGGAATTGGCGGAATCGGCATGAGTGCACTTGCTCAGATTATTAAATCACAGGGACACTTTGTAAGTGGCTCAGACAGGAGAATTGACAAAAAACAAACACCAGAAGTCTTTCATAAACTGGAATCTCAGGGTATCAAACTTTATCCCCAGGATGGAACAGGTATAGAAAACACCATAGACTTTACAGTTACCTCCAGTGCGGTAGAAGAAGACAACCCAGACCTGAAGATTGCAATGCAACGTAACATTCGAATAATCAAAAGGTCTGAATTACTTAGCAATATTTTCAACAACAAATACGGGATTGCAATAGGTGGCAGCAATGGCAAGACTACTGTATGCGGAATGACATCGTGGATTCTTGATCAGGCTGGCCATGATCCAACAGTTGTTGGAGGTGGGTACATAAAAGATTTCATAACAGAAAAGTCTTTGGGTAACGCCAGGTTTGGGAATTCAGAAAAAATTATAATTGAGGCTGATGAGAGTGATGGCAGCCTGATTAATTATATGCCAAAAGTTTCGGTTATAACAGACTTATCCAAGGACCATAAGACTGTAGAAGAACTTGGAGTCCTATTCAGCAAATTTGCCGAGAATACTTCTGGTACCGTAATAATTAATGAAAATTGTTTTCGTTTTATAAGAATTAACGGTAAGCCCAAAGAAGTTATCAAATACGGAGAGAGTAGCGAGGCCGATGTCAGGGTTTCTCAAATTTCCTGTAATCCTTTTGGGTCAAGATTTGAAATGAACGGCAATGACTTTGAAATAAATATTCCGGGCCTGTATAATGTTTTTAACGCACTTGCCGCTATAGCGGTAGCTCAGACAGAAGGTATCTCAGATAAGGAGATTAATAAAGCGTTGAAATCCTTTAAAAGTACAAAAAGACGAATGGAAATTGTTGGTGAAAAAAACGGGATAAAAGTGATAGATGATTATGCACATAATCTAAGGAAGATTCAGGCAGCAATTGATGCCGCAAGGTTGAGCAGTGAAAGATTAATAGTAGTATTTCAACCACACGGTTATGGTCCAACTGAATTTCTAAGAGATGAGTTTATATCTGCCTTTGCCGGGAAACTTTTACCTGCCGATACTCTTTATATGCCTGAAGTTTTTTATGCGGGCGGAACGGCACACAAAAGAATATCGTCAAAAGAAATTATTGAAGAGCTGAAAGATAAGGGCATAAATGCGTTTTTTATTCCTGAAAGGGATGACATAATAACCGAAGTTAAGCAAAGAGCAATCCCTAATGACAGCATACTGGTTATGGGAGCAAGAGATGATTCGCTAACCGACTTATGTCATGCAATACTGGATGGATTATAGAAAAATAATTTAGAATGTTATTGACAGCCGTTGGTAGTATATTTAGTATAATCGGCAAGAGTTTTTATAATATGTATATTAAAAATGAAGACTGCCTTAATTACGGGTGTTACTGGCCAGGACGGTTCCTATTTAGCCGAGTTTCTGCTAAAAAAAGATTATGAAGTTTATGGTATCGTTCGTCGTAGCAGTTCAAGTAATTTCGAGAGAATTAAGCATATCCAGGACGACCTCAAGCTTCTTCAGGGAGACCTGCTTGATCAAAACTCCTTAATTGAGGCAATAGAAGCAAGCTGCCCGGATGAGGTTTACAATTTAGGCGCACAATCGTTTGTCCCCACCTCCTGGAACCAACCGGTTTTGACAGGTGAATTTACCGCATTAGGAGTTACCAGAATATTAGAAGCAATAAGATTGGTAAATAAAAAAATACGTTTCTATCAAGCATCCAGCAGTGAGATGTTTGGCAAGGTAGCAGAAGTACCGCAGAATGAACAAACAGTTTTTTATCCAAGGAGCCCTTATGGAGTTGCTAAGTTATATGCTCATTGGATCACTGTGAATTATAGAGAAAGCTATGATTTGTTTTGTTGTTCCGGAATACTCTTTAACCACGAATCTCCAAGAAGGGGCCTGGAGTTTGTCACCAAAAAGGTATCAAACGGCGTAGCCAGAATTAAGATGGGTTTGTCAAACGAATTGAGGATGGGCAATCTCGATGCAAAGCGGGATTGGGGTTTTGCGGGTGATTTTGTAGAAGCCATGTGGTTAATGGTTCAACAGGATGAACCCGAAGACTATGTTATATCAACCGACGAAGCTCACTCTGTCAAAGAATTGGTAGAAGTTGCCTTCGATCATGCTGGTTTGAACTGGAAGGATTATGTTGTAGTTGACCACAAGTTTGTAAGACCCGCAGAAGTTGATTTACTATTAGGGGACTCTGCCAAGGCAAGAAATAAACTAAAATGGCAGCCAAAGGTTAAATTTGAAGAATTAATAAGGATGATGGTAGATTACGATATTGAGAGGTATAAAGTATCAGAATATTCCCCAAAGAATTATGATACTCCTACGCTATAAGCTTAAACCCATTTCCTGTCCTACCTTTTTACCATTTCCACATAATGCTTATGGATCCAAGTGGAAAATCGGCTTATAGAGATTATTTTACATTTGCCAGGTCGAAGACAAACTCAAGTTCTTTTCCTTCGGGAGAGGTAATTAACAATCTCGCCTCTGACTTCTGGTTTATGTCATCAATCGAGAATTTGTATACACATCCTGCTACATATGCCGGTTCTTCTGGATAAAAACTGCTGGGTTCTGCAAACTCCGGAAAATACGAATAAATTGGATATACAGTTTTATCTTTGGAGTAGAGGATAGCGTTAAAGCCTCTTGCAAACTCCATATATTCACCGAAAACTGATACAACAAAAGTCAAGCTTTCCTTGATATGTAATGCCCTTAATATTTCTCTTTGAGATAGTTCCCGTCTTTCAACAGCTGCTTTCTTTGCTTTAAAGGCAACATTGTGATATGGTGTCCATAAAGCGGCCCAACCACTTTTTTCATCAAGGCGAACAACCCAAGGTCCTGCAAAATCTTTTGGGCTTGCCAGCTTGTTAGTTTGCCCGTATTTAACCGCTTCATTTATTTGGTTACTCGTTAAATCAATAGACATACAATAAGCGGTATTATAAGTTAAACTCGTTATGGCAAAAAAGGCCAAAACAATAACTGTTTTTTTACACATTTATTTTACCTCCATATTAAAATCTTTTTTCCTTCTTTATTTCTTCGTAAGCATTATTAATTTTTCGAAACTTATCACTGGCTAGCGTAGCAAATTCTTCTCCCAGATGAGAAACTCTATCGGGATGATACTTCTTTGATAGAAGCCGGTATGCTTTCTTAACATCTTCAGCAGAAGAGTCTTTGGTAACACTCAAGATTTTATAATGTTTATCGTTATCACTGCAAAATTCTCCTCGTATCTCAAATGCATCTTCTGCATTGATTTCTAAATATCCTATGATACGGTTTATCATACTTTCTTCATTTGCATGAAACTCTTTGTCCGCAAATGCAACCATATAGACAATTCGCAATAAAGAAAGCCTTTCTTCATAGTTGGAATACTGTTTGTATTCATAACATACAGCCTGTAAATCCAAGTCTGCCCTGGAGGTATGTTTTATTAAATCCCTGATAAAGCTCAGGTCTTCTCCTTTAAAACCAAAACTTACAAAAGCTCTTTCTATTACATTAGTTTCCTGTGAACTTATGCGTCCGTCTGCTTTCGCAATTGATATAAGTATTCCAACCAGGTGTGTTACGAAATTTAAAGATCTGTCGTGATTACTAACAGGCCTTCCTGTGGCCAGAGTCGCTTTATCAAAAAAATCGCCGGTCATAGTGCCAAGGATTGCTCCAAAAGGGCCTCCGAACAGAAAGCCTAAACCTGCGCCAATTGCTTTACCCTTCCATTTTTTCAAGATTCAAACTCCCACCAACTTATCCAAACCTCTCTCATTCTTCACTTATTTTCTCTGGATACGAGAGGATTTTAAGTCTTCTTGTATTTGTTTTTCTTTAATCCTGTCTTGTGCAATTTCTATGTTAAATTTTGCTTCGAGTTTGCTGGGGTCAAGCGCTATGACTTCTTCCCATTTTGCGATTGCCTCCTCGAAATTCTCCTCTCTATATAGTTGAATTGCTTTATCCAGCAGATCTTCGACAGGAGATGTTTCTTGTGTTTCTTGTGCCAGGTTTTCCCTGTTCTCGCCTACATTACCTTTTTCCTCTTCAGCGGCTTTCTCACGAGGAGCCCCTAATTTTTCCAGTTTTGTCTTGAGGTTATTTTTATCATTTTCAACTATTGCCAGTTGTTGTTTAACTTTTCCAAGCAAATCTTTTGTTTCTGCCAATTCTTCTTCCAGGTTTTTGCGTATCTTGTTTTGTGATGTTTGTGCTGCCTCGATAGCAATCTGTTTGTCTTTTATTTGTGTATATTTATTATTTAGCTGATTCTTGGCTGTTTCCAATTTAACAACATTTTTCTTCAGTTCGTAATTTTCAGTTGTTAAGCTTCCAATGTTGTTAGATAAAGACTCCACCTCCTCTTCCAGGATATTAATTCTCTCAGTTTTACTCTGCCCCCCCAGGGAGAATTTTTCGAGTTGGAGACATCCTGAGTTGAATAATCCAAGGGAAATTATAACAGTTGTTAATATATACCAATATTTAGAACTCATTTTCTTCATGGCATTCCTCCATTTGTCAGGTGGTTTTTTTATCCTGAAGCCTTAGAATTGTTAATTGTGAGATTGCTAGCTCCTCAATCTTTCTTGTCTGATGCAGAATATGCTCCCAATCTTTCTTGGTTCCTGTTGCAAGGCCTTTCTTCAAGCGGTTTTCCAGCTTCTTCAAATCATTTTCTAATAACTTAAGCCTGTTTTTTAGATCTTCCATTATAATGATTAACCTCAAGAACTTGATGCTGAAAAAACTTTCAAGTTTATTCTACTTAACATCTAACTGATGTCAAATATTTTCTACTCTTGACTTGTTTATATGGGAGGGATATAGTTTTAGCATGTTACAATTGCAAAAGCAGGTCACTGCCGTTATCAAGGAATATAATCTTTTCCGGGCAAATGACACGGTATTATTGGGTGTTTCCGGCGGACCGGATTCAGTTGCTTTGCTAAGTCTGATTTTTGATGCAAATTGTATAAACCCCACTTGTTCTAGCATTTTTATAGCACACCTGAATCACTTAATCAGAGGGAAGGAATCAGAAGAGGATGCACAATTTGTAAGCGATCTTGCAAAAAAGTTTAAACTGTCAATTGTTTCTGAAAGAAGGGATATTAATGAAATTGCCCGGGAGCGCAAAATGTCCTTGGAAGAGGCGGCACGGGAAGAGAGGTATAAATTCTTAGAAAATGCAGCGAAAAAAGTGGGTGCTAACGTTATTGCCGTGGGTCATAATGCCGATGATAATGCAGAAACGATTCTGCACAGGATAATCCGTGGTACCGGAATTGTAGGTTTAGGCGGCATGAGGCCGAAGCGAAAACTTACACCCTTTTCATCCATTAATCTTGTTCGACCCCTGCTATTCACATGGCGCAAGGATATCATTGCCTATTTGAAAGAGAAGAATCTTTCTTATAGAGTTGACTCAACAAATTTTGAAACAGATCAATTCAGAAATAGGATTAGAGCAGAACTCATTCCTCTTCTTGAAAAAAATTACAATTCAAAAATAAAGAAATCCCTGGTTAAACTAAGTGAAACTGCTACACAAAACTATGATTTACTGGAGGCACAAGCAAAAGATTTATTCGAGGAAGTTTTGCTAAACATAGAGGGGGAAACAGATGAAATTTTAAGTGAAATAGTTTTGGACATACATAAGTTAAAAGAAGTACCGCAAATTTTACAACAGCTTATTATTAAAGAAGCAATCGTTAGGCTAAAGATTCCCCTTAAGAAGCTTGGTTACAAAAATTATAAAGATATTTTAAGCATACTTAATTACCGAAATGCACCTGTAAGTAATGTCGTTAAGGATTACTTAAATGTCAAGATAGAAGGCGGCAAACTTCATCTTTCAAAGATGAAGTATTATGTAGAAGAAGGCCCCGTTTTGAATGAAACGGTAATTAAAATACCGGGAGAGACAAAACTTGTTGAAACGAAGTATATAGTGAAAATGGATATCAGAGAAATAGAGAATGGGTTTCTGGAAGGGTTTAAACGAAGCAGGACAAAATATGATGAAGCCGTAGATTTTGATAAAATCAGTGTTCCGCTCATGATCAGGACAAGAAGGTCGGGAGACAAATTTTGGCCATTGGGTTCTCCGGGAATTCAGAAGGTAAAGGATTTTTTCATAAATAATAAGATTCCCATGCTGGAACGGGACACAGTTCCAATAGTAACCATGTATGACCAGCCAATATGGATAGTGGGATTTAGAATTGATGATCGTATTAGAATTACAAAGGAAACAAGAAGATTATTAATAATGAAACTTGAGGTGACCGCATAGGTAACTAAATATATTATTCAATGTTCTATATTTGATTTGTTATTTTAAAAATGCACCATACTTTATGGGTACTTACCGGGCCAACTGCCAGTGATAAGACGGAAATCGGGTTTAATGTTGCACGGGAAATTAACGGCGAGATAATCTCTGCCGATTCAATGCTTTTTTATCGGGGGATGGATATTGGAACGGCAAAACCTTCAGTGAGTATGAGGGAGACTGTTCCTCACCATTTTATCGATATTATTTATCCATGGGAAAGTTACAGTGTTGGGAAGTATGTCAAAGATGTAGAATATTTAATTGGAGACATTAGCAGAAGAAAGCAAAAGTTTCTTATTATCGGTGGCAGCCCTCTTTATATAAAGGGTATTGTTGACGGCATTTTTAACGGCCCAGAGGCGGATTGGAATATTCGCTCAGAACTGGAAAGGATTGCAGAAGAAAAGGGAAATTTGCACGTTCATGAAATATTACAACGGATAGACCCTGCTAAAGCCGATGAACTCCACCCGAATAATCTACGGCGTATAATACGCGCGATAGAGGTATATAGAAAAACAGGTAAACAGGCGTCGGCACTTCAGAAACAGTATAAGCTGGCAAGAAAGAGTTATAAGTTTAAGATCATTTGTATTTCAAGAGAGAGAGAAGATATTTATCGAAGGATTGGTGAAAGAGTTGAAATAATGTTTGGTAACGGTCTTGTTGATGAAGTTCGATCTTTATTGGACAACCCTGAAGGTTTAAGCAAGCAAGCAAGGCAGGCGTTGGGCTATAAGGAGGTTATTCAATATCTTGAGGATGGGCTTACATTAGATGATACGAAGGAGATGGTAAAATTAAACACGCGAAGATTCGCCAAAAGACAGATGACATGGTTTCGAAGTTTTCCGGACGTTCAATGGTTGGAGGCAAGAGAACATGAGGATTTAAAACCCATTTCTGAGAAAATTATTTCTATATTCAAGAGTTCATTATAAATTTGAGATATGAAGGTTTTTTAGTTTTCCTAATGATATGAATTTTAGGGCAATTTACAAAAAAGGATTGAATTCCGTTCGGCTGTCTGGGGGAAAAAGCGCCTGGGGTTTGGAGATAGGCGACAGCGGGTTAAAAGCAGTAAAAGCAAGCGCTCGCGATGGAGAATTATTTATAGAAGCAATTGACAGAATAGACTATTCATCAATTGAACATGAGGTTACGTCTAAAAAACCGGACCTTATTGAAGACGCAGTAAATATTTTTAAAGAGCGCAATTTAATAAGCAAATCCGACAAAATAATTGTTTCTCTCTCCGGCAAAATGATACTCTCAAGATTTTTTTCGCTCCCGCCTATTAAAAAGAGTCGCATTGCCGAGGCGTTAAGATATGAATTGCGTAAGCAGGTCCCTTTTGAACCGGATGAGATTATATGGGATTACCAACAGTTTGAAGGCGACAGAGTGACTGATAGTAGCGTAAAAATAGGTTTATTTGCTACAAAAAAGGAGAATATATACGGTCTTTTGCCAAGCCTGGCTCCAATAAGGGTAAATCTGGATGCCATTCAAATTACACCTATTGCAATTTATAATCTTGTGAAAGTAAGAGAAGATAGTACATCAGCCTCCCAGACAGCCTCAACTTAGAGGCAGGGCTTTTTCATCTCGCCTCAATCCTTATCTATAGTTGCAATTATAAATTGACGACTTGGTCTATAGAATATATAATACGAAACATTTGATATCCGTTATCTTTAACAAGATATTCTTTCTTTGTGGCGGTGTAGCTCAGTTGGTTAGAGCGGCGGAATCATAATCCGTAAGTCCGGGGTTCGAGTCCCTGCACCGCTACCATATCTTTTAGAATTTTCGCAATGGTTCAGCGCAGGCGATAACCTGCTTATTGTTATTCCTTGACCAAATATAATTTTTTATTGACAAAGATATGTCTTAATAATAGTATTTTGCAATGCCTCAAGAATTCTTAGTAGATTTAGATACAATTGATTTAAATGATATAAAGGCAGATATTGAAGGAATCAGGGCCTTGGTACCACATCGTTATGAGATGGAGCAGTTAAATGGAATAATTAAATATGACCCTGAAAACAAAATAATTATTGGATATAAGAACGTAAAAGAGGAAGAGTTTTGGGTGCGTGGGCATATCCCCGGTCGCCCGCTTTTCCCCGGTGTATTAATGGTAGAAGCAGCTGCACAGCTTTGTACCTTTTATTTCAAGAGCTCTTTGCAAAGTGATAAATTTTTTGGCTTTGGCGGCATTGACAAGGTTAAGTTTAGAGGTCAAGTGCTCCCTGGTGATAAACTGATTATTATTGCGAAGAATATAGAATTAAGAGCCAGAAGAGCTATCTTTGATACTCAGGGAATAACAAATGGCAAACTTGTATTTGAAGGTAAAATAATTGGTATAGCAATGTAATTGGGGATTGTTGACGATATAGTTTTTTGGGTTTTTTCCTTTTTGGAAAGGGGGTTTTATGAATAAGCAGGACTTAGTTGGGGCAGTAGCAAAAGAGTTAGGAACATCAAAGGCTGGAGGGGAGAGAGCTGTAAATGCTGTATTATGTGGTATCAGTAAGGGTGTAAAGAAAGATAAAAGCGTTCAGCTGATAGGGTTTGGTACTTTTTCGGTAAAGAAAAGGAAAGCCCGAACCGGAAGAAATCCCCAAACCGGAGAGACAATTAAGATCAAAGCCAGCAGAACAGTAGGTTTTAAGGCAGGCAAGAAATTAAAAGATTCGGTTTGAATCTCGTTAATATTGCCGTGAGCCTCACCTTTAAGTAAAAACATAATTACGCGACAACTCTATTGTATAAGCTCTTTTAAGCGTTGAGTAGTTTTAATCTGAGCAACTGTTTGACAGGCACTTGCCCTAAACAAGTGCCTGTCAAACAAGCTTTTTTCTTCTTTGCTGTTATTCACTCTCGATATCCGGCCTTTAACCTCCATATCACTCTCTTGCCAGCCTTTTCGGTCTTTATCTTTCAAACAGGCGAATATAAATGGGAAAATTATTTGGAACAGATGGAATAAGAGGAGTAGCGAATATATTTCCAATGACTCCTGAAATGGTATTAAGTATAGGAAAAGCTACTGCCCATGTTTTCAAAGAGAAATGCGGAAAGAAAAAACCTAAATTTGTTATAGGAAAAGATACCCGGTTGAGTGGTTATATGATCGAAAACGCCCTGGCATCCGGAATTGTATCGGTAGGTGCAGATGTTTTACTTGTTGGCCCTATGCCGACACCCGCCATTGCACATCTAACTAAAGCATTAAATGCAGATGCCGGTATTGTTCTTAGCGCCTCACACAATCCTGCTGAAGATAATGGAATAAAGATTTTTAGTGAAAATGGACATAAGTTATCCGATAATGTTGAGGATGAAATTGAAAAATATGTGCTATCGGGAAAAATTAAGACAGAACATATAAAAGGCGATTTGATAGGGAAGGCACTTAGAGTTGATGATGCTAAGGAAAGATATATAGAGTTTGCAAAGGCTTCGGTAGAGAGCATGAGTATGAAAGGATTAAGGGCTATTCTGGACTGTGCCAATGGCGCTGCATATAACACTGCGCCACATATATTAAGTGAACTGGGAGTAGAAGTAGTTGTGTTAAATGACAGGCCAGACGGATTGAACATAAATCTGGATTGTGGTGCATTACATCCTGAAAAGATGATGGAAGTTGTGAAAGAAGAAAATGCTCATATTGGGATAGCGTTAGATGGAGATGCTGATAGGGTTATAGTTTGTGATGAAAACGGAAAAAGTGTTGATGGTGACCACATAATTGCAATATGTGCTATTAACATGAAAGAAAAGGGTACTCTTAAAAAAAACAGTGTTGTTGTTACTATCATGACTAATAAAGGCTTTGATATTGCTATGGCAAAGGAAAGGATAAAAGTTGTTAAGACAAAGGTTGGTGATAGATATGTTGTTGATGAGATGCGGAAAAAAGGATATGTTTTAGGGGGAGAACAATCCGGACATATAATATTCTCCAATTATACAACAACAGGAGATGGAATGATCTCAGCTTTACAATTGTTGAGAATTATGAAAGAAAGAGGCAAAAAGTTGAGTAAACTGGCAGAGTGTATGACATCATTGCCGCAGGTGCTTGTTAATGTTGACGTAAAGGAGAAAAAAGATATTAGCAAGTTGAAAGTAAATAAAAATATTAAGGACGCCGAATCAAAATTGGGGGAAAAAGGAAGAGTGCTTGTCCGGTATTCTGGGACACAGAATCTATGCAGGATTATGATTGAAGGTGAGAATAAGAGAGAAATTCAGAAAATAGCAGATGATATTGCGAAAACTATGAAGAAAGAGTTAGGAGCCTGATATGATACAAGCCGTAATAATGGCTGCCGGTAAGAGTACACGAACATGGCCATTGACATTAACCAAGCCTAAACCATTACTCAAGGTAATGAATAAAGAGATAATAAAGCACAATCTGGATGCATTGCAGGGATTGGTTGGTGAAGTTATCATAATAGTTGGTTTTAAGAAAGAGATGATAATAGAGGAAATAGGCCACAAGTATGGAAAATTAAAGATAAGATATGCCGAGCAGAAGACACAGTTGGGCACGGGACATGCCCTGAAGTATGTTGAAAAATTAATTAAGGGTAAATTTATAGTTATGGGCGGTGATGATATTTTTTCTAAGAAAGACATAAAGGCATGTTTAAGGCATAAATATGCTGTCTTGGGATGTAAGGTTGAAGACCCGGGCAGATTTGGTGTCTTTGTTGTAAAAGGTAAAGAGGTCAAAAAGGTTGTTGAAAAACCCAAAAAGTTTGTTTCAGACATAGCTAATGCAGGGTTGTATGTTTTTGATAAATCGGTGTTTAAGTTTAAGCTCAGAAAAAGTCAAAGAGGAGAATACGAGATAATAGACTATATAAATGCGCTTATTAAAAAAGAGAGAGTCGTATGTGAAAATGTAAAAGGGCGTTGGCTGTCTGTGGGATATCCATGGGATTTAATTGAAGCAAATAGCGTCCTGGTTTCAGAAATGAAAAATGACATAAAAGGAAAAGTAGAAAAAAATGTTATCGTAAAGGGAAAGTTAAAAGCAGGAAAAGGCACGAAGATTTTGTCGGGAACATATATAAAAGGAAATGTGATTATTGGCGAAAACTGCCTCATAGGCCCTAATTGTTATTTAAGAGGAAACACTTCTATCGGAAACGGCTGTCATATCGGACAGGCCGTAGAGATAAAAAACAGCATAATTATGGATAATGCAAAAGTCCCGCATCTCTCTTATATTGGAGATAGTGTTATTGGAAAGAATAGTAATTTAGGCGCCGGAACAATAACAGCGAACTTAAAACATGATAACGAGAATGTAAGGTCTGTTGTGAAGGGTAAAATAGTGGATACGGGAAGAAGGAAATTGGGAACTATAATTGCAGACGACGTACATACCGGCATAAATACAACGATCTATCCCGGAAGGAAAATCTGGCCGGGAGTAAGCACATTACCTGGCGAGACAATTGATAAAGATAAGAAGGCCTGATTATATGAAGAATGTAATCAGTTACCCAACTCTATTACTGATTTTCGTCATCCCTCAACAGATCTGAAATTTTAGTAATAAACGTATAAGGTGCGTTTTCCGTGATTTCAGATTTGTAAAAATTGTAATGCCTGCCGTGTTTCATTAATGCAGTATGCATACCAAGCTTTTTCCCCACTTCTATTTCGTCTTTAATTTTATCGCCAACACAAAGAACCTGTTCCGGCTCTAAATCATACTTAGTTAAAATTTCTCTAAAACATTTCTCTTTTCCCAAGGGATTATCCGTTATGATTATTTTATCAAATACCCTTTCAAGACCAAGGGCTTTTATCTTCTTTTCCTGCATCTCTCTATTGCCAAATGTAACAAGGAAGAGCTTATGGCCAATTCTTTTTAATTCGTCAATTGAAGCCATTGTGTCCGGAAATAAAGTGGCACCTTCTACCTCCAAGGTATTAATGGTATTAGAAATTTCCTCACAGAAATCTTCGGGAATGTTGTATTGATTTGCAATCTCATGGAAGATGTCAGCTTTTGGGCCAAGACGGTCTTCGAGTTCTAATTGTAATTTTAATGCCTCTGTTTCGGAGCACTTGATCGCCTTCGATATGATTTTAGCGGCAAGTTTTCTGCTTTTTAAAACCAGTGTTCCACTGCAATCGTATAGAGTGTCGTCCAGATCAAATATGATTGCCTTAATCCTGTCTGAATTGAGAGACATAGGCTTAGGAGTTATGAGGTGTTTTTAATGACGTTAATTGTGTAACAGTGATTATTGTGCATATACCCTGCATATAGAATCTGCCAGCTTTTCAGGATCATGTCTTATTAAGTCCTGCTTTTCCCACAAGACTCTTTTTTGTTCAATATTTTCAATTAAGTCCGTAACCTCTATTGCTACATTACTTTTCTCTAAATCTTCATCAAGGGCTACAATATCAGCATCTTCTTTTCTATATTTTTCAATTATTTCTTCACGTGGGAAATTGTTGTTGACAAGCACATAATCCAGGATTCCCTCTCCAAGGTACTTTATAATTGCCTTAATGTGATCCGATGCGGTGTAATTGTCTGTTTGTCCTGGTTGTGTAACGATATTACACAGGTATATCTTTACGGCTTTTGTCCTCTGTAGAGCGTCCTTTATGCCTCCTACAAGAAGGTTACTTATGACGCTTGTGTAAAGGCTTCCCGGGCCGATTACGATTATGTCTGCTTTTTCGATTTCACTGATTGCGTCTGGTGGGCATTCAACATCATTTGATTTCAGAAAGACCCTTTCGATAGCCGCTTTTCGAGGTGCGCGCACATTAAACTCTTCTTCTACAACCGAACCGTCCTTTAATTCTGCACAAATGTGAGTACTTGTGAGTGTGGAAGGCAAGACTCTTCCTTTGATCGTCAGTATCTTACTTGCCTTTTTTATTGCCTGATCAAAACTGCCTGTTATATCTGTTAATGCGGCCATCAATAGATTGCCAAGGCTCATTCCGTTAAGCGAACCTTTATTGAACCGATATTGAAAAAGCTGGTATAAATCCTTTTCCTGTTCTTCTGTTTCTGAAAGTGCAACCAGACAGTTTCTTACATCTCCGGGAGGTAATATGCCGTATTGCTCTCTTATGACGCCGGAACTTCTACCGGAATCTGTAACTGTTACAATTGCCGTCAGGTTTTCGCTGTATGTTTTTAATCCTTCAAGTGCTATTGGGAGTCCGGTGCCACCGCCAATGGCTAATATCTTTAAATTGTCATGTGTCTTTCCTGTATCTTTTAATTTGAGTAGAGTCGGCAGCTGAAAAAATCTTTTTATCTTGTAATCGGGCTTATTTGAACTGTCATAAGCCGTTTCATCCTTAAACCTTCCGTGTAACATTTGAACGGTTACCATTCCCTTGGATTTCGCAATTCTAAGCTCTCCCCTAACCCGGTCACCAACAACAACAACATTCTGTGGAGACAATGAATACTTTCTGACAATTGCCTCAAAGCTGTCCTCCATTAACAAGCCAACTTCCTGGTCGTTAATTATTATTTCATCAAAGTAAGGTTTCAGGTTAAGTAGTTCTATTTTTTTATATTGCCTTTCATAAATTCCTGTTGTCAGCAAAAACAGTTTGTATTTCTCTTGCGCCAGTTTTTTTAAAGTTGGTACAACATCCGGGAAGAGTTGTATATCGGTCACTTCATTGCTGTTATAAGCCTTCAGTGCAGAGCGAACAAGCTCATGGCCCATATTAAATTTATTTGATATTTCATTGAAAACAGGACAATAGGGACCATGCATTTCTGATAATTTTTTTTGTAATAAATATGCTTCTTCTTCCGTGCACGGCAGTCCCGCATTAACCATTGCTCTTGCAGCACGTTTTCGTGATGCCTCAAGCAGCGAGCCGGTACAATCGTATAGCGTATCATCAAGATCAAATATAATTGCCTTCATAGTTTCCTTTTAACAAGAATTTCAAAGTATTCCGGCAGGAGCCAACTCACGTTGACGAAGATACTCGCGTTAGCGAGTTTAAATTACTTACTCTACTTTCAAGTTTCTAATTTCAGATGAAAAATCAACCTTGCTGCCAACAGTAATTCCGTTTTTTCTGAACCAACCTTCTTCCATTTCAAGAGCAAACCTCACTTTAACCTTTGACGTATGGCTTGCCAAACTGTATGGAGCCATAGGCTCTATCTGTGTAATTGTTTCGCTGGAATTTATGAAAGCAATAGAAAGAGGGATTCTTGTATTTTTCATCCAAAATGACAAATTTTGTTCCTGTGGATAGATAAATA
>Ga0208521_1000600_pt1 | contig 21648 bp, 21 predicted proteins | sample ETNtaG_24_FD_185754 | JGI IMG/M metagenome (GOLD analysis project Ga0208521, IMG submission 185754) | Marine microbial and viral communities from oxygen minimum zone, Eastern Pacific Ocean - ETNP201306SV47 (SPAdes) (version 2) | ecosystem: Environmental > Aquatic > Marine > Oceanic ... | reverse complement strand
ATAATCATAGAGGTTTCCAGGTACATCGACACAGAGGTCGTTTACATGGAATGATTCCTCACCAGAATCAAGATCTACACCGTAGAAGTCACAAGCTAAACCTGATTGAATAATTGCATTACCGGCAGTCCAAGCTCGTATACCATGGATGTGTTGTCCAAGGAAGAAGCTATTGTAGGCTACGGGTAATCTTTCTTCTGCATCAGTTAGGTTGACTTCATAATCTTTGAACCACAATTGTTCACCTGTTTTGGCGTCAACTGCAATTAGACGTTGATAATTGGTCTGGATGATTACTTTGCCATCTATAACGACTGGTGGTGTAGCTGAACCCATACCTGGTTCAAGCATTGAGATACCTGCTGGTACATTACTGTTATCAGCAAGTGGGAAAATCCATTTAACTTCGAGTTTATCTACATTTTCTGATGTTATTTGTGTCTGTGGATTGTAATTTCCTCCCCACGAATTTCCATTGACATATGTCCAAGATGCAGCATCATCATTTAATGGTGCACCAAAAGAAATTGCGGGTAGTAGTGTACTAAGTACTAGAATTGATATTGTTGTTAGTAGTTTGAGATTTAACATATATTTTCGAATGACCATAGAATACGGTTCATTATTAAGTATTACTTAATGAAGAATGAATAATATTTAAACCAGATAAACTTTATTTCTAATTATCATATTTATTCACTAAATAATATGAAATAATTTTACAATAATATTTTCATATTCTTCGAAAGTAATCGTTTTACTGGTTTTTTAGATGTCATTCAATAGACCTTTCATATCCCTTTCGGTTAATCCTACGCCTGGAATAGCGTTTCTTCGGCCAATTTCTTGCCCTTCTTTGAAGACTAAAATTGTCGGTACTTTGGCTACATTGCATTTATCCCATAATGGGTTATTATCATCTGTGATGTCTACCAATGCATATTCATCATCAGAGTTTTGACTATATTTTTTGAATATGGGTTTGAAATCTCTAACGAAAGGGCAGTAAGTTGTATAGAATAGTGTAACAACTGTTTTGTTGCTATTCAATATCTTCTCTTGAAAAGTGTCTTCAGTAACTTCAATCATGTAAGTAATTAGAAAAACATTCTATTTAACCTTAGGCGATATTGAAGATTTAAGTGAGTGATTCCATGGTACCTACTGTTAAGATGAATGAAGAAGAGAATTTGATAGGTTTTCTAAAGACAACTGGCCGTCTAAAGAGTGAGCCAAGGAGAGGATGGGTGCTTAAGGCTGGTGTATCTAATCCTGAGTCAGTAGCGGATCATACTTTTCGTTTGATTCTTCTATCCATGGTGCTTGGTGATTTACGGGGTTTAAATACTGAGAAGATGATGAAGTTAGCCATTATTCATGATCTTGGTGAATCATTGATTGGCGATATTACACCTGAAGATAAGGAAAGAGATCAGACTAAGGAGATAGATGAGGTTAACGCTATCCAAGAGTTACTCAATCATCTTCCTGATAAATTAAGGGAACAATATTCTTTTCTCTGGACTGAATTAGGTTCAAGGTCCTCTGAAGAAGCCAAATTAGTTCATGATGCAGATCAGTTTGAGATGGCATTACAAGCATCTGAATATATGGATGAGGGATATTCTAAGGAGATGCTGAGTGAGTTCAAGGTTTCAGCCATTGAAAAGATAGGAGATAAAAAAATGCTGGATCTAATAAGACGTATCTAAAAAGAACACACAGTAAATATTCATATATTAATAAATTTGTCATTAAACTATTTATACCTGAATTTTGTCGACTTTAGTAGAGTCGAAAAGCAATGGGTGAAGTATCTAAATTAGTTTGTAGAGAATGTAATAAAGAATACACACCGACATTGAGACATATTTGTGATGAGTGTTTTGGGCCTTTAGATACTGTTTATGATTATGATAGTATTGATTTGACTCCCAATTCTTTCACTGATAGAGTTAAGAGTCTCTGGAGATATATTGAACTTCTCCCACTTAATGACCCTGGTAAAGCTGTAGATCTTGGAGCTGGTTTTACACCACTGCATAGGAGTATTGGGCTTGGTGAAAGATTGGGTTTGAAAAATCTTTTCATAAAGAATGATTCAGTAAATCCAAGTTTCTCTTTTAAGGATAGACCCGCAACAGTTGCTGTATCCAAGTCGTTGGAGTTTAACTTGAATGCTGTAGGTTGCCCTTCTACAGGAAATCTTGCAGCAGCAACAGCAGCTCATGCTGCTAGAGCCCAGTTACCTTGCTACATTTTTGTTCCTTCTGACATCGAACCTAACAAGATTGTTCAGGCCTCTGCTTATGGCGCACAGGTTGTTGCAGTAAAAGGAACCTATGATGATGCTAACCGAATGCTTACACAGGCTGCAGACATGTATAAAATAGGAGTAGTTAATGTAAATATTAGATCTTATTATGTAGAGGGGTCAAAGACTCTCGGTTTTGAAGTTGCTGAGCAACTCGGTTGGAAAGCACCTGACCATGTTATTGTTCCTACAGCAAGTGGTGCACTTCTTTGTGCGATAAAGAAAGGTTTTGATGAGTTGGTGAAAGTTGGGCTTTTAGATGATTGTAACACCAAGATTACGGCTGCACAAGGAGCGGGTTGTGCACCCATAGTTGATGCTATAAAGAAAAGGAAAGATTTCATTACACCTATTGAAACACCTAGAACTTTAGCTAAGAGTCTGGCGATTGGAGACCCTGGTGACGGAATATATGCATTGAATACGATAAAGGACTCAAAAGGGTTCGCTGAGGACCCGGTAGATCAAGAAATTAGAGATGGGATTAGGCTTCTTGCAAAGAGTGAAGGGATATACACTGAACCTGCAGGTGGTGTTTCAATTGCAGTTTTGAAGAGACTTATTGATGATGGAAATATTGATCGTGACGAAAATGTTGTTTGCTATGTCACAGGAAACGGTTTAAAGACTCCTGAAGCTATTTCAAGTCAGTTACCAAAACCTATTGTTGTTGAACCGGATATTCAATCTTTAGCACCAATTCTTTCTAGGTGATGTTGTGTGGCAAAAATCAAATTTACAGTTCCAGGGGTTCTTGCAAGCATTACTGGAGGAATTAGGGAAATAGAAGTAGATGCAGCAACTGTAGGTGATGCAGTTTCCTTATTGGTTTCAAAGTATGGATCAGAATTTGAGAGAAGAATTCTTGATCCAACAGGTAAACCCAAACGTTTATTGAATTTCTATGTGAACGGAAAAAACATCAGGTTTCTATCAAACTTTGAAACGAAGTTGAATGATGGGGATATTGTAATGCTTCTTCCAGCTGTTGGTGGAGGATGAAGACTTGTCTTTTACGGATGAAGAAAAGGAGCGATATTCGCGGCAGATTGTTCTTGATGAAATAGGGTATAAGGGTCAAATTAAACTTCGTGAAGGGAAAGTCTGCATAATTGGTGTTGGAGGTTTAGGGTCACCTATAGCTCAACAGCTCACAGCAATGGGGGTTGGTACACTTAGGATCATTGATAGAGATGTAATCGAGATTTCTAATCTTCACAGACAGACTCTCTATAATTTGTATGACATTGGTTATCCAAAAGCCGAGGTTGCTGAAAAGAAGTTGAAGGCGATAAATCCTAATCTCAATATTGAGGCATTAACGGTATCTGTTAACGAAGATAGTGTAGAAGATATTGTGAAGGGTATGGATGTTGTTGTAGATGGACTTGATTCTATAGAAACTCGATATTTAGTAAATCGAGCATGTATTGCTGAAGGTATTCCGTATATTTATGGTGCAGCAATAGAAACCATAGGTTCATCAACGACAATAATTCCAGGTAAATCACCTTGTGTGGAATGTTTTGCGCCAAACCTTGATGATGACCAACTTCCGAAATGCGGAGTAGAAGGCGTACATCCATCGATTCTTTCCATTATTGGAAGTATTCAAGTTTCTGAAACTGTACGCATTCTTATTGGAAAAGCACCTAAATTAGCTGGGCGTTTAGTTTACTTTGACGTTAAAGACTTGAGTTTTGATCAAATAGATATTTCTAGGCAAGAAGCATGTTTGACGTGTGGAAATAAAAAAACAGAGTCTCCAAAATCGATTCCGAGAAAACTTGTGAAAGAGCTTTGTGGACGTGAGCACGGTAAGAGAACACTTACCATAACACCTAGAGAAAATTTGAATTTAGATATCCAAATTTTGACTGGGAAGATGAAGAAGAAAGGTTTCAAGATAAGTGTTCAAGGAAGGCTTGGAGTTACGTTCAATTATGATGACGAAATTATTGTCAGTATATTATCAAGCGGTATTGCAGTTGTAGTTGGAGTAAATGATGACCAAGAGGCTTTAAAGCTGTATAATGATTTGGTGGTTGAATCTATGAGCATAAATCAAGAAAGAATAGACCCTGAGATTTCAACACTCCTTGCAAAGCCATCTGCCATATAATTTTATATTTTACGGCTAAAACTTATAGAGACCCAGTTTTTCTGTGTTGAGTAGTGAAACTAATTGACCACGTATAAAATTCCAGTGATTCCTGGTGATGGTATTGGTGCCGAGATAATTAAAGAGGGTAGAAAAGTAATTGATGCTGTAAGCGAGGTAGATGGGTTTGATGTTGAATGGATAGAATATCCTCACGGTGCTGATCATTATCTTAAGACAGGAGAGTTGATTGGTGAAGATACTTTAAAGGAGCTGAAGAAGTATAAAGCGATTTATCTTGGGGCTCTCGGTGACGATAGAATTGAGCCTGGAATTCTCGAGTTAGGTATTCTTTTGAGACTGCGGTTCTATATGGACCAGTATGTGAATCTTCGACCTGTAAAACTATACGAAGGTGTTGAGACACCTTTGAAGAATAAGACATCTAAAGATATCAATTTCACTGTTGTAAGAGAGAATACTGAGGACTTCTATGTTGGGTTAGGCGCTAAGGTAGATAAAGGTAAGAGCCATACTAAACTTGACCTGATTCGTGAGACATACGATGTGAAATTTGGGATAGATGTTGAAACAGATGCTGATGAAGTTGCGTTTCAGCTTGGAGTTCTAACGAGAGGAGGTATAAAGAGAATAGTGAAATATGCTTTTGATTACGCAGTTGACCACAACAGAACAAAAGTTACATCTGTGGATAAAGCCAATGTTATAACTCACATGTATGGTATGTGGCGAAAAATATTCTCTGAGGTTGCACAAGATTACCCTAGAATAGATACTGATTTCACGTTTGTTGATGCTACAAACATGTGGTTTGTAAAGAATCCTGAGTGGTATCAGGTTGCAGTTACACCTAATTTGTTTGGAGATGTAATCTCTGACCTTGGAGCAATGATACAAGGAGGACTGGGTTTTGCTGCAGGTGGAAACATTAATCCTGAAGGCACCTCTATGTTTGAGCCAATCCATGGCTCAGCACCAAAGTATAAAGGGATGAATAGAGCAAACCCAGTAGCTACAATACTTTCAGGAGGATTACTATTGGAAGATATTGGCTTACGAAGCTCAGCTGACAAATTGGAGCAAGCAGTTACCGAGGTTTTAAAGGAAGGAAAAGTCAAAACATATGATCTCGGTGGAAAAGCTGGTACAAGCGATATGGGTGAAGCAATCGCTGCAAAAATAAAGAAACTTTAAGATACTAAGAATATTGTGGAATGAATCATTACATACAGCATCAATGATTATTTGATACTTAGAAACATATTAAGGGTCTCACAACAGTCTATCTATCGATTTCTAGAATGGTAAAGAGATTTAGAATATGCAAAGTAGTTAATATAAATGGGAATGAGTTGATTAGCGTTAATGAAAAATAAACAAATTCTTCTTTTGAGCATTATTTCTGTGGCTGTAATCGGAGTTTTTGTTATTGGTTATTATTTTCCATTGATATCGATTCCTCTAGATGTTAGTCCTCAGGTTTGTTCCGAAACTCCTTCAGCACCATCTGATTTAGAAGAGATTTCGCTTTCTACTTTGCTTGAAGTTGGTGAAAATGCACCTGAGATTTCACAGTCAGATGTCTTTGGAGACAACTTCAGTCTTTCAGCCCTTCAAGGTAAAGTTGTTGTACTGAATTTTATGGGAACTTGGTGTGCTTCGTGTATTTGGGAGATGGGAGACTTGATTGAGCTTCACAATCTTTACGCGAATGAAGACGTGGTTTTTCTTTCAATTGCAATTGAAGGTAATGGGACAGTCAATGATGTAATCGATTTTAAATCAAAATATTGTGCTGATTGGACGTTTATCTTAGATGAGGACGACATTTTTTCTTCATTTGAGATAGAGCTTTTGCCTACGACTTTTGTAATTGATAGATTTGGAGTTATAGCGTATAGTCGAGTTGGTCTCCTAGACTCAAATCAATTATCGAATGTATTAGATGAATTCAGAAAAGTGTGATGTGCTTGAAATTAAAGTACCTTCATTAATTGCAGATAATATTCTGGGATTCGCATAATTTACTTTATCTGTTTGGCAGTATTTTCTTCTGTTCTTTAAACTGCAATAAATTAGATTTTTAGTGGACCCAATATCCTCAAATCATTATTCACGATAATTAGACTTTCATTAGGTACAGTGTTCCAGTTTAAATTCCAGATTTCTTCTTGAACTAATATTAGTGTTGAGTCTTTTGTTATTGTATATTTAATCGTGTAATAATCATCTTCTTTGGCGAAATCTCTGTAAGCGCAAAGGGTGTTGTTGTTGGATAAAAGAAAGGTTAATGAATCATATTTATAATTCTCTTTAATCTTGTTAACTACTTCATAGATACCTTTCTGTAAATCCCGTGTTTCAGTAATTTTTTCTACAAGCATTTTGAAGAAGATCCTGCTGTCACTAAATTGTTCATTCCCAAGACCATAGATGTTCCCATTATGTGAAAATACCCAATCATCTTCAATAAATGGTGGAGTGTTTTCTCTAACTTTTTTGCCTGAAGAGGCTTTTCTTAAATGTGATAGAAAGATACCATTCATTCTCTCTTTTTTTATATTTCCATAAACTTTCTCATATCCTTTGGATGTTGAAGCGTTGGCTTCAACGGGTCCATCTTCATGCAATGCCTTATGGCCAAGATCAGTCGGTACTTTATCGATATGTACGATTCCCCAACCATCTTTATGCCCAGAAGTTTTGTGATCGCTTTTTACTTTTCCTGTTTCTGCGAGTCTTCGAAAATCATCTAGGTAATTGGTATTAAGTGGTTTTAAGCTAATCATAGCTAGCATTCGACACATTTAACAAGTTACCTTTGTTTGATGAAGCATTCTTGCAGTATTAAGTTTGTGTATATTCTTGTTATACATTTTATTATTCAGACAAGCTAAAGAGAAGTTGTTTAAATAATATGCATCAATATTACCAATTTAATTAAAATGGATAAAGGTCACATAGGATTAGTTGTTACAGTAATAATTTTATTATCCGGTCTAGTTTGGACGATTGGAACGACTCCTGTACCGAGTACCAAAATTGAGACGATTACTAAAACGGAGACAATGGTCCAAACAGTTTTCGGTACAACTACCGTAACATCCACCAATTCCTCTATAATTACAGTCACCACAACGGCAACTACAACTGCCACTATAACTAGAACAATTACAGTTAATTCTATAATTGATGAAAGTGGTGGACCTTTTGCTTATGTAGCTCATCAGCAATCCGGCGATATCTACATAGTAGATCTCGGGACTGGAGAGGTTGTTTCAACTTTCGATATAGGAGATAATCCTCATGAGGTTGTTCTTCACCCTACTCGCCCTCTTTTGTATGTGGCTGTTGCTGGAAGCAGGATGGTTTCGGTAGTGGATATAAAAACTCTTGATACAATTGCAATAATGCCAACTGGCAACTATCCTCATGGGTTGGCATTAACCCAAAATGGCAAGTATCTCTATGTGACGGTGGATAATCCTCAACAGGTCTGGGTTTTCAATACTGAAAATAATGAAAGAATCGCAGCTATTAATGTTGGAATAGCACCTCACATGATAGTGATAGATTCTACCGATACATTCGCTTATGTTACAAATATTGCTTCTAACTCGGTTTCAGTTTTAGATATTTCAAGTAACACAGTTGTAGATACCATCATTGTTGATGAAGGTCCAGAAGGGTTAGCATTGAGTCTAGACGGAAAAATTCTTTATGTTGCTAATCAAGGTTCTGGGACTATATCGATTATTGATACAGATACTAGACAAATCATAGATACGATTGATGAAATGGGTGGAAGACCTATTCGAATATCAATCACACCTGACCAAAAACTAATTCTCATATCACATTTCAATACTAATGAAGTTTCAATTTTAAACGCTACAACAACAGAAGTTCTAGTGACTCTACAGGTAGGTCCTAGACCAATAATGATCGCGTTTCACACAAATGAAAACTTCGCCTACATTTCAAACTTAGCAACAAACTACATATCAATTATAGATCTCGATAAACTCGAAGTTGTTGGAATCATTGAAGTGGGCGATGGACCTGACGGCATAGCCATATCGTCACTTGATTGATTTTTCAATTATTACGGATAATCTTCATTATCTAAAATCGGATAAAATTTGGTCTTGAAAAATAAATATCATACTGAAAATATCTATGGGTAATTATTACTTCTGATAATCATTATTCCAAGTATAGCTACTGCAGGTATTTCGATCAATATTATAGCAAGAAGGATTAAGTCTAATGTCTGAATAGTGTTTGCAGTCAAAGTTATTGTTTGAGAAGAGTCAATTATAATGGTTTTCTCTTCTTCAATGTTTTCCCCTACAATAAGTTTGATAGTGTAAGTTCCAGATGGGATTCTTAATGTTTCAGATGGACCCGCTGAGTATTTATATTGTTCACGCCCTTTTTCAACGATTACCCATCCATTTGACAAGGGTTCTCCAAGGTCGTTTATGGTGGACACTTTAACTTGATTAAGTTTGGAGGTTAAATTGAGAATTTCTGAGAAACCTATTTCATTACGGCCTTCTCCATTTATTTCAAAGTTAGGTAACGTGAAATTGAATATTTTTACTTGGGTGAGAAGTGTTGTGCCACCTAAAGTGTCTCCCAATACATAAGTTACTCCCCCGAGTTGAGTTGACGGTAGATTGGGTTCAAAAGTAAGCTCATAATTACTGACCAGTTGATCTCCGTCGTAAAATGCTATTTCTGTCATTTGTATCATCAATTCAGATGAATAGAGTGATGATGTAACTCCATTTATTATTGGTGTAGCTACTGCAATTATTTTATTCTGAATTACTTTTGACAAAGAGAGAGTTATCACACCTTCAGAAGACTGTGTTTGATCAATCAGAGTATATCCATCGTTTTTCAGGACATATATTGGGAGGAACACTCCAGTTGTGGTGGTACCACCTCCACCAACTCCTAGATAAATACCAGCAACATTATCAGCATCCATATTTTCGCCTTGTTCTCTAGGAAACATTTTTTCGCCTTCAATATGGATGTATAGAAAATGTAAACCAAATTGAAGTGGAGTATCTCCTCCAGTCCCTGGTTCACCCAATAATGAGAGATCGATATTAACCGGTATAGTAACGTTAGCGGTCCTGTTGACCTTCACCTTGGTTGAAGCAACTATACCATCTTTATACATCCTCATTATGTTCTCAGAATCAATAGTTTCACTCATAAACGTCCTTGAGCTTATCAACATAAAGTGTACTGTTGGTTCAATCCCACCTCCAATTATGTTCGGATCATATAGTATTTGTAACGTGGATTGAGGTTTCACTACACTTCGGTATTGGATTGCACCGTATCGTCCAGACGCATTATTTTGCTCTGTTCCAGGTTTCAGTAAAGCTAATTGGGTTGAAGACCCCTGCGATAAACCATCTAGTTTTATCCGAACCGAATCTGGTCCTAACGATAAAGAAGGAGTTACGGTACGAGACTCATCGTTGCCAACGTATAGTAAGCTGGCTTCCTCGAAGCTTCCAAAATGAAATATTGATTGGGACGTAATTTTTAGTCGATATTCTACAGCGGTATCGCAGCATTTTATCACCTCTGGTCTAAGAAATATCTCTTTTCCTGCAGAGACTTGTACATTATTCATTACGTTTCTATCCATTGGGCCATATTCCAATGATAAGTCGCTTAATGCTAATAGCCAGATTGTATCGTTAATATTTAGCGGTATTGATGTTCCATTAATAGGTATCATCTCTTCTCCTTGTTTAAATCCTATAAGACCAAGTACATCCACTGTCTTTTCTGCTATAGGTTGGTCTATTTGTGCATTCAAGAGAGGTAAAATGATGGATAACGAAAGCATAAGAAGAATGATGTTAACGGATTTTATTTTCTCTTCCCTCCGAGATAAGAATGGCCAGCATAACTATTGCTGCGATGCTCAATGCAGGTATTATCGTGATTAGCTGTCTATTCGATGTAACAAGCCAGAGAGATAGAGGTAAAGTTAGAGCCAAGGTTAATACTGCTGCAAATGTGAGAAGAAGTATAGCTGGTCTAAGATCTGAGATAAGGTTTACACCACTTTTTTGTGCTGTTTCTTCTGCATTTGATTTCGATAATTCTGATGACAGTGACAGAAATATCATCACAGGAATCGCTAGAGTCATAGATGCTCTGATATAGATTTCTGCTGGAGGTAAAACAACATATGCTGGGTAACCTGTTATTATGGCCACTCTGAAAAGTTGGTCAATGGCAACGGTAACAAGGAAGGGTACACCGATCTGTTGACCTGCTACAGCACCTGCATAAATCATCAACGCGAATATGTATGCAAAGAGAAAAGCACCGATTTTTCCTACCCCACCTAGATTTTTTCGAGTGAAGAGCATGTAAATCGATGTGAGAAGAGCAAAAGTAATGTAAGCTAGGAAAACTCCTTCGAACTCGATTGGATTAGCTTCTGTTGCTATTAGGTAAATTGGGTATGCAAAAGGCATCCCTAGAAGCGATATTTCAAGTACTACCTGGATTAAAACCCACTTTATCTTTGTTATGTAGTTACCTTTTCGTATTATAAGATATGAGCCGATTAGTGCTAACCAGATTTGGAAGGATATAGTTTCCGCTGTGTTAAGTAGACTTGTTGCAACAGTCTGATTGGAAACGATAAGCATTATAGGTATTATTGCGATAACTGGAAGAAATTCTCTGGGATTACTAAATTGTGGCAACAACTGTCTTCTCCAATGTAAGTAAGGTTTCAGGAATTGTTGTGGATGTGGCTAGAAAAGTGGGGACACCTATTTGTTTAGATGCAAGTTGAAGTTTTTCGACGTAAGATTTAGAGTCTTCATTATGAATCATTATAATGATTATTTGGTGGTGTTGTTTCAACTTAGAAAGTGCGTTAGCGAATATGTCTGTCATACCTTCGATTCGTCCAAGTATCAATACGAAAGTCTTCCCAAAATCTGTTGGAAGATTCTCTTTTACAAGGTTTGTCATGTTGAAGTTTCTTTTCGAAGATTTTACCAGAGCAAGATGGTGGAGGATTGATGTTAGGTGGTTTGTGTTTTTATCTGGTTTAATAACTTTTGATAATCTATTATCGTAAAATATTAATCCTGTTTTAGTACCATCATTTATCAGACTGTAACAAATTGATGCAGCTAAGTCTGCAGCAACGTCTAGATTCTCGAATTCACCGTTGAGAGTGCTCATATCAGCCCCTACGTCGACGATAACCGTAACAGGTGACCCAACTTCTCCCACGGTGATCTTAGTCATAGGAGTTTGATCTGGATGTTTAGCCATAGACTTCCAAGATATCATTTTATATTCGTCCCATGGCTGATATTCACGCATACCCCATATCTCGCTACTCCGTCCCTCATTCCCTGAGGTGGTTAGTCCTCTAACACGTGCTCCTGATGTTCCTAAAACATTGGAACGTATTGGGTAAATTTTAGGTAAAACTAGGACATCATCTTGACTTGTTGTATTGACTTTTTGGTCAGATAACATCAGCCAATCTTTAATATTGAGCTCAGTTGGCGAAATAATGTGTGCCCCTCTTCGTTTAGCTGTAAAAGAATAACGATGAGTGTTTTCTTCAGAGGATTTGAAGGTCATCAGTCCTGTACCAAAGTTGAGTCCTAGGCTTTTACATCCAAAACCTAGAGAACCTATAATCGGGAAAGAACCTTCATATTTCACTTGGAGGGATACTGAAACATTTTCACCTACCATCAACTGGTGTTTTCCAACTTTGCGATGGACTGTGAATCGTCTTAATGACCCGGTAAATCTGAAGATCAAAATATCCAGAACTACCGCAAGGTAAACAGCAAGAACGGCCAATGTGATTTCAGGTAAAAGAGTGAAGCTTGAAACTAGTAACAATAATATTAGACTTAGCAAGATGTTTAGATGTTTTTTCAACTTCTAATCATACTGGAACTACTGCTTGCTCGATCGCCTCATGAATAATTTCTTGAAGAATTTTGTAACTCCAATCTTCCTTAACTTCTGGCGATTCGATGAGGATATTCGGTCTGACTATCAATCTGTGATTGAGCACATTAAAGGCTACAGCTTTCACGTCATCTGGAACAACAAAAGACCGTCCTTCAGTGATTATTGCATATCCTTTCGCCGCATAAAGTAGTGCTACCGAGCCTCGAGGGCTGCCACCAAGCATAACTTTTGGATGCTTTCTTGTGTTACGGACTATTTCGGCGATGTAGTCTAGGATTCCATCACTAACCTGTACATCTTTATGCATTAGTTTTTGAGCAGAAAGTATCGTAGAAGCTTCTGCAGCAGGTTTTACATCCATCATATCACCCTTAATATTTTTCATACTAAGAATCTCGACTTCCTCCTTCTTTCCAGGATAGGTCATTAGGGGTCTCATAAGAAATCTGTCGAGTTGTGCTTCTGGTAGAGGGAAAGTTCCCTCAAATTCTATTGGGTTCTTTGTGGCGATTACCATAAATGGTTCTTTTAGATCTAAGGTGAAACCATCTACTGTAACTTGTCTTTCTTGCATTGCTTCAAGAAGAGCTGATTGAGTTTTTGGTGGGGCTCTACTTATTTCGTCTACGACTGCTAAGTTTGAGAATATTGGACCATGTCTAAATTCAAATTCTAGGGTTTTTGGATTATAGATTCTGGTCCCGACTATGTCGGCTGGCATAAGGTCTGGTGTAGCTTGAATTCGCTTCATAGATAGGTTTAAGGATCCTGAAAAGGCCTTTGCAAGATATGTTTTAGCTATACCAGGGATTCCTTCTAAGAGAACATGTCCTCCACAAAGAAGCGTAATTATAAGGTCATTAGATATATTTTCATATCCAACTACAAATCGACGAATTTCAGTCTTTATATCTTCAGATAGCGTTTGTATATCTTTGATTTTTTTTATTTTTGTCATTTGGTGAAAATATTTCCTACCTTGATTTAGTATGTTCCTTTGCAAATATAACCCATTTTTTGTGATAAATAAAGTCATCGTACTCTATTTTTGAACATCCGTAGATGTGATCTTCTAGAGAATGTAAGATAAAATTGAGGTTTTCACTCTGACTTGGGAGATTGGGTATGATATCACTTATGACTTCCCGAATAGTACTGGAGGGTTTGAAGGTAAAACCGAGGGAATTATAGATCAATACGATCCATCCCAAAGTTCGATTAACTTTCTTATTCTGTTTAGATTTCCAACCCACTTGGGAACCACGCCAGTTTCTGCTAAAAATATCAGTTTTAAGCAGAATAATTTCTATCACTAATATTGCAGATATGATGAAGACTAGGATTGGAAGGTATGGTTTCAGTAGTGTTGTTAGACCGAATGGGTCAGTGATGGATGCTCACCTCAGTGTATGATATCTTTAGGGTTACCATCAGAGATTTGTTAGCTGCAGACCATGGGACAGATACATTGTTTGGGACTGTGTATGTACCTCGCCACTCAGATGCTGGTTCGACCTCTTGACGTGGTCTGAAAGTCTTTTCATTGGCGATAATTACAGAATCTATTTCAATTGGAATTCCTGCTTTATTCTCGTATGATGCTTCAAGTATATCACCTTCAGAAATTGTCCAGTTTCTGGATAATGAAAAGATATCCAAGGATGAAGGTTGTTGTGTAAAATCATGTTTTGTGATATTTATATTAGTTTGTTTATTGAGCAATATATATCCACTCCACCAATCAGAAACTGATATTCGGTAGTAACCGGAAGTTATGTTGATTACAGCTACACCAGATGAGTTCGTTTCTATGCTTAATGCATGACGTAGACCACTCGATGTTACAAGATCCATTTTTATTTCTACCCCACCAACTAGATATGTAACATTATTTCCTAAACCGTCTGCGTCTGTAACAAGTACCGTTCTGGCAAAAAGACTGAATTGTTCCTGAGGACGAAGCGGTGCATACGGGTCAGGGTAGCTAAAAAGTATCAATCCTACAATCATTACTATCAATATCACCAGAGAGAATTGTGTGAATGTTGAACGATTAAAAATATTAGAACGTTTACTTGATGACAAACTTATCTTTGAGATTATTTGGCCGATTATTTAAACCGTTTACTACTGCAGCATATCGAAATTGATTCTTGGTGAACAATGCTCTTGAATGTCTTCTTGAAGATTCAAGTATTTCTTTTTGTTTATTAGTGCTAACGATAATTTGTTAAATAAAAATGGATTTCTAAGCCATTAATTTTTCGATACTCAGTATATGTGGGTTCTATTTGATGTTTTCATGGAAAGGACATGAACCAAGGATTAAGCAATCGGCACATTGAGATTCAGTTTCAAGCTCTTCAAGATGCTGAATTTTTTTTCTTAATTCGATTCTTCGATCTTGTTTTTGTTTACGGGTATTGTCTATATCAGAAGTTTTAGTTTGCATTGGAGTTTTCGTACTCTTGCGAGGCATTCTTATATGATTCTTAGAATAATTGCTTTATAATTAAGCCTTTCTTCACCAAAGTTTTTCTGTAATACGTATGATGTGCAGTTGTTTTCTACTGGTTTTTACACCTCAAAGTAAGAATAAATGTAGATTAAGTTGAATATTTAGTTGGGTCAGATATTTGCGCTTCTTTGAATGCGTTCTTTCTGTTGTTGCACGATTCACATGCTCCACAGTGCTGCTCTTCTTCTAAGTAGCAACTCCATGTAATTTCATATGGTACTTTTAGAGTTGTACCTTTTCGAATTATGTCTGCCTTTGAGAAATTGTGGAATGGGTTCTCAATTGTAATATCTTCAGCTGTTCCGAGTTTTGCTGCGTCCTGAAATGCATCAACAAACTCTTTTCTGCAGTCTGGGTAGAATGGTGAATCAGATTTGTGAGCACCATAAATTATCTTTTTTGCTCCAATTGTGATTGCGTATGCTACGGCTATTGATAAAAAGATGGCATTTCTGAATGGGACGATTACTTTGCTTTCGAATTGGGCTGGCATAGCCATGCTTTTGTCCATAAGGACAGTTGACCCTCCAAATATCTGTTTTAGAGTGGATACATCTATCACTTTTGCTGTTGTCCCTAAATTTTTAGCGATTATTTCTGCACTATTGGTTTCTTTGCTTGCAATCTGACCGTAGTTGAAACTGATTGGATAAATGTCGTGTCCTTGAGACTTGGTCAAGTATGCTAATGTGCTACTGTCCGCTCCTCCAGATAAAACTAAAACAATTTTCTCTATCGATGCCATAGTTTCTCGCCTCCAAATTTGAGGAGTGTTTTATAAAGTATGTAGCCTAAACCTATTGTTACCACACCTACTCCAATAAGTAGATAGAGAAAAGTGATCAAGTAAGGAAGACCCAGTACATATTGAAGTAGGAATGCAACCCAAAGTGATATTATTACAGTGTACACGGTAAGTCCAGCTAAAACACTTACTTTTCTCAAATAATATATTGTTAAACATCCGAAGAATGTTGGAATTACACTTAGCATATCAATTGGTCCAAGTGGACTCGATATATTACCTACTAAAACACCTAATGTAATTCCGAAGACTGCAGGAAGGCCTGCTATAGGGATTATACCGAGAAGTATGTTGGCTGCACGGAACTGAATCTGGAGATAACTAAGTGGACCTAGTCCCACTACAAGAATAATGTATAGGGCAGCTAAAGTTGAACCTAAGGCTATTTCCCATTTTTCCACTTAATTTTCACCTCACTACACCGGGGTTTGTTAGGCGGAACGGGTGGAGGTGACTCCACTTACCCGCCACATATCCGTGCTGAAACTTTGTTATTTAAGTTAACAGGGTCATTATCAAAGACCTATTTTGATTTGTTTACTTTGCGGGAGATAAATGCCACATTATATTCTGATGGAGGGTCTGGTCACAATCCAGATATCTCAATTTCTTGGAACAACCTTTCACAGTAGAATTATTGAGAGATGTTTTTAGGATGTTGGAGCTAACTAAAAACTTTATTATCTAAGTTAATTGGAGATTATTTTGGATTATGCAAAAGATTATTTATTCTTTTTTGATACTAATCTTATTTGGAATATTCTTAATGCCAATCTTGGCACATGAAAGAGAAGATCCGGTTAAAATTCTTGAGATTGGAGAAGCTATTCCTAACATTGAATTAACAGATCATAACGGAGATGCATTTAATCTTGAAAGTGCTCATGGAAAAGTAGTAGTGATTTCTTTTATGTACACAAAATGTCCAGATGTATGTCCTCTTCAAACTACAAAGATAAGGCAAGCACAAGAAATGTTAGGTGAGACCTTAAAAGATGATGTTATGTTTGTAACGATTTCTTTTGATATTGAAGATACACCGGAAATATTGAAGGATTACGCATTATTTCATAAAGCAGATCTTTCTAATTGGAAGTTTCTTGGATCACAAGATGAACACGAAATTAAGGATGCAGTTGAATCTCTTGGATTAACATATGAGAAAACTGTAGAAGGACTATTTTCTCATGGAATGTTCATGTATCTTTTAGATACAGATCTAACAGTTAGTAAAATGTATCTTGGACAATTTCTAGATCCAAATGACTTAGAGAATGATATTTCGGATTTACTGCCTTCATCTACTGATTGGACCATACCCATAATTGTTGCAATCATTGTAGGCATAACTGCAGTTGGATCATTAATTCTTTATAAGAAGAATAACAAGAAAGAAAATATTCAGAATAAAGAATAGATGTTGATTTAAGCAGAGGATTTTCAGCTATATTTTCTGAAGAATTTACTTTAAGCAATATTAATACTTCTGATGGTTCCAAAATTAAAAGAAGATAGAAACCTTATTATTCACTGTTAAATAAAACCGCTAAATCAATGTGATAAGTAAAGAATGTTTCGTTACTCTTTTTCATTACCTCCACTTGAAAATTCAGATAGTGTCAAGGAAGATAAAGACGGGAAGCGTTTTACATTCAGTGTTTTAGGTATAGTAATCATTATTGTGGCATCCATAATAATCATTGCCCCAATAATATCGAATTCAATATTTGAAGTAAATTCAATATCGGTTTCAGATGTAACAGTTATTGAATCTCCTGATAAGTGTGAAGTTTATTTTACATTAACAAATTCTGGTGATGAAGAACATTTTGTGGATATTGAAATGTTTGTATATTTACGGGTTGAATATCAAGAGGGCAGAGGGGGTTCTTTGTCAAATCGTTATTATGCTATTCAAGAACAATTTTTTATTAAAGCAAACACAATAGAAGAAAGATATATGCAATCAGAACGTGTTCCAAAGTATTATTGTAAATATCCATTGACAAATATTGAAGTTATAAAAAATTAAGTTCAATTACATATGATGATACTTGTATATAGTTGGACGTGTGTCTGTAGTCTAGGGAATAATGTTACTTCCGTCTTGTAAGGGCAATAGCAATAGCGATACCTGCTATAGCGATTCCTGCGCCAAGCAGAGTTAAGTCAGAGGATCCTGTTATAGGAACCTCATCCGTAAAGGTGGATGTCGTCGTCTTTGTAAGGGTCTCTCTAAGGGTCGTTGTCAAGAGATTCGTAGTAGCTCTAGTAACGGTAGTTGTAGTAATCTGGGTACTCGTAGATGTTGTTGTGACAGTTTTGGTTACCGTATTCTCTACTTGAGCAGCACCTCCATTTGGAGTATCACCGGGTACAACGGTGAAGGTGTCAGACCATTCACTCCATCCGCCATGAACATTGGGGATATTCTCCTCCAAGCGAGCTTGAACATGGAGTGGTTTACTTTCGCTTCCAAGATTATATGTTACATTAAAGAAAGTAGTTGTGGGCCTAGGCGAGATATTTATGTGGTCAAGTTCTGTCCAGTCGACTCCGTTGAGTGATGTTCGGATCTGAAACTTACTTGGGTATAGGGTATTTGAAGGTGGGTCCGACTTTTCTGAGAAGTCGAATGTTATTGTTAGGACAGTTTCGCCTTGAGCATTAGCTACCCAAACTATTTGTGGCTTTGACTCCCATTCATGCATGTTTGCAGAACTTAACTGCATAGAGAGTATTAGAACTGCAATAAACAAGAAAACTGACCTAAATCTATTCATCTCCTTCAATCCACCATGTAATTGTGGAGATAAATAAAAATCCATTTCATTTAAATCTTCAAAAACTTATTCTGCCGTAGTTAAAATAAACCCTAGAAAAAAGGTGGAGAAAGAGCAATTATTCTGCTAAGGATATAGTTGCTAGTTCTTCAAGTGTGTCTATGTTGTTTGCAGATATTTTGTTATTTGAGATTGTGTAGAGTATATCGTCGATGTATAGGCTTCTTATTATTTCGCTTGGAGAATACATGTAATAGCCACTTTTAAGGAAAATGTCTGGGTCTGTTATGTGGGTTAGTGTTCCTATGAGAGTTATTCCGGTGGTTGTATCTATGCTGAGTGCGTATGCTCCTTGGAATATGTATTCACCGTATGTTTCTGGAAGTATTCCTTGTGGGTATTTTGCTGGGTTGATTTTTGCTTCAAGTACCGGGAAGACCATGAGACCTGTTCTTGAGTCGAAAAGTAGTGCGTGTGGGTCGTATAGGACCGGTGATTCTGTTCCTCGGTCACCTATCAGGAAGGTACTCACTTGGATCGGGTTGTCTGGGTCAGCTATGTTGAAGAGAGAGATTTTTACTCCCTGGTACCAAGCGAAGTCTCTATCTTTTGCTGGGATCGCATCTTTCCCTATGCCGATTATGTGGTTTTCATCGAATGGGTGTAGATAGTTGCTGAATCCTGGGATCTTGAGTTGGCCAAGAACTGTTGGTGCTTGTGGGTCACTGAGATCTATTGTGAATAGTGGATCTATATTTCTGAATGTTACAAGATATCCTTTTGCCCCTATAAATCGTGCTGAAAAGATTTGTTCTCCTGGGGCAAGATCTTCAAGTGTGCCAACTATCTCCATTTCTTGGTTAAGAACGTAAACATTGTTGCTGAACTCTGATCTTTCCATATCGGATGAGCTTGAAGTTGTTGCTATTCGTATATGGTTCTCATATTCGTCAAGTGAGTATTGATTGAGAATTCTACCTGGAACAGAGCCTGATGCTTCTATAGCTATTGTTCCTTTGTTTATTGAGATTCGGTGGATAACTGTTTTTCCTTCGTTTGACCACCAGCTCCAGTCAGGGGTTACCACGTAGATGTTTCTTTGTGAGACATATAGTGTGGTTGCGAAACCAGATAACATTACCTTCATTTCTGTTTCTTCTGTTTCGTCTTGGATGTTAACTGCAATTATCATAGTGTAAGCTGCTGCTATGTCGTCGTTGTCTGAGTAATGAATTTCTCGTACAGGAACTATTTTGGGTTCCCCGTTATCATCTATAGCAGGTAGAACAACTTCGTATTCTTCCTGTAGCCAATATATTGCTGATTGGTCAGCTATAACGTATACCCAATTGTCAATCATTCGTGAGTTGATGTAGGTTCCATTCATCGAGACGTCACGGACAAGTTCTGGATGTGTTTTCTGGGTTATATCGTAGATTTTGATGTGGAATCCATCTACATAAGATACGAAATCGGGTTCTATAGCTATTTCTCTTTCTGCGTCTTCTTGAATTCTTGGATTACCAAACCAAACATTGTTTTCTTGGAAAATCACTATTCTATCTTGGTTAACGAATAGCCCAGTTATTCTTCCGTCTACTGTTGTATTTGAGATAAGCTGCATCTGATCTGCTGGGTAAGCGTTTATGATAAGGAGACTATTACCTGTTACAAAGTAAATGTATTTTCCGTCGGTCTTTACTATATCTGCTTCATCTACACCTGCAACTTGAATGTTGGTTTCACTAAATTCACTTGCTACACCAGGAGAAGCAGCTACATCCTCCATAGCAACTTCCATAAAAATTGGGCCCCTATTATTTGGATTATTGAATCCTTTCTCTATATAGGAATCAAGCTCAAACATCGAGTTGAAAGTCTTAAGCCCATCAGCTTCTACTTCAGGATTCTCAACAGTATCTAAAACAAGTATTGATGCCACCACTAAAGATGTCACCAATAACACCGCCAATAACGTATTTTTTTCCATCATTTACCGCCGCAATATGCATACATAGATTAAGGTATTAAACCAGTGATTAGAACTAACTGTACAAGTTTTAGAACACTGAAAAACCTTGATTAAAGCGTTTTTAGAAGAACATATTTTAGTGGTTTATTTTTCATTAAAATTAAATCATGAGATTCTTTTGCATTATTCATTATTTTGACTTATTGTATGCCATTTAAAATTTCGTCCACAATTATTACATATGGCCATATTATTCTAACCAGTGTACATGTCTTTTCTTTAAGTTTGACCAGCCTATACATATTTTTTGATTGATTTCTTGTTTTTTTAGCTTTTGTGTTTCTTCATTAAGTTTTATATCATCTTTATGCCATTTTATGCCTATCATCCAGTTTTCCCAAGAATTGAGATTTTTTCCTGTCCATTCACTAAATAATTCAAGTTCAAGACCATCTGTTTTAAGAATAAGAGGTTGAAAAGAAACTGCTAGTTCATAAAGTATTTCAGAAACATTAACTTTATCGTTAGTACAAAGGTCTATTTCTTTTTCTGGAAGGTCAGGTTTCTTTATGTACAAACTCTTCAAGCCTTCAGCTTCGGCTAGTACTGCACTATTGAAGTCTTGAGTAAGAAAGTAGCTGCCTTTATGAAAATCAATTCCTTTTAAGAATGATCTAAAATGTTCCCTAATTGTTGAGTCCCTAATTGTATTAGTTGAACTATTGGTATAATCTATTTCAGGCGGTATTGTACCTGTAAGAAATAATGTAATACCCTCCAAATCTTTGCTTCTATTCATCATCATAATTTCTTGGATCGCTCTCAGACATTGGCGTCTATTTGTTGCATTGTGTGAATGTCCAGCTCTATTTTCTATTTCACCCATACCTACCTTACTAAATACAAAAGTCATCCAATCAGGTGTGTCAATAAAATCACCAGATGGAATTTTTAGTAAATTATCAAGAATAAAAGAAGTTATTGTACAAGTATAAAAAATGTTGGTGTCTAATCCAAAAATAACATCATCCCATTGAGAAATTTTTGCTCTAAATTTATTAAAATCAGGTTTTAAAAGAGCAGACCTCATTAATGCATTAACCATTTTAGAATTACTATCTAAAAGAATTCTT
>Ga0208521_1000598_pt1 | contig 21730 bp, 18 predicted proteins | sample ETNtaG_24_FD_185754 | JGI IMG/M metagenome (GOLD analysis project Ga0208521, IMG submission 185754) | Marine microbial and viral communities from oxygen minimum zone, Eastern Pacific Ocean - ETNP201306SV47 (SPAdes) (version 2) | ecosystem: Environmental > Aquatic > Marine > Oceanic ... | reverse complement strand
CTACTACCCTGGAATCAATCGCTTCGGTATTTTCAAATTGTTCGGCAAAGCCCGGATACGCAGTTGCCTTACGCTGTGCCAGGAGGCCGTGATGATTCAACACCACTGCAGGAGAGGCGCATATGGCCGCATATAATTTCTCTTCCTGTTGCTGGCGTTTCAGCATCTCCACCAGTTCTTTCGAATTGCACAAATTCTCAGCTCCGGGCATACCGCCCGGCAAGACAATCAGATCATAGGGATCATTAACGCATTCTGATATTAATTTGTCTGCAACAAGTTTCATGCCTCTTGACGCAGTAACCTGTAGCTCACCGACTGATGCAACCGTAACATCAGCTTCCGCACGTCTCAAGACATCAACAATACACGCCGTTTCAATCTCTTCACAACCATCTGCTATCGGAACCAGTACTTTTTTTGACATAATATACTCCTTTCAAAAAGGTAATGAATGAAATGTTCTTTTTTTTGCTATCAAATCGTAAATCTAAAATCGTAATTCGTAAATTTCAATATCTTTCCTCTAGCCTCTTGCAGTCTTTGCTTCCAGATAGTTCAGGTACATCTTCCTTGATTCAAGTATAAGGTACAATGTGCCTGATACCAGGAACACCTTGATCAGGTCAACCGGTCCAAGGGGAACGGTTTTAAAAGCGGTATTTAATGGTGTATAAAGCACAGCAAACTGCATCAATATTGAGATCACGACGGAGGCGATTAAATATTTACTTGTCCTGATATCTATTTTAAAGTCTTTTGCCCTGTAAGTTAATACGTTGAATAACTGGAACATTACGAGGGTGGTGAAGGCAATAGATTTTGCCTTGACGGTTTCAACCCCATAACCGTAAAACATAAGCAGTGTTCCTGTCCCCATCACTAAGCCGACTATTAAAATGTTCTGAATAACGTCTCTGGATATTATTTTTTCATCTCTCTTTCTGGGCGGGTTCTTCATAATATCTTTGTCGAAAGGATCCAGTCCCAGCGCCAGGCCCGGCAGGCCGTCTGTCAGTAAATTTACCCAGAGTATCTGAATAGCGATCAATGGGAGAGGCCATCCGATTAGGATCGCCAGGAAAACAACAAGTATTTCTCCAAGATTTGAAGAGAGGGTATACTGGACAAATTGTTTAATGGTATTGTAAATACCTCTTCCCTCTTCTACTGCATTTACAATCGATGCAAAGTTGTCATCTGTCAGTACCATATCAGAGGCTTCCTTGGCGACGTCAGTTCCGGTAATTCCCATTGCCACTCCGATATCAGAATTTTTTAAAGCCGGGGCATCATTTACTCCATCACCCGTCATTGCGACAACATGGCCTCTCTTTTTTAAGGCATTTAAGATTCTAACCTTGTGTTCCGGGCTTACCCTTGCGCATATTACAATACTTTCGACTATTTTATCAAGCTCGTCATCACTTAATTTATCTAATTCCTCTCCGCTTAAAGCCTTGTCACCTTCTTTAAACAATCCTAATTCCTTCGTAATAGCAATAGCGGTAAGTTTATGGTCTCCTGTTATTACTACAGTGCTGATACCGGCTGCCCTGCATTTTATAATTGATTCTCTAACCTCCTCTCTCGGGGGGTCAATCATCGCCTGCAAGCCAATAAAGATTAAATTCTTTTCAACTATTTCAGATTTTGGTGTATATTTTTCATCTAATGATTTATATGCAAACCCTAAAACTCTCAAGGCCTTACTCGCCATTTTATGATTAACATCAAGAATTTTCTTTCTGTCCTCTCCGGTTATATCTTTTACCTGTCCGTTTATGGAAATATATTTACAATGATTAAGGATTACATCCGGTGCCCCTTTAATATAAGCAGTGTTTTCCTCATTAACCCTGTGGATGGTTGTCATGCATTTTCTTTCTGAATCAAAAGGGATCTCATCTATCCTGGGGAACCGGTCCTCCATTTCACTCTTTTTAAAACCGGCTTTCCCGGCAGAAACAAGCAGCGCACCCTCTGTAGGGTCCCCGAATATTTCCCATCTTTCATTGTGGTTCAATCTCGAATCATTACACAGAGTACTGCTCCTGAATAACAGTTCAAGGCTTGAAATGTCTACTTCCTCACCACCTCCCCGGACAAAAGACGCCGAGGACTTTGTCTGCATAAAACTACCTTCCGGTGTATAACCATCACCGGTGACTTCGATCAGTCTGTTATTGAAATAAATCTCCCTGACAGTCATTTCATTTTTTGTTAAAGTGCCTGTTTTGTCAGAACAGATGATATTAGTGCAGCCGAGTGTTTCAACAGCAGGAAGCTTCCTGATCAAGGCATTGCGTTTGGCCATTCTTCTGACACCAAAGGCAAGAGAAATAGTCACAATAGCAGGAAGGCCTTCAGGTATGGCCGCAACCGCCAGGGCCACAGAAGCCAGAAACATTTCAATCACAAAAGAGGTTTCAAACAGATCAGTTGTCAGGTATTCTCTCAGAACTCCTACTCCAAAGACAACTATGCAGATTCCTATAGTAACAAAGCCGAGCCATTTACCAAACTTCTTCAGTTTTACCTGTAAAGGTGACAGTTTCTCTTCTGCTTCCTGAACCATGTCCGCGATTCTACCTATTTCCGTATCCATACCGGTACCGGTAACAACGGCCTTTGCGCGTCCCTTTGTTACAATTGTTCCCATAAACACCATGTTCTCCTGATCGTTTACTAATATATTATTATCAAGAGGACCGGTGGTCTTATTGGACGGAACAGATTCTCCGGTTAAAGATGCTTCGTCTACATGAAATGCGGCAATATCAATCAGCCTTGCATCGGCAGGGACTTTGCTTCCGGTTTCTAAAAGAGTTATGTCTCCGGGAACCAATTCTCTTGAATCTATCTCCATCTCTTTTCCGTCCCTGACGACCGTTGCCTTCAGCGCTGTTAACTTTCTCAACGCCTCAATAGCTTTTTCTGCCTTAAATTCCTGAACAAAACCAAATACTCCGTTAAGGACTACAATAGTTGAAATGACGATGGCGTCCAGTTTTTCTCCTATCAATAGAGAGATAACAAGTGCGGCCAGGAGGATGAAAACAATAGATGAAGTAAACTGCCTGATTAAAATCTGAAATGGTGAAATCTTTTCTCTCTGTTTCAATTCGTTAACGCCGTACTTCTCCAGCCTCTGCCTCGCCTCTTCTTCAGACAGGCCTGTCTGAGAAGTATCTATCGATTTGATTGCGTCTGATATGCTTAAGTTATAATAATTGACCATTGTATTTTAATAAGTTTTTTCTATCCAACCCCTGCAAGCTTTTATCTCTTTCGCCTGTTGCCTTTCACCTTGACATATTTCCCGTGATAAGTAGAATTAATAATTTGTAATTCTAAACGTTTGCAGATTAAATTAACAATATAAAATGCAAATTAGTAATTCTGTGTTTTATAAATCAAGAGATCAGGACTGCCATTGAAACTCTACGAATATCAGGCACAAAAAATCCTTCACAAATATAATGTAAATGTTACCGGAGGCGAAGTGGTAACCGGTGCGGAAGAGGCAGCAAAAGTATATAATCAACTGGGAGCAAAAAGGTGCGTTATCAAAGCTCAAATCCTTGCAGGCGGCAGGGGAAAAGGCGGCGGTGTAAAGATAGTTGAGACGCTGGACGAAGTAAAAGAGTATACTTCTGAAATCATTGGTTCTCGTTTAGTAACTGTTCAGACAGGGAAAGAGGGAATAGAAGTAAACAAAGTTCTCATTGCAGAGGCCATTGACATAAAAAAAGAGCTGTATCTCGCCATATCAATAGACAGAAGTACATCGAAAATCACCATAATAAGCAGTACAGAAGGGGGAACAGAAATAGAGGAGGTTGCTTCAAAAACACCTCAAAAGATTCTTAAAGAACAAATCGATCCAGTACTCGGTATTCAAGATTCTCAGGCACACCAGATAGCACTTAATCTGAATTTGACCGGACCCCTATTAACAAAAGCATCCAACCTGCTCAAAAACCTGTTCAAGGTATTCGTCGAAAACGACTGTTCACTTCTTGAAATAAACCCTCTTATATTAACTCCGGATGAAGAGATATTCGCCCTGGATATAAAAATGGACATCGATGATAATGCCCTTTTCCGTCATAAGAAGTTTCAAGAAATAGATAACCTTTCAGAAGATAAAAGTGCCGAGAAAATGGCCTCAGAAGCAGGGTTGAGTTACATCGGGCTCGAAGGAAATATAGGATGTTTAGTTAACGGCGCCGGCCTGGCAATGGCTACAATGGATATTATCAAACTTCATGGCGGTTCACCCGCTAATTTCCTGGATGTGGGAGGTGATGCTCCCGTTGAAAGAGTTACAACCGCCTTTGAGATAATCTTTACAGACTCAAAGGTTGAAGGAGTATTGGTAAATATCTTCGGCGGCATAATGAAATGCGACGTTATTGCCGAAGGAATTATTCATGCCATAGAAAAAGTTAACATTAAAGTACCGCTTGTAGTCAGACTGGAAGGTACGAATGTTGAAATCGCAAGAGAAATATTAGACAATCCCGATCTTCACATAATCTTTGCCGATAGTATGAAAGATGCATCTGAGAAGATAATTAAAGCCGTAAACGATAGAAAATGAGCATCTTAATCAATAAAGACACTAAGGTAATATGCCAGGGAATTACAGGTAAGTCAGGGAGGTTTCATACGGAACACATGCTGGAATACGGCACAAAAATACTTGCAGGCGTTACTCCGGGGAAGGGAGGCTCCAGGGTTTGCGATGTTCCGGTATTTGACTCCATGAAAGAGGCTGTAGAGGAAACCGGATGCGACACATCCATAATTTATGTACCGGCACCATTTGCTGCGGATGCAATTATTGAAGCGGCAGAAGCAGGTATTAAATTAATCATTTGCATTACCGAAGGAATTCCAACCATTGACATGTTAAGAGTAAAAGCTTATATCAATACAAAAACAGCACGCCTGATAGGCCCTAACTGTCCGGGAATTATTACTCCGGGAGAATCGAAGATCGGAATTATGCCGGGTTATATTCATGCACCGGGAGCAGTAGGTGTTGTATCAAGAAGCGGTACACTGACCTACGAAGCCGTGTGGCAATTAACACAGAGAAATATCGGGCAGTCAACGTGTATTGGAATAGGCGGTGACCCTGTTATCGGAACAACATTTATAGACACCTTGAAACTTTTCCAGGAAGACAGCAACACCGAAGCTATAGTCATGATTGGTGAGATTGGCGGAAGTGCAGAGGAAGAAGCGGCAGAATTTATAAGTCAAAAAGTAACCAAGCCCGTAGTAAGTTTCATTGCCGGATTAACAGCGCCGGCGGGCAAAAGGATGGGCCATGCAGGAGCGATTATTGCCGGAGGCAAAGGTACTGTTGCAGAAAAAGTTTCATGTTTACGAAATGCCGGTGTCACCGTTGTAGACAGTCCGGCAGATATTGGAGAAGCAGTTGAGAAGGTGATAAGCTGACCGGGCCAGCTTTCGGTATGACTTATTTACATATTAACCAATGGCTAAGAAACAGGGAATTGTTCATATAAATCATAAAAGGTGTAAAGTATGCGGCATTTGTGTTCATACTTGCCCTGTACAGAATTATAAAATAAATCAAAGAAAACTCAAAGAGCTTGGAAAATGCATCGCATGTCTGCAATGTGAAAGATACTGTCCGGACATGGCACTTATTATAGATATTAAAGATGGCAAAAAGACTCCTACAAGGTAACCAGGCAATAGCTTTAGCTGCTGTAAAAGCCGGTTTAAATTTTTTTGCAGGATACCCTATTACACCTGCATCAGAAATTCTGCATGAACTGGTTAATCAGAAAACAATAAAAGTATTGCAGATGGAAGACGAAATTGCCTCAATCAATACAATTATTGGTGCTTCTCTGGCGGGTGCAAAGTCTATGACGGCGACATCAGGACCGGGCTTTTCACTGATGCAGGAGAGTATCGGCCATGCCCACATGATGGAGGTCCCGCTCGTAATTGTTAATGTTCAACGTGTTGGTCCCAGCACAGGCATGCCGACATTTCCTGCCCAGGGTGATATCCTGCAATGTAAATATGGCAGTCATGGTGATTACTTCCCCATAGTCTTTTATCCGAACTCGGTTGCGGAACTATATGAATTTACCTTCAAGGCATTTAATGCCGCTGAAGAATCGCTCAGTCCGGTAATAATCTTAAGTGACAGTTATGTCGGCCACCTTTACGAAACTATTGAAGAAGCTGATTATCCAATATCAAAAAGGACTTTAGCTCCATTGGGAACGTCCAATAGACACTTCACAGGTCTTACTCATGAGGGTTCAATACCGGAAACATCTGATCCCGAGGCACACAAAAAGTTAATGAATCATTTTAAGGCAAAGCAGAAGACAGTATCCGGAAAGTACAATAGTTATGAATATATTGAAAATAAGTCTTCAGATACACTATTAATAGCATACGGTGCATTGTCCAGGGCGGCATATGACCTTAAAGAAAATTTTGCAATTTACAGGCCTGTAAGAATTTTCCCGATAGTTGAGAAACTCAGAGACATTGCAAAAAAATATAAAGAAATTGTCGTAATGGAAATGAACGCAGGGCAATATGTAAATGAGGTTGAAGGATTGCTGCATCGTCAGGTTAAGCGTATTCCAATCATGGGTGGTAATATAGATTTAAATGAGATTTCTACGAAGCTAAGGAGAATCAAAAAGAAAAAATGACCAAAGAACTTACTTACCTTAATTATCTGAAACAGGACAGATTACCACACCAGTGGTGTCCCGGATGCGGCAACGGAATCATTCTTAAACTTTCCTGCCTTGCTATGGAAAAACTGAATTTCCCGAAAAAAGGAACAGTTATGGTATCTGGCATCGGCTGTTCCGGAAGAAGCGCCGGATTTTTTGATCTTGATTCAGTGCATACTGCACACGGAAGAGCGCTCCCCGTAGCCGAGGGAATTAAGCTGGCCAATGAAGAATTAAACGTAATGGTTATCAGTGGTGATGGCGACCTGTTTGGAATAGGTGGAAATCACCTCCTGCATGCCTCAAGAAGAAATACAGACATCACTGTAATATGCATTTCAAATGCTATTTATGGTATGACAGGCGGTCAATGCTCTCCCGCAACTGAAATAAGTTCAAAAACATTAACCACCCCACGCGGAAACGTAGATACACCTGTCAACGTACAGGCTATTGTCACGGCACACAACTGCTTTTATGCCCGTTCTACCACATACCACTTTAACCATGCAATGAAATGTATTTTCGAGGCATTGCAGCACAAAGGATTTTCATTTGTAGAGATAAAGAGCCAATGTATTACAAATGACGGCCGCAGGCGTGGTTTTAAGAATTCTTATGAAATGTTAATGTCATACAAGGAAGACTACAAAATTAATAATAACACAAATGCGTTAGAACACAATGAAATCGGGATAATAAAATGAAATACGAAATAAAGAGGCTTGAAGAGCACGAAGTTAAGGAGGCCGTAGAACTATTCAAGGCAACAGTCGATGAATTGCACGCAAAAAGCTCTAACATCGAACGTTCACACTATAAAGCAACTCATCCTGTTAAGAAGGTTAAGGAACAATTAAACGATAAAGAGAGTGTCTACCTGATTGGAAAATTAGGAAAGGAAATCGTTAGCTTTATGTTTGCCGGAGTCTCCGATGGCATCGGTAATATCCATTGGTTTGGGGTCAAACCGGAATATAGAAAAAAAGGATATGCAAAAAAGCTTATGAATGAAACGATTAAAAAATTTACAAGAGAGTCATGCCATAAAGCAAGGGTGTTTTCTTATCCAAAAGATAAAGGTGCGTACAAGCTGTATAAAAGTTTTGATTTTGAAGAAAAATCATTCATCGATGAACAGTTCTTTGGAATCAGCATAATTTTAATGGAAAGAACGCTGGCGCCTGTACCTGTCAAAAAGATGGCGAAAAAGATCGTGCTTGCAGGGGAAGCAGGACAGGGTATAAAACTCATGGCGCACACTCTTGGTAATATACTGGCTAAAATGGGAAAAGAGGTGTCGCTTAATATTGTTTACGGCACGGCCGTACGCGGAGGAGAAATAACGGCAGAATTGATCTATTCTGACGAAAAGATAGAGACCCCATTCTTTGATAAAGCTGATCTGGGTGTATGCTTATCAAGAAGCAAGAAGGGACAGATTAATGCCAAAGAATTAATTGTTGAAGAAACCGCATATACCAGTGACCTCTTACATCCTGTACAGGAAAAAGTGCCTTTTGCCAAAATTGCTATGGATGAATTCCACAGTCCTGTCTTTGTGAATATGATAGCGCTGGGAAGATTACTCAACATAATTGGTATTAAAATTGAAAAAGTAAATTTTGAATCAGAATTTAAATCAAAATTCCTTGAAGAAAATACTCGTGCTGTGAAATATGGCTATACTTACAGGGATTAAGATATGCAAAAATCTATTGTTCTCATAATCAGAGACGGTTGGGGCATAAATCCGAATACGGATCACAATGCAGTAAAAAATGCTCGTACACCAAACACAGATTCTCTCCTGAAGAAATACCCTAACACTGTACTGGAAGCATCCGGCAAGTCAGTCGGTTTACCGGAGGGTTATCAGGGATCTTCCGAAGTCGGCCACCTCAACATGGGTGCCGGCAGGATCGTAGAACAGGAGATGACGAAGATAATGAGCGACATTCAGGACGGGTCTTTCTTTAATAGCCCCATCTTCCGGAAGGCTGTCAAGAACGTCCTTGATAAAGATTCATCACTTCACTTAATGGGCCTTTCACAGGATGAAGGCGTACATGCACACCAGGATCATCTGTTTGCAATTATGAAATATGCAAAGGAGCAGGGTGTTAAGAAACTGTATATTCATTTCTTCGCTGACGGACGAGACACTGCACCAAGAAGTGCACTAGACTATATTGGTGCCTTAAAAGAAAAAATGGAGGAATACAAGATCGGTAAAATTGCTACCATTATAGGCAGATACTACGCTATGGACAGAGGCAAAAACTGGGAGCTTACGACAACTGCATACGACGCAATAACAAAGGGGCAGGGGAAAAGGATAGAAAATATAGAAGAGGCAATACAGGACACTTACAAAACCAGAACACCCAATGACAAGGATATGCTTGACGAATATATTCCACCCTTAATAATTGGAGATTACGAGGGAATAAAGGATGGGGATTCTGTCATTCACTTCAACTATAGACAGGACAGGGCTATTCAATTAACAATGGCGTTTATTGAAGATGATTACCCGGGAGAAAGATGGAAAAAGTTCGATATAGTATATTGCGGCCTTACCAGATATTACGATACATTTCCCTACAACATTTTAGAACCGATGGATGACAGGGGGGGAATGGATAACCTGCTTGGTGAAATTCTGAGCAAAAAAGGCATGAAACAGATTCGCCTGTCTGAGACGCAGAAGTTCAGGCACGTAACATCCTTTTTTAATGGTAAAAGTACTAAACCATTTCCTGATGAAGAGCAAATCGAGATTGCGGGCTCCTATGACCCTGCCACATTTGCCGACCACCCTGAAATGAATGCGTATGATGCTACAGACGAGGCTGTCAAAAGAATCAACTCAAACGAATTCAGTCTTATGGTCGTAAACCTGGCCAATTGTGACATGGTCGGCCACACCGGTGACTACGACGCTGCTAAGAGAGCAGTAGAGGTTGTAGATGAATGTGTCGGCACCCTTGTTGAAAAGATTTTGTCAAAGAACAAGATAGCCCTGATTACGGCTGACCATGGAAATGCAGAAGAGATGATAGACTACAAAACAGGCATACCAAAGACATCCCACACGAAAAACCCGGTCGAATTTATTTATGTTGCCGGAGACCATAATAATGTAAGATTAATCGAAAGAGGAACCCTCTCAGACATCGCACCCACTATCTTATATCTGCTGGGAATTGAGAAACCTGCAGAAATGACCAGTAATAATTTGATAATGGATCTATTATCCGGAAACAAGTAGTTGATGAAATATCAGAAGCTGCATGCATGGAACGTAGGTTATAAAAAGGCAGTTGAAATACAGGAAAGATTAAAAAAGAGTATTATCCTGAAAGGTTCGGCAAAAGATTGTAGATTGATTGCCGGTGCAGATGTTTCGTATATTAAGGGAAGTGAATTATCAGCTTGAATCTTTTTCTTCATGCGCTTTCTTTTTTATCTCAGCGCACTCTTTCTCTTTCTTGATTTTATCTCCTACTTGAGCAACAAACTCAGGGTTTCCTTCTGCAGACGCTTTCTTCTTTGCATCTTCCTTCAACTTTTTAACATCAAAAATATCACCCAGACATTCTTCTGCAGCACTACACCATACAACACACGTAGGAGCAACGTCTTTAAATACAGTTGCACCGCATTTACACTCGGTCTTCTCCTCGTCACTCCATATCTCAAGCATGGTGCCGCATTCTGGGCATTTTCTTTCAAGTGGTTCAGGTACCATGGTTTTCATACTACCCGGACATCTGACTTTAGCCATTTTGTTTACCGTCCATCTAAAAAATTGTAAATGTAACTTATATCATTAATATTAAAAGAAATATAATGCATCGTCAAGTAGTTTTTAAAGGTGATTTATAGCTCGTTAAATGTATTGACAACTAAAGTGTTTTGTGAGACAAATAATCGACATTTGAGTCTCATGAAAAGTTGAAATAGTAAAGTTATGGGTAACGCAAAAAAAGCATTAAAGCGGGATGAGGTAAGAGAGATTGACCGAAAGGCAATTGAGGAATATGAAATTCCCGGGATTATCTTAATGGAAAATGCAGGCAGAAATGTCGTAGAAGAGATTTTAAAAATGCTGCCCGATCCGGATAAGGCCAAAGTTGCAATCTTTTGCGGGAAAGGAAATAATGGCGGGGACGGTTTTGTGATCGCCCGTCATTTGTATAATAGAGGCGTAAATGTTTCTGTGTTTCTAACTACACAGATATCTAATGTCCTTACCGATGGTGATGCCTCTACAAACCTGAGAATTTTGCTGAATATGAATTTAGAAATAAAGGAATTACAGGAAGGTGATATCGAGAAGATTGGAGAAGAGCTTCAAGATTGTAATATAATTGTTGATGCAATATTCGGGACGGGTCTAAGCGGTGAAGTAAGAGAACCTGCAAGGTCCCTTATAATGAAAATTAACGGGTCCAACATACCTGTTGTATCTGTCGATATACCTTCCGGGTTGGATTGTGACGAAGGTGTCGTGCTTGGTGCGGCAGTAAAGGCAGCTAAGACAGTTACATTCGTTGCTGCCAAAACCGGTTTTTTTAAGGAATGCGGCAGGGAGTATACAGGGGAATTGATAGTGTCAGAAATTAGTGTGCCTAAGGAATTGATTGAAGAGCAGAAAAATAATTAAGTTCAAATGCCTCTAATGACTTTTAACTAACTAAAGCCCCCGGCGATTGCCGGTACTATAGAGATTTGATCCCCGTCATTGACCGCGGTTTCCTGATTATCCTTAAACCTTATATCTTCGTCATTAAGGTAGAAGTTGATAAACCTTCTAATTTGTCCGTTTTCGTCGCAAAGCCGCTCTTTAAATCCACCGAAATTAGTTTCGAGATTATCAATCACTTCCTGGATGGATTTACCCTCAGCAGTAACTTCTTCTTCTCCGTTTGTTAATGATCTTAAAGGGGTAGGGATTCTTACTTTAACCGGCATAATGTTAACCTCTTTCTTTTTAAATTAAGTTATCTCTGAAAAGTTGTTCTTATTATTTCGTTGGATTCGCTTTGCATTTTATTCAATCTTGTGTGTATTGTCAAAAGGTTTAAGCGGTACAAACCTCTTTCTTTTCCATAAGCGCATTAAATTCTTCTATGTTTGCCTCAATAATGGGTGGCTTCCCTACTTTGTCCATTACTGCTTCCAGCGTTTTAAGGCCGTTGCCGGTAATACTGATTACTATAGACTCATCCCTTGGTATTCTCCCCTGTTCTAAAAGTTTCTTTGTCACGGCTACAGCTACGCCTCCCGCTGTCTCTGTGAAAATTCCTTCTGTAGACGCCAGTAGTTTTATTCCCTCAATCAGCTCATCATCAGAAACATCTTCAGCCCAACCGCCGCTCTCATGAATGGCTTTTATAGAATAATATCCGTCTGCCGGATTTCCAATAGCAATCGAATGCGCTATCGTGTCCGGTATTACAGGCTTAATAACATCACTTCCGTTTTTAACTGCCGTAGAAATCGGTGAAGACCCGGAAGCCTGAGCGCCATAAAGGCTTGTATCAGAATCATCAATCAGCCCTAATTTTTCCATTTCCTTTATTGCTTTTCCTATCTTAATTATCAGAGAACCGCCTGCCATAGGCACTATTACGTGTTTGGGCGCCTTCCACCCAAGCTGCTCTACAATTTCGTGGCCATATGTTTTAGAGCCTTCGGCGTAATAGGGGCGAAGGTTGATATTTGCAAAGGCCCAGCCGTATTTATCTGCGATCTCTGAACACATCCTGTTTACGCCGTCATAATTGCCGTTTATGCCGATTATATTTGTTCCATAGATTGAGGTGCCTATAACCTTTCCCTGTTCCAGATTGGCAGGCATAAAGATATAACTTTCAAGGTTACCCTGAACTGCCTGTGCGGCAACAGAGTTTCCCAGGTTACCGGTTGTAGCGCATGCAACTGTCTTAAAGCCGAGTTCCTTGGCCTTGGAAAGGGCCGCAGATACGACTCTGTCTTTAAAAGAATATGTGGGATAATTTACCGAGTCATTTTTTACATACAGTTCATCTACACCAAGTTTTTTGGCCAGGTTATGTGCTCTTACCAGTGGTGTAAAACCAACCTGAGCTCCCACGGTAGGCTCACCATCAAGGGGTAAAAGTTCCCTGTACCTCCACATGGTTTTTCCCCGTGACTCAATCTTTTCTCTACTAAGTACTTTTTTTATCCTTTCATATTCGTAATCTACTTCCAATGGGCCAAAACATTGGCTGCAAACATGAAGGGCTTCTTTGGGATAATCTTTTCCGCATTCTCTGCACTTAAGACCTTTAACAAAACTCATTTTCATCTCCAGATATAAATAAAAAAAGCCTCTTCTTAACCATAAGACAAGAAGAGGCTCAATATCGTTCTTATCTTATCTTCCCCTAGCAGGTAGGAGTTAGCACCAGCATCCTGACATTCCGCCAGGACCGGCTGCTGTGGTTTCCCAGGGCCATTCCCTCCACCACTCTTGATAAGTTTCAATTTTCGTTCAAGTATCTTAGTTAAAATCCGGTTTAAAGTCAACAAATATTATGTAATATGCCTTATTACCATTCCCGTCATTAGCTTAGGGTAGAAATATGTTGCCTTGGGCGGCATCTTGTGTCTTTTGGTTGCAATATCTTTTATCTGGCCTATTTTTGTCGGGTTGAGGAAAAAGGCGATCTGGTACTCTCCTTCGTTCACTTTTGTAACCGAGTCTTCTACGCCCTGAATGTATTTGACACTTTCCGATTTTGAAATATTCTTTGCCTGTATGCCAAGTACTCTGTCAAATATAACTCCATGTAATATTCCGGTATCAATATACTTCCATTCAGAATATTCGCCCGATAAAATCGGATCGAGAAGATTTTCATCACGCAGCGTCAGTATATAGAACTTTTTGTCGCTTCCGCCCATGTACATGGCAAGCTTATGTTTTTGAGCATCCTTGCCAAGTTCCTGCATCAATATTTCTGTACTGCAATCATTTCCCATGTCACTGATTTCAAAAATCTCACTCAGGGATTCTTTTATTTTTTCCGGATCAAGGTCTTTTATATTCCTTGCCAATCTATGCGTTGGCAGAATTTGCAGTCCGGGGTCTTCCATAGAAACGCACATCAACATTACGTAGTCAGATGGAATGTTGTCATTACTTTTTGATGTCCCTTCATTGTCCCTGATCTGATCTCTGTAAAACAGGGCTGTTTCATAGCGATGATGTCCGTCTGCTATAAACAATGCCCTATCCTTCATTTGTAAAGTTAACTCTTCAATAACTGTTTTATCTTTTACAACCCAGAGCAGATTCTTGACACCATAAATGTCTGTAAAATCGATATCCGGGTCTCCTCCGGACACTTTATGTAAGAGGTTTGATACTTCACTATCTTCGTCTTCGAAGAATGTGAATACCTGGCTCAGGTTTGAGTTACAGGCTTTCATCAAATTCATCCTGTCTACTTTTGGCTTTGCAAGGGTATGTTCGTGTGGATATATTTGCCCGGTCTGAAAGTCCTCCAGTTTTACAAGAGAAATGAACCCCCTCCGTACGTATTTCTTACCTGATAATGTGAACTCTTGTGCATAAATATATATAGCAGGTTCAGCTTCCTCTTTCAGAATTTCTTCATTTCTCCACGTATTGAAGAATTCTGCGGACCTTGTATATTTGTTATTTGATTGATCATCTCCGGGAAGATCTTTACCCAGGATCAGTCTGATTATGTTTTCCGGGTGGAGTTGATAATAATCATCTCTTTCCTTTTCAGAGATGACGTCATAAGGAGGTGTGATTACTTTTGAAATGTCTTTTATTTTTTCGGGATTATATCTTAATCCCTTGAAAGGTAGTATTTCTGCCATTTTTGCCCTTAAAAAGTGTTAATAAAATAAATTCGAGTAGTGAAATTAGATTTTAACACATAAATAAGTCTTTGTGAATGGCAAAAAAAAGAATTGGTTTTTATTCCTGTAAATCCTGAGGTATCAGTGAAAACATGACAGAATCGTAGGTCTTGTCACGCACAATATGGCGATTTCTGTGAACTCCTTCCCTGACGGCGCCGACTTTCTCGGCAACACGTTGGCTGGCCCGGTTCTGCTCTGCAATGACGATCTCAAGGCGTGTGAAACCCAATTTCCCAAAGCCAAGCCTGCTGATGAGCTTTACTGCGGCAGTTGCTATTCCTTTCCCTGTCTGACTTGACCTGACCCAATAGCCGAGATTGGCGAAGTTGTGCTTCCGGTTGATTTGATCGATAGCACAGCCGCCAAGAAAAGTATTCTCTTTCGTGTCAAATATGACGAAATCATATTCGATACCTTTCGACCACATTTGTGGTCTGGAACTGAGCCATGACGTGCAGTCAGACATAGAATAGTCAGTATGGCACCATGGCGCCCACTTTAACATCTCTTCCATCGTCTCCTGCACACCTTCACAGATTACGGCAGCGTCTTCCAGCCGGCAGGGTCGTATGATAATATTCCCATCAGTAAGTTCGATTTTAGTTTCCAACATTCACCTGGCCATTGATATATTAAGATTAACCAACATCATAAACAGTTAATTTAGTTAAGTCAATACGCAGGCAAATAGCCTGGAAATGTTTTTAAGTGTTTCTGCTTTCATAAGTTAATGACAACATTGATCAATAAACTGCCGGTCAAAACTCCCTTTTTTCAGCCTTGTCAAATCCCAAGCTCTTTTCTCTTTTTCTGGATGTGATTAATCATGGCCCTTGCTGATTCCATCGGATCAATTTCGATAATCAGGGTACTTCCCGTAGTCTTTTCCTTCCATTTACAACGGTATTAAACTGAACTTTAGTTTCTAAGAATTCTAGCAAAACAGTTTTTGAAAGTCAATTTCGTGTTGCTCCGGGAAATTACGTAAAAGCCTCAAAATAAATGATTTTAATTTGCAATCTTTTCCTACTGTGATATAAATGATAATTGCGCTGTACTTTATATGTTAGTATATGAAATAACGAGAGTTATTACTTTTTAAAGAATTTCAAAAATGAGTGAAATTACATTCATAAAGGACAATAGCTTTGACTCTAAAAGGATAGACGACCCTTATATTCTGGAGGCCTATATTCCTGAGAAATTCAACCTGAAAGTTTCCGGGAAGGGCCTTCAATTGACAAATAGAAATGAATTAAGACATGCCGTTGGAGTGGTTGCCGCAAGGACTCTAAGATATTTCAGTACGAATGGAGAGGGGTTTAATGTATTTCGCACAAGGGGAATGGCGGTCTGGTGGCTCAGGCATATTTATAACAGCTTTAACTGGTGGCAGGCTTATGTTGTAAATGCAGAGGGAGAGCGGAAAGAGATGCCGATGTTGTATATAGGCGAACAATTCGGTTCTTCCGCAATAGGGCATAAGGGGAACGAGGCAGACATTGTGCTCAGCGCATTCGAGAATGACCGCTGCATAGTAGATCAGGAGTCTGATGGAGGGGCAATCTTTGCGGTTGGATACAGTGAAAGGAAGAAGTTATTTAATTCTCCGGATATGTATGGGGTGAAAACGATAGTTGGCAGCAAATACAAAGGCGCCGGTATCAGCATAACCTGTGGCATTACGAAAAATCTAAGGCTTATGGCAAGAAAGGCGCTGAAAGACAATAGCAGAGAGGCGACCGCAGAGAATATTCGTGACGAAATCAAAAAGATGAAGATTGTTGTCCTGGACAGGCTGCGGCATAAGAGACTCATAGAAACAATTAATAAACTCGGAGCAGAAATAGTCCTTGTTAAAGAAGATGACCTTACCCCCACTTTCGCCGTGTCGAGGGGAGAAGTTGATTTGATCATTGGAGTTGGAGGTATTCCTGAAGCTGTTTTGAGCGGCATAATAGTAGAGCAGCTGGGAGGAGAAATGACATTGAGGATATTACCTCTTAAGGTTGCGCAGGAGGAGCAGCTATTGGGCAAACTGAAGAATTGGGATCTTTTCAAAAAGAGCGAAATTGATATTTTGAGGAATTTTAAGATCGTAATGCCCGGTACAGAAAAGGAGGGGGAAATACCGTGGAACAGAATATTTACTACAGAAGATATAGTTAAGGGAAAGGATGTAGTCTTTACTGCAAGCGTTATTAAGAAGACCCCATGGATAAGACTCCCTGATGGAGAAGAAGTCCCCGGTGTGGATATTGTTCCTGAATCCGGGGATATAAAGGTACACGTAGTTCGTGTTGCAAACAATAAAGTTGAAGTTGTTCCTGTTATTTATAAGACCACTATTGAGAAATTCTTAAAGCAGTATACGGATAATCAGGACAAAGATGGTGAAGCGAATGTAAATATACTTTTTCAATTAGGAGATGTGTACTCAGAATTTGGCTTGTTTCAGCAGGCAAGAGATTGCATTCAAAAGGCTAAAATATGTAACGGTATCAGCGAAGATCTGGTACAGAAATGTAATTGCATATATGAATATATTTCAGGCCTGGATTTCCTTACAAAAAAATCCTTACAGACTCCAAAAGAGATAGTAGAACATTTTGAAAAGTCTGCCCATTTAGACAGGGAAGCCTTCCGTCCGAGGAGAATGCCTAAAAGATTTTATGAATATCTCGGAGATAAGGATTGCCAGAACCAACAGTATGAAGAAGCCGTTGAACACTATAAAAAGGCTTTAGAGTATAGTCCACATGAACTCAAACTGCATCGTAAATTAAATTCTATCCAGATGAAAGATATAATAGGGGAATATTTTAACCGGCTTGACAAAAAGTACCAGGAACTCAATTATAAAAACTTAAAGGATCTGCAGGAATGCAAGCTTAAAATAGCACTGGAAGTTTTTTATGACAATAAAAGACAATCAGATTTCTCTTGTAGGAATCCATGGCTTATTTTTTTCAGAAGATCTGTCTTACACGGAGAAACACCTTCTTACAAACTGGCGGTTTTAGTTAAGTTACTGAGATTATATAAGAAACTGGTTCGGGCTGGTGATGATGACCTCAAATTATTCTTGAATACGGAGTTTGGGATGAGTGGAGAAGGGACAGATATTATTACAGCTTACAGGAAAAAGCATGAAGAGTTCCATTCGGTCAGTGATCTCTATTTAGTTAAAGGGTTGAGCCCGGAGAGTCTTTCAAAATTACTCTTCCCGCATGTAAGGATAGAGAGCCAGAATGAACTGGAAGATTCCGGGATTCCACTGAGTATCAGTCTTGTTGATGCGGTGGAAAGAAGAAACAAGAACATATTGGAGGAACTTAAAGAAGGTTTCAAGGAAGAGGCGCAGGAACATTCGTATGCAGTAGCCGAAGCATATCATTATGTAGGCATGGCGCTTTATGATGTGGGAGATGACGAAGGGGCTAAAATTAATTATAAGCTGGCAGAAACAAAATTTAATGAAATAATAGAGAAGTTTACGGGGATAACACCCTTTAATGCACAATATCGAATTGGAAATCTTTACGAAGAACTGGCATTGTTATTTGAAAGTGAACAGGCGAAGTACTATGATAAGGCCATAGAATCTTATACCCATATTATAGATGAACAGAAATCAAATAAACTGTTTGGTTGTATACGTGGTTTGATGGGAATCAGAATATGGCAGGCTAAAGAGAGAGTAAGTTATATGGAAAAAGAGTTACACCTGTCGGATTCTTAAAATGCCAATCTTCCCTGTCTGCGTCCCCGCCAGAACAGCATGTCGGGCTGGCGAACGGATTCATCCGGGCGGGCGGGGGAAATTCGTGTCTGCCTTTTGCCTTTTATTTACTCATTTGATCTTCCCGCCTAGCAAACCGGCGGACAGGTTGGCATTGATTTGGCATTTGAGCTTTGGCATTTGGATTTGACTAACATTGAGCTTTGACATTTGGATTTGACTAACATTGGGCTTTGACATTTGAACTTTGTTCGTCAGTATTCAATCCTTTACCCAGTATAACATATACCCGTTTTGTACCCGTTCTTACCCTGTTGACTATTTCTCAAGAGATGTAATGATTCTCGTGTTCACCGCGAAGAAAAGGCAGAGCATCTTAGGAATGCAGGAATGCAGGAAGGGCAGGAAAAATGAAACTGGAACATGAAGAACTGACGGAAAAAATTATCGCGGCAGCAATTGAAGTGCATAAGACTCTTGGCCCAGGTTTTCTTGAATCAGTATATGAAAATGCGCTTTCAATAGAATGTGAATCTTGTGATATTCCTTATGAAAAACAGTGGGAAATACCATTATTTTACAAGAATGTGGAAATAGGTAAACACCGGCTGGATATGTTTGTTTTTAATGAAATTGTTGTTGAGTTAAAGGCGATAAAGGATGTGTCAAACGAACATTTTGCAATAGTTCGGTCGTATTTGAAAGCGGTAGGGCAAAAACACGGATTAATCCTAAATTTCTCAAAACCAACTTTAGAAATCAAAAGAGTCATCTTGTAACCTTTTTTTCCTGAGTTCATGCTTTCCTCAGCGGAAGCCTCTTTTTATTCGTGTCTTTCGTGGTTAAATTTTCTTTCTTTTCTTTTGCTTTTAACCTATATATATGTCTTACTTTGCGTTCTTTCTCGTCCTCGCTTGTCCTCGCTTGTCCTCGGCGCTTTCCAGTCCGGGGAGCGCCTTCCAGTCCGGGGAGCGCCTTTGCGTGAGTCGTATCAATCCTCAGGCTCAAAATATAATCCTTGTAAATCTAAATGGTTTTTAGTAGTTTTGATGTATTGAAAACACGGTTTTTAATTATTAGAATATTGGAAATTTTTTAGGAAAGGAGAAGAGATGAAAATATTTTTAACATTTATTTTTGTTGCTGCCATTGCAACTCTGGGCGTCATGAATGGGAATGTTCAGGCAGCAGACGAACAAAAGGCTGAAGCTGCTGTTGTTGCTGAAGCTGAGGTAGCTGAAGCTGCTGCTGAAGCTGAGGTGGCTATTGCTGATACTGAAGCTGCTGTTGTTGCTGAAGCTGAGGTGGCTGCTGCTGATGCTGCTGATGCTGCTGATGCTGTTGCTGCTTCTACGGAAGAGCCCACAAAAGCAGAGCATCCTGCAGAGCACCCTGCAGAGCACCCAAAATCAGAATAGCACGATCACGAGGCTGAGTAACCTAAGTAATAGCATAGTAATTTCAAAGATGTCACAAAGTAGGGGTGTATTGTTTGCCACGGTGAATCTGCCGAAGGCATGACTTTACGCCCCTACATTTTTATTAATTATCTAACATACCGCGAATGAGTAATTAACTAAGGATAAGAAGGCAAATGATGAGAAGCCGTATTGTTTTTATTATTATGTTCCTGGTGCTGGGCACCTTCAGTGTAACCCAAACCGCTTGTGTTACTGCTCCCTCTACTACAGCTACCCCAACTATTGTTCCCCATGTAGTCACTGCGGATATCGAGGCCGGAATACAACACTATATTGAAGAGCAAATGCGCTTAGGGGGTGGTTATTTTACACTTCCATTCAAAGAGGAAGAACTCAAACTTAAACTGGTTCGTGTTCACACCGAATACCTGGCAAACCTGGGTCCGCGTTACCACTTTGCCTGTGTGGATGTTGCAGATGTTGGAGGTGATTTATATGATGTCGATTTCTTTCTCAGGGGTGACCCCGGTTCAATGGAGGTTACTGAAACAACTGTCCACAAGATTAATGGTCAGCTTTTTTACGCATGGGAACAGAAAGAAGACAAGACCTGGCATCGGGTTCCGGTTGAAGAAGCATCTCGAGACCTTTTAGGGGTGCTCAACGGTCAGGACGAATTCGATTTTTTATACACGGTTGCATTGCCTGAAATAACGGAACCCGCCCGTATGTGGATCCCTCTGCCGACTTCGGATGCCTTTCAAACGGTCGAGGTAAGCTCCATGGAGGTTCCGGGGAAGAGGCAAATCTTAACAGAAAAGAAATACGGCAACCATGTTCTTTTAGTCGATCTTGACCGGGAAGACAGCAAAAAAAATGTCGAGCTTCTCTTCCATGTCCGAAGAATTGAAAAGGACGCTTATGTCGAACCTCAGTCAGCTCCGGAGGAGTATTTAAAACCGAATCGCCTGGTGCCTCTCAATGAAGATTTCAAAACCATTGCGGAGAAAGCTGTTGAAGGGAAGAATGGAGATCTCATGCGTGCTCGAGCCTTATACGACTACGTCATCGACAATATGCAATATATCAGGAACGGCGAGGGCTGGGGTAATGGCGACGCCGTTTATGCCTGCAATGTAAAGACAGGAAACTGTACTGATTTTCACTCCTACTTCATTGCACTCTCGAGAAGTATCGGTATCCCGTCACGTTTTTCGATGGGAGCGTCAATCCCTTCCGCCAGAAATGATGGAGGAATTCACGGTTATCATTGCGGTGCAGAGTTTTACGCTGAAGGGAAATGGTGGCCTGTTGATATCAGCGAAGCTGACAAATACTCTAATCTGTCCAGTTACTATTTTGGCCGTCATCCGGCAAACCGCATTGAATTAAGCCGGGGCCGGGATCTTGTCGTTGAACCGGGCCCGGTAACAGGGCCGATCAACTTTCTTGCACACCCGGTGCTTGAGATCGGCGGAAAACCCGCAGAGATCAGAGCCAAGTTTTCATTTAATCGAAAGCTCGTCTGCAAATAATCTCGCAGAAAAGTCATTAGTTATTAGTCATTCGTCAATTGTCATTCGTAAATCCCAAATCCCTGTCTGCCAGCCTGTCCGCCAGTTTGCTGGGCGGGTTTGCTGGGCGGGTTTGCTGGGCGGAGCTGTTTGGCGCGAACGGAAAAGTAATGAAGCGAAATTGGTTGCCGCAAGCCATTGCAGGTGGAATGCTTTTATGGGCATTATATCCCGGCAATCCATCCGGTTATTATACCCTGCTTCACTGGGTTTGCTGCGGAACACTCATCTACCTGGCCTATAAAGCCGTAAGTCTAAAAAGACGAATATGGATATGGATATTAGTGATCATGGCCCTGGTTTACAACCCAA
>Ga0208521_1000596_pt1 | contig 21731 bp, 15 predicted proteins | sample ETNtaG_24_FD_185754 | JGI IMG/M metagenome (GOLD analysis project Ga0208521, IMG submission 185754) | Marine microbial and viral communities from oxygen minimum zone, Eastern Pacific Ocean - ETNP201306SV47 (SPAdes) (version 2) | ecosystem: Environmental > Aquatic > Marine > Oceanic ... | reverse complement strand
AACTATATCCCTTTTTAAAAAAACCTTTATTAAGAGGGATATTTGGGTTGTTTGAATCTTTAAAAATTGGATACTCTACCTTACAATGGTCAGCTGAAATTAACTTGTCTGAAGAGGAGAATAGTAAAGAACCTAGTAGGTTTGTAGATATCCTGCTCACCCTGTTTTCCTTTGGACTGGCTTTGGGTTTGTTTTTTGTGGCTCCAATAGGACTTACATCCTGGCTATTTGATAAAGATCAGGATGCTTTCCTATTCAATCTTATTTCTGGTTTGTTTCGAGTAATATTTTTTCTAACTTATTTAATACTAATTTCCCTCATGAAAGATGTACGCCGCCTTTTCCAATATCATGGAGCAGAGCATAAGACCGTGTATAATTTTGAGTCTGGTAAAAAACTCGAGACTGCAAATGCTCAACAATTTCCAACCCAACATCCTCGTTGCGGTACCAGCTTTCTTTTTATTATCATGATAGTGGCAATTTTATCCTTTGCAATATTAGATTCAGTTGTTTTGTTTTATGTAGATGAGCTTAAAATATGGATGCGCCTAATCCTCCATATCCCTTTTATACCAGTTGTAGCTGGACTGGGATATGAAGTGCTAAAGCTTACCGCAAAGCATCGTAGTAATATATTCTTTAGGGCATTAGCACAGCCCGGTTTATGGCTTCAAAATATTACCACCAAAGAGCCAGATGATGAACAGGTAGAGGTTGCCCTTAGGGCCTTAAAAGAAGCTTTTGGTGATAAACTCTCTCAATATTCCAAGGGCGAAACCTATGTGGCAGAGGCCATCGGATGATTGATAAACTCCAAACTATTATTGAACGTTATGATACATTAGCTGAACTCATGAGTCGGCCTGATGCCATGCATAATATGAAAGCCTTTACTCAATTAGCCCGTGAACATAGCGGTCTCACTGAATTAGTTGAGCTTTCAAAAAAATATATCGACACCTACAAACAACTTCAAGATGATGAAGAAATTCTCAACGGAGATGATCCTGAATTGAAAGAATTGGTGCGAGATGAAATTGGGCATTTACGTGAAGACATTGCCTTACAGGAAGAAAGGTTAAAAGTACTTCTTATTCCTAAAGACCCAAATGATAATAAAAATACTATTCTTGAAATTAGATCAGGAACAGGAGGAGATGAGGCTGCATTATTTGCAGGCAATTTGTACCGTATGTACCTGCGATTTACAGAACGCCAGAATTGGAAATCAGAAATTATGACCCTCCATGATAATGAAGGTGGCGGCATAAAAGAAGTTATTGTAACCATTATGGGTGAAGGTGCTTATGGGCTACTAAAATTTGAATCTGGTGTTCATCGTGTGCAACGGATTCCGGAGACTGAGTCTAGTGGAAGGGTTCATACCAGCGCAGCAACGGTTGCAGTTCTTCCGGAGGCGGAAGATGTGGATATAGAAGTAAACGAAGGTGACCTTAAAATTGATACCTATAGAGCTTCTGGTGCTGGTGGACAGCACGTAAACAAAACTGAGTCAGCTATTCGAATAACCCATAATCCGACAGGGCTAGTTGTGACCTGCCAGGATGAAACTTCTCAGCATAAAAATAGAGATAAGGCTATGAAGGTATTGCGCTCTCGCCTCTATGAATTGGAAATGGAAAGGCAACACAATGAACGCGCAGATGCCCGAAAATCTATGGTTTCTACTGGTGATCGAAGCGCTAAGATTCGCACCTATAATTTCCCACAGGGTCGTGTAACAGACCACCGAATTAATCTCACACTTTATAAATTAAACGACATCATGGATGGCGATCTTACTGAGACAATTGAAGCTCTACAATTGGAAGATCAAAAAGCCGCCATGGAGGCAGTATAATTGAATTTTGTTCAACAACTTTTCTAAGTTGTTTCTGTTTTACCCCAACTATTAAACATATAACAAGCAGGAGGGCAAGCGTAATTCCGTTTTTAATTGTGTTAATCCGTGTCAATCTGTGGTTAATTTAATAGTAATAATATTTTAACAATTCAAATGACCACAAACACCAAGCTCTGGCGTATTATTGACCTCATCAACTGGGGTACCAATCATTTTACGGCAAAAGGTTTAAATAATGCCCGCCGGGAAATGGAATGGTTTCTCTGTGAGATTCTTACCTGTAAGCGTATTGATCTTTATGTTCGTTTTGAAGAAATAGTGGATGGAAGTGGGATAAAAATTTTCCGGGAAATGGTAAAGCGCCGTATTTCTGGTGAACCCTTCCAGCATATTATTGGCAAAGCACCCTTTTATGGTCGAGATTTTATCGTTAATCAAAATGTGCTCATTCCCCGCCCCGAAACAGAAATCCTTATCGAACGTATAAAAACCAACGGGAAAGCAGGTTCACTATTAGATATTGGTACAGGTACGGGTTGTATTGCTATCACAGCAGAAATAGAAAACTTAGCTGATAATATATTTGCTACTGATATTTCTGAATCCTCCATTGAAATTGCAAAAGAGAATATGACACTACATCATGTAGAAAAAATCCAATTTGCCCGCCATGATTTTCTAAGGCAAAATTTTAAATCCAATTTTGATGTAGTCGTTTCTAATCCCCCTTATATTGCTGTAAATGAAATGAATGCTCTTCAAACTGAAGTAAAAGATTATGACCCTCCATCGGCCCTCACAGATTATAGTGACGGACTTACTTTTTACCGTCATTTTTCCGAACAGTTTGATAATTTATTAAAACTAGATGGCTATTTACTTTTAGAGATTGGTGGTGGTAATCAACAAGATGCTGTAGAATCTATTTTTCAAAATGCAGGACTAAACACCGAATTCTTCAAAGACCTGCAACAGGATTGGAGAATGGTTGAGGTGCGTAGATGAACCTACTCTTTGCCAGCATTCAAATTGTGCGTCCATTGAATATGATATTAAGTCTGTGTGCTGTATTCATAGCTGGGTGGCTGGTAAACGATATCACCTCCCCCCTGCTTCCTTACACCGCATTGGTGGTTCTCTGTTTCGCCGGAGCATCCAATATATTGAATGATGTATTGGATATTAATATTGATAAGATTAATCGTCCAAATAGAATGCTCCCCTCTGGCCACCTTAAAATTCAGGAAGCATTATTACTCATGAGTATTTTGTATTCACTTGGTATTATGGCCACTAGTTATCTGCATCCTGTTGGTCAACAGATTGCACTAGCCTTGGTCTTACCCCTTTTGGCTTTATACACACCACTTTTTAAACGGCTACCCTTTATTGGCAATTTGGTTGTGGGTGCAATATTGGGATTGGTATTTATCTTTACCGAAGGAGCAATAATGGGTAGTGTGGATAAAATGTGGATACCTTTTTGTTTAGCTACTACACTTTCTTCCGTCCGAGAACTGGTAAAAGATGCGGCTGATATGGAAGGAGACGCTGTGGGGGATTTACAAACTTTCCCTAGAAAATATGGCCTCATAACAACCCTTTGGCTTCTGAGAATTCTCACTATCGCCCTTTGTTTTGGCGCGACAATTCCCTGGTTTGAGGGATGGTATGGAAATTATTACCTCTTTCTGCTTATTGGGGGTGTTGCCCTGCCATCATTGTATGCTGTGTTTATTCTTTTACAAGAAAATTCTGCTTCAGAAGATTATGCAATAATTGCTCAAATATTTAAGGGCACTACCATTGGTGGAATGATTGTTATTTTTTCTACAGGATTTTGATGCGTTGAGAATAGTATCAACGCTCCTAAATGCAGTGTTTCTAGGTATTAAATACAAAAATTTAAATATAAATGAACCCTAATTCTATCCAAAAGTGCCTTTACCATCAATTAACAACTATCAACTAAGCCTAAATTACTTAAGTAGTTCCTTCATCAAATTTTTCTTCGTTATTGCAGAAGCTGTCAGCAATCCTGAAAACAGAGCGCTGGTAACCCCAACGGTTAAAACATCCTGCCCAGTTAAATAGAGATTCTTAATTCCCGATTTTGGTTTCAGCCATTTCTGATGAAAACGATCTGGCGTATGATCAATACCATAGAGTTCTCCCCTAGGATAGTTGGCCAAACTCTTAACCGAAAGAGGGGTAGAAAGTTCACTGTAAGCCATTGCTGCTTTCGCCTGTGGAACGTGTTTATATACCGTTTTTAAAATACGTTCACTTAGTTTTTCTTTCATTTGCTCATAATCGCTTCCCCGCTTTTTCCATGGTTCATCCTTCCAATTATCATAATCTGACCAATTAGCAACTGTGATGGCTTCCATTGTTGCGAATCCGGGATTTTCTTTTTCAAAGGCTGGATCTTTAGCAGATGGAAACGACACATATACCACCGGCAAATCTGCATTTGAATCCTGCATGAAATCTCTAACATTTTTATCATGATCATAACCGGGATAAATCCATAAATTAGTATCACTGAGCTGCAACTCTTCTGTAGATTTATTTAAACCAATGTAAAGACAGATATACGATCCCGTTGGGGTAACGGTCTTAAGTTGAGTGGACATCTGTGAATAATCCTTATTGCTCCTGAGAAAATTACCATAGGTATTCATTACTCCTGCAGAGCTGATAATGAGGGGGGCCATAATTTCATCCCCTTTTTCTAAACGAACACCTATGGCCTTTCCTTTGTGGGTAATAATTTCATCCACGCCTGCATTCACGTATAACTCACCGCCCATACTGTGTAGATAATCCACGGCTGTTTCAGCTATTCTGCGGGAGGTTCCAATAGGATAATTTCCACCATCCAAATAATGACGCACCACCATTGCATGCATGGCAAAACTGCTGTGCCCTGGCGGCAGTCCATGGTCACCCCATTGACCGCTGAGTACACCCAGAATAGTTTCATCATTAAAAATATCCATAATCACTTCTCTGGTGGTTTTATCTGAATGGTTAAAGAATTTTCGAGTCATTTTATTATAAGTGAAATTCGCCAGCCAATTGGGCAGAGCCTTATTGGCAAAATAGGATTGACCCGATTTCACAGCCCCATCCACCATTTGAATATATTTACGCATTTTATTTTCAGTCCCGGGGAAATAGCCCCCCATATCTTGGATGAATTGCTCACGTGGAGCTACAAAATTGTACTGCTTATCGGGAAAAATGATACGGTCATAATTATTCCCCATTTTATGCCATTCCAATTTACCATCACTAACCAAATCAAATAATTTTCGCACAGGTGAGTTAGGATTGTGCACCTCGCCAATATAATGAATGCCCACATCCCACTCATAATTATCCCGTTTAAAAGTATGTGTCCAACCACCTGCTTTAAAATGTTTCTCCAGAATGAGCACTTTCTTACCCTCCTTGGCCAAAAGTATTCCAGAGGTCAATCCGCTGATGCCAGATCCGATGATTATTACATCATATTTATTACTGGCATATTCACTTCGCCAACCAGACCATTTCTTCAATATAATTTCCTTTCAATTAATATGGAAATTTAGGATAGATGGATGGGATTTCAATCAATTATTAGATTAACTTTCCCCTATGAATTTGAAATTAATCCTTCTATTTATCTTCTAAAATGATTTCTGCAAAAACAATATAAAAGTAGGAATTATGGCAACGGGGACTCATAGCTACATTCAAGATCAAAGAAATGAAAATATTATCATATATATTAATGGTGAATTCTTTCCCCGGAAGGAAGCTAAAATATCTGTTTTCGATAGTGGCTTTCTATTGGGAGATGGTGTTTGGGAGGGTATTCGCCTTTACAATAAAAGACTCTGTTTGATTGATGAACATCTTGAGCGCTTGTATCGTGGGGCGGAAAAATTAAAAATTGGACTTGGAAAGTCCAAAGAAGAGCTTATTGCGCTTATATATGAAACTGTTCATGCCAATGCAATGGATTCGGATGTACATATTCGTCTCATTGTTTCCCGTGGACTGAAACAGACCCCTTATCAGCATCCTAATGCCAATGTAGGTGGAGCTTCTATCGTTATCATTCCCGAATATAAGAAAGCAGATGCAACCCTGTTAAGTAAGGGCATTCGTTTATGTTTAGTGGATACAGTAAGGGGTGCCCATAATTCTCAGGATCCACGGCTGAATACACTGAGCAAACTGAATTGCATTTTCGGGTGTTTGGAGGCAGACGAAAAAGGTTTTGATGAAGGTATAATGCTGGATATGAATGGCAACGTCTCCACCTGTAATTCTACCAATTTCTTCATTGTTAAAAATGGAGAGGTGTGGACATCCACGGGTGAATATTGTCTGCCAGGAATTACCCGTGGGAACATTATCAAGCTTTGCCGTGAAAACCATATTCCCGTTTTCGAGAAAAATTTTCAAATGAAAGATGTCTATTCTGCAGATGAAGTTTTTGTTACAGGGACCTTTGCTGGGGTAATTCCAGCGATACAAGTTGATGATACCCCTATTGGCAATGGAAATTCTGGTTTAATAACGGAAAAATTATATCATCTTTACAAATCAAAAATTGCTGCTCTGTATCCGGGAGAACCAAATTGAATGCTGTAAAAATAGCCATGTGGTCTGGTCCGCGGAATATTTCTACAGCGCTCATGCGTTCATTTGAAAATCGTAACGATACTTTTGTGAGTGATGAGCCCTTCTATGCCCATTTCCTGAAACAAACCGGCGTAGATCATCCCATGCGGGATGAAGTGATAAAATCGGGAAATCCTAATTGGACTACAGTATCTGATTATCTTACAAATACCATTCCAGATGGAAAATCAGTTTGGTATCAAAAGCATATGGCGCAGCATAATTTGCCAGGGGTTGATCTAGAGTGGGCGGAAAAGGTTTTCAATTGCTTCCTCATTCGTGATCCAAAAGAGGTTATTTTATCTTATACAAAAAAATATGCGATTTCCTCTGTTTATCAATTGGGGTTTCCACAACAATTTGATTTATTTACACAGCTCAGAGAAAAAGGGGGGGTTGCTCCAATTATTCTGGACTCAACAGATATCCTGACAAACCCAGAATCAATGCTTAAAAAATTATGCCGTACATTAGGGATTCCCTTTACCAACAAGATGCTCAAGTGGCCAAAAGGGCGTCGTAAATCGGATGGGGTCTGGGGAAAGCATTGGTATAATGCCGTAGAACAGTCAACAAGTTTTCAAGCTTACCAAAAAAAGTGTGAAAAAATACCTATTGAATATACTGCAATTTATGAAGAAAGTATAGAATTCTATCTACAACTATATAATCAGAGGATACAATAAAATTAGCGCCCTTTCTCTAGGTTTTATTTCTGATTTAGATATTACTGAAGAAACTGCCCTTGTATTAATTTATTGGCAAAATTATATGCATCCAAATATTAAAAAAACAGTTCCCTGTATGAACATGTTTTGTAGTCAATAACTCAACTGCAATGGAAAACAAATATTGACAAGTTTAACCGAAAGTAAATCCGCAAGAATATCTACATTATGTGCTCTATATTTTGCTCAGGGATTCCCCTGGGGATTTATGACTACAGCTTTGGTGGCATATCTTGCTAAACAAGGGCTCACCGTAGAAGATACTGGACACCTTATAGCAATGGCAATCCTGCCCTGGACCTTCAAACTCATCTGGGCACCCCTTATAGATTCATTCAATTTCCCTGCTATGGGCAGACGACGTCCATGGATAATTTTCGCTGAAATTATGATGGCAGTTACATTAATTGCAATGGCTATGAGTGAGGATATCGCTTCTAATTTGACTTTTTTAGGATGGATGTTTTTTCTACATAATTGTTTTGCCTCATTACAGGATGTCTGTACCGATGCCCTGGCTGTTGATATTCTCCATCCTGATGAAAGGGGCCAGATTAATGGCTATATGTGGGGATCAAAAATAATTGGAGTGGGATTTGGCAGTTCTATTATGGGCACTATTTTGGTCAAGACATCTCTTAATACTGCTGTATTATTTCAAGCGGGTTTGGTGTTGGCTGTAATGATTTTTCCTCTTTTTTTTAGGGAGAGGACTGGAGAAAAACTCCTTCCTTGGTTAAAAGGAAAATCTGTGTTGCCTGGCGATTTTGTAACCGTCAGAAATCCACTTGCTGTCATAAAAGATTTGCTGAAAGGGCTTTCTATAAAAGCAACTTTTATTGGGGCTATATTTTTACTCATTGCCTCTATTGGCGATGGAATAAATGGCGCAATCCTTCCTGTATTATTTATGCAAGACTTAGGTTGGGAACCAGATTTTTACTCTCAAATTGTGGGAGGATTGGGAACTATGTTGGAGTTTATTGGTGCGCTGTTGGGTGGATTTTTAGCTGATAAGGTGGGGCGAAGAAAAATCATTGCCATTGGATATGGAGGATTTGCCATGACAGCAATTTTATTTGGTATATTTTCTGCTTATTGGGAATTCACCTACTTTTCGTCCGCCTATTTAATAATATCACCATTTTTTAGGGCATTGGGCGCAGTAGCAATTTTCTCCCTTTTTATGAAAATATCATGGACAAAATCTGCAGCCACTATGTTCACCAGCTATATGGCAATGTCTAATATGTCATCTACCGCCGGCAGTAAATTGGCGGGCACTTTAAATAACTATGTTTCTAACGATATAACTTTTATAGTAGTAGGGATTCTTGCTGCTATTCCTCTGGCTTTACTACTTGGCATAAATGCCGATGAATATCCCTTTCAAGAGAACCCCTAGTTATTGTGTAGAATAAGTATGGTTGATATTATGAAACATAAATGCCCAAATATCTGTTGCTGCCTGAATTCGTTTCGAAGTTGGCATTCCTGCCCCATGCCCTGCATCTGTTTCAATCCTGATTAACAATGGATTTGGATTATCCGGGTTTTTCGCCTGCAAGTTGGCGACATACTTAAATGAATGCGCTGGAACCACCCTATCATCATGATCGGCCGTAGTCACCATCACTGATGGGTAATTGCCATTTTCTATAATAGTGTGTAATGGTGAGTAGTTATAAATATAATTAAAAATATCAATAGACTCTTCCGGATCACCATATTCAACTGCCCAGGCCCAACCAATTGTGAATTTAGTGAATCGTAGCATATCCATAACCCCAACTGCAGGAAAACCCACCGCACATAAATCCGGGCGCTGATTTAATACCGCTCCAATAAGCAGTCCACCATTAGAACCACCCTGCACTGCAAGACGGTTTTGACTGGTATAATTCTCTGAAACCAAATAATCAGCTGCGGCTATAAAATCGTCAAATACATTTTGTTTAAGTATATCCATTCCCCCTTCGTGCCAGGCTTCCCCATATTCACTACCGCCTCTTAAATTAGCAGAAGCGTAAATACCACCACTTTCCAGTAATATCATTCGGCTGACACTGAAATATGGATTTATACTGATGTTAAATCCGCCATAGGCATAGAGGAGGGTGGGTGCTGTTCCATTGTATTTCAGTCCCTTTTTATGGGTAATAAACATGGGTATTTTCGTACCGTCTTTACTGGGATAAAACACCTGCTTGGTTTCATACAGTGAAAAATCTACCTCAACCTTGGACTGCCTGTATAGAGTGGAGGTATCGGCTTCAATATCATACCTGAAAATGGTGGGTGGATAGGCAAAACTGGTAAAATTATAAAATACTTCGCTGTCGTTTTGTTTACCACCAAAGCCTGATGCGGTTCCAATTGTTGGTAATGCAACCTCCTTTTCCAACTCTCCATCCAAGGAATACACATATAGGTGGGAGCTTACATCTTTGGAATATTTTACCAAAAGCTTCCCTCCCGTAATGGATACAGAATTTAAGGGATATTCTGACTCTGAAATGACATCTTTCCAATTTTCCGGGTTTGGTGTATCATAGCTGAACTTAACCAGTTTCCAATTCTGTGCTTTATAATTCGTTTTGAGATAAATGATGTCTCCAATGTTTCCTACAATTCCATGATCAAAATCATAATCTTCCATTATGGTTGTAAATTGATGTTCACCCGGTTTTGCCTTTGTAATGTACAGGGCTGTTCCGCTAGTTCCCTTTGTGCGGTAGAGATACACAAATTGTTCGTCTTCAGAGGTACCTACATAGTTAGAAATCTTTGGGTTCTCCGGGTCCGAAAATATAAGATTATCCATTTTCTGTTCGGTTCCCAGCTGATGGTAGTACACCTTGGCATTCTCGTTACTGGCATCCAACTCACCGCCTTCTTCAGGCTTAGGATAGCGGGAGTAGTAGAATCCATCTCCGGCCCAGGCCATCCCTGAAAATTTAATCCATTGTAAATGATCTTTTCTGTCTTCTCCTGTAGATAAATCTTTGATATAAAATTCTTTCCAGTCCGACCCGCCAATAGATTTGGCATATCCCAGTAAATTCCCCTCATGATTGAAATAGGTGCCGGAAAGTGCCACAGTGCCATCCTCCGAAAATGTATTGGGGTCTAATATGACCTTTGCTTCTCCTCTAAGCTCATCTGAAGAATACAGTGCCGATTGATTCTGCAACCCCTCATTTTTATAAAAGTAATATTTTTCTCCTCGTTTAAAAGGGGCTGAAACTTTTTCATAATCCCACATTTCAGTCAATCTTTCTTTTATGGCATTCCTTTGGGGTATGTTTTCTAAATATGTGAATGTTATTTTATTTTGGGCTTCTATCCACCGGGCCGTTTCATCGCTATTATCATCTTCCAACCAGCGATAGGGGTCGGCAACTTCGGTTCCAAAATAATTATCACTTACACTTTTATCTGTGCGGGTTTCTGGATATAGAATTGTATTTGCGTGGTTTTGATAACAACTGGATAACAGGACTATTAATAATAACCAAATTAATCTATATTTCATGTTTTCTGTTCCTGCTTTAAAAAATTATTTATATGTGTTTTGACTCCGTCAAAGCCTTGGTAGGCTTGACATTGGAATTTCTCATTCCCGTTAATCATAGCTGATAGACGTTTTCCTGTAATAGGTCGATATAAACATAAAACCGGGATTTTCAACTTTTCGGCAATACCCAGTTCATATCCAACGCCCAAAGAAGGGGTGCTCACCTCTGCCACTACCACATCTGCAGATTGCAACCAGCTTAAATCACGTTGAAATATATCATTATCTGTTCGGGAAACTTCCCCTTTTTCACTTAATTCAGTGCTTCCCACATGCTCCGTTAATACAACGCCGAACTTTTCAAGATAGTGAATAATATTAAAGTAAAATTCGGAATCTTCACGTCCTCCTCGAATTGCGCCAGCAAAATAGATTTTCATAGAGGAAATATTACCAAATAATTCGTAAGTTACTGTAACTTTTTTATTTGGAGGAATATTAAATTTTTATCATGTATAAACTATGTACTATAATCTTGATGCTGGGGATGTCATTTTCGGCGGTTGCTGTGGAAACAAGGGCTGGCAGAGACCTGGTTTACTTTTCTAGTGGAGAACTGCATCATTTAGTGGGAGAACCTGAATCAAGTGTTCGAGATTACCTGAAAAGTATCCGAGATAAACTGGGTCATGAGAATGCCCACAGGTTTCCTCTTGATTATTACAAGTATGGGAAGTATGGTACTGGCCATTTTTCCTTTCAGCAGACATATAATGGTATTCCTGTATTTGGGCGATACATCCGCGTACATATACAGGGTAGTATAATAACCAGTATCTCTTCCAATATAGATGATATTGATATTTCTGTGATCCCTGTAATAACTAAATCTGGAGCTATGGATATTATTCGCCCAAACTATATTTCTACTTCTACTTATTTAAAGTACCAAAATTTGCAAATTTATATTCATAATAGCATTCCACATCTTATTCACAGTATTGATGCTGTGAGTTTTGAAGATGCCTGGCGCTATATGGTAGATGCCCATACCGGAGATGTTGTTGACAGGTTTCCCCTAATCTATGAAGAGGGGCCTGCTATTGGCAGCGGCATCAATCTTCTCAGTGAAACTGTGGATACACTCTATGTCTATGAGGGTAGCAGCTTTACTCCTATTGGGCAGGATATTGTAACTCCCTACCTTCTATGTGAAGAATACTGTTTTGATTATGGTGACTGTGGCGGAGATAGTTATTCGGACTGTATGATTACCCCTCAGCAGGGAGATTGTGAAGATGGTTATATTTTAGACTGTGATGGGGAATGTTTTAATGACTGGTATATGCAGTTTCCTGGAGTGGGAAATGGCTTCTGCAATGACCCCTGGCTGGATTATGCCGAAGAGGATATTGTTTTAGGCCCATACAATATGGTGGATGAAAGTAATCCCGAACTGGGTAATATTTACACCATAAACAGTTATGGTGGGTTTTATACAGATCTTTCTTATGTAAACAGTGAAACCACCGAATTTACAGAAACTTCTACATCCCTTTCCCATAAATCTGGTGTCAGTGCTCATGATTATCAGCGAAAAACTCTAGAGTATTTTTGGAATCATCACGGATATGCCGGCATTGACGGCAATGGCAAGCGGACCATTTCAGTAGTGAATTATACCAATGTGGCTGGGGGGCTTGACCAGCGCAATGCCTTTTATAATGCAGCTCTCGATGCTCTTACCTACGGCCTTGGTGGAAACGGCTATCGTCCTTTCTGTGCTGCCCAGGATATTGTCACCCATGAGTTTGCTCATGGATTTACTGCCCATACTTCAGGGCTTATTTACCGCAACCAGGCAGGAGCTATTAATGAATCTATGTCTGATGTTTTCGGATATCTGGTTGAAGCAGAATATCAGGACGGCGGTGACTGGACTCAAGGCGAAGATGTTCATTACAGCGGCGCATCGCGGAGTTTTATTAATCCGCCTGATTATAATCAGCCAGATCATGTGGACCACCCTTATTTTGTAGAGTATAATCCCAATCCGCAGTGGAGTAACGACTTTGGCGGCGTTCATTATAACAGCGGCATTACCAATAAAATTATGTACCTGGTAATTGCCGGGGATACTCATTATGACATAGAAGTTCCCCCTTTTGAGGAAGATTTAAATATATCTCGCGGAGTGGCGGCTAATATATGGTTTGCCTGGAGCAGTTATTACTTGGATCCTGAAGATAATTTTGAGATAGGCCGGGAGAAAATGCTTCAGGCCTGCAATGATCTGTATCCAAATAATTTCAACTATTATCAAACTATTGCCAGCGCCTGGGCTTCAACAGGTATTGGCAGTGAAATTGTGTCTATTCCCGGTGATGTAAATGAGGATCAGTCTATAAACATCCTAGATATTGTGGCCCTTGCCAATATTATTCTAAATGGGAACCCTGATGAAACACAGCTTTATCTGGGAGATCTAAATTCTGACGGCAGTATTAATATTTTAGATATTATAGAACTGGTGAATCTTATTTTAGGATCATAGTTCACCAAAAATAAGATAAGAGCTGGATTATTATTTGTATGTTACAATAATTTAATGTATACAATCAACCTTTTCATTCCATTTTTGCCCTTTTCCCTCTTTTCTGGAGAAAAAATCCGCTTGGAGCGACTGGCCTCTATGATGCGCACAAAAGGCAGTGTTCTGTACGGGGGTTTAGGAGGTAAAAGGTAATTGGCTGATACATCGTATAATTTCGACGGTAATTTCAGCCTGCGCCCTGTTCAGGATGATGATTATGGGGCATTGGCAGTATTAAAAAGCCTTCTTTATCCTCAGCATCCATCGTCTGTAAAGTCTATGAGGCATGGAGATGAAACCCGGGATAAAAAAATTCTCCATCAACAATGGGTCTGGAAAAAGGATTCGTCCATTCTGTGTTCTGCTTTATATACTCAGTGGGAAGAAATCTATCATCCTCAAAAATTTGTTATTAAAATTTATGTTCATCCCAAACAGCAGGGTGGGGGGTTTGGTACAATATGCTATGATTTTTTAATAGATAAGCTTAAACCATTCGACCCATTAAAAATTACGACTCAAATTCATGAACCTCATCAACAATCTATTCGCTTCTTTGAAAAGAGAGGTTTCAAACATGCTGCAACAGAAAAAGAATCCAGCCTGGATTTAACTGCTTATAATCCTGCAAAGTATGAAGACGAAATTACTCAAATTGATCAGCATGGCTTCCGAATAATTACATATTCGGATTTTCGCAAAGATGATAAAAAGGCTGACTATAAAGTTTGGGAATTTGAGCGGGAAGTGTCTCCTGATATGCCCTGGCCAGATCCTATTGAGGTTCCGGAGTATGATATTTATTCTAAACAGATTCTCCATCATCCAAAGTTTAATTCGGATGCATGGTTTTTAGTGGTGGATGGAGACCATATTGCAGGTTTAAACAATTTGTGGAAGAGTGAAATTCCAAAAGGTATCAATAATGGTTTAACAGGTGTACGAAGAGAGTATCGCCGGAAAGGAATTGCCACTGCCTTAAAATATAACAGCCTTACCTGGGCGAAAAACCAAGGATATGATTGGATCCGCACTGATAATGCCGATACAAATGAAGGCATGCTCAGCATTAATATTCGTGCCGGGTTCAAATTTATGCCCGCCTGGCTAGTATATGAAAAAGTGTTGAGGGAAGAACAATGAGTTTATCCCACACTACATTTTCTGGCAATACCTATGAGCAGGGTTTGGCTCATGGTGAAATATTAAAGGAATCCATCATAAACAATATAGAAATTTATGTGAATCGTTTCGAAAATGAGGCTGGTGTTGATAAAAATGAGCTCCTTGAGAATTCTGGTATTTATCTAAATATTCTCAGGGAACAAAGCCCGGAATATGTAAACGGCATGAATGGCATTGCTGAAAGTTCAGGCTTAGGGCTCCTTGAAATTGCCATGCTGAACCTGCGCTATGAACTGCTTTATCATGCTCTGGGAAGAAAACTGCAATATGATGCGGTTGATGGCTGTACCTCTTTTGCCATCCTCCAGGAAGAAGTAGAAAACAATCATCTGCTCATGGGACAAAATTGGGACTGGATACCAGATGTGGAGTGTGTTCTAACAACCAGCATTGATACTGATGGAATGAGGCGTATGGCTTTTACTGAGGCTGGAATTTTTGGCGGGAAACCCGGAATGAATTCTGAAGGTGTGGGATTGACAGTAAATGGAATGTATTCAACTGTTGATGACTGGGCACGCTTTCAAAAACCCTTTCATCTACGCTGTTATGAAGTGCTTCGCTCTACAAATATGGAGGAAGCATTACATGCTCTGGCGGGAACCCCCCGCTCCTGTACTGCAAATTTTATTCTAGGACATGCACCTTCTCGGGCAGTAGATATTGAATTGGCTCCAGATAGTCTGCGCCTGATTGATCCAACAGATGGGGTGCTGGCTCACGCCAATCACATGGTAGACCCTAAAGAGGTGGGTGTTGAAGAGCCTGAAAATCCTCGAAGACATTTAACAGAGTTTCGCCATCACCGAATTGAAACTCTATTAAACGAACAGAAACCAATAAATGTAAAAGGGATACAGGAAATCCTTAAAGACCATAAGCATCAACCACAATCTCTCTGCCGTCACCGAGATGATTCTCTACCGGAATCTCAGCATACCATCACCAAAACCGCTATGATTATGGATTTAGAAGAGAAAAAAATGTGGGTTACAGATGGCCAGCCCTGTAAGGCTGAGTTTGAGGAATATTCGTTAAATTAGTTTTTGTCGGGTAATAAGTTGGGCTTCTTAGATAAAAAATGCCACGTAATCAGCGTATCCATCGGCTCTATACTAGACTCAAATATTTCTAATAAATTCCCCTTCTCATCTAAAAGATATTTATTGAAATTCCAGGACGGCTCTTCATTATTCCAACCGTTCATTGTGCTGTCTGACAGCCAGGTGTATAAGGGGTGTTGTTTTCTGCCCTTTACATGAATTTTTGCAAACATGGGAAAGGTTACTCCATAGGTTCGTTGACAGAAGGTTTTAATTTCATCATTGTTCCCTGGCTCCTGCCACAAAAAATCGTTAGATGGAAAGCCGAGAACCACCAGCCTGTCATCATAGGTTTCATATAAGTTTTGCAAACCTTCATACTGGGATGTGTACCCGCATCGTGATGCCACATTTACAACCAGTATTTTTTTGTCTTTAAAGGTATTCATGCTGATAGGTTCACCGTTTATATTGTCAGCGCTTAAGGCATAGAATGAATTTTTATTATCCGATATTTCTTCAGCACAACTCAAATTAAATTCGGTGAAGATGCCTATTCCTGTGATTATTAAAATAAGTTTGGTCAAATGTTTTGTCATTATAAGATTGTAATTAAATTGTATTTCGATTGTGAAATGTAAAAGTAAATTATCAAACCAATTTAATGATTTAATATCAGCTTTTATATTATGTAAAATCCTTTCATAAACCAAACAGTGGAAGAAGCTCTTATGGTGGTTTATTGTTAGATTCATAAATCAAGAATCAAAAATATGAAAAAAAATGATTTTAGCCTCTGGCTCATTGAGCTGCCCCGTTTAGCTTTGGAGGTTTTTATTGTTTTAAATATTATTGCCATACTTAGCTATCCTGGTGGAACCTACATTGATCATACGACAATTGGATACTCTTTTACGCGGAATTTTCTCAGTGATTTGGGGCGAACATTTAGTTTTTCAGAGGAAGTTAATTTTCTATCTGCTCAACTTTTTAATATGTCACTTATTTGGGCTGGGGTGATTTTTGCCGGTTTCTACCTTCATGTGCGTAAGGTGTTTTCTGCAGATAATCTACGAACTCTGGCTCTTATTGGCAGTTTTTTTGGGGTGCTGGGTGGGTTTTCGCTGGTAGGAGTGGGGCTTACGCCTGCAGATATTTACCTTGATTTACATATTATTTGTGCAACCTGGCTTTTTCGCTTCTTTTTCGTGGCATCTCTTTGTTATTCAATGGTGATTTTTCGCCATTCTAAATTTGAAAATAAATACGCAATGGGGTACCTTATTTTTACCTTTTCAATTTTACTTTATATTATTACTTCTGAACTCGGTCCTGACCCTAAAGTTAATCAATTCGCCCTCACTGTTCAGGTAGTATCACAGAAAATGATACTTTTTATTCTCATGGCTGCCATTTATATCCAAACAATTGGTCTGAAAAAACTAAGCGACTAATGGCTTCATACAAAATTTTGGATGGTGCCATGGGCTCAGAGCTTATTAAAAATGGCTTACGCCTGCCAAATCATATATGGTCAGCAGATGCCAATATACAGCATCCAAAGCTGGTTCAGAAAATCCACAGACAATATGTGGATGCTGGTGCTGATTATATAATAACAAATACATTCCGGACTTCGCCGAGGGCATACCAGAAAATAGGGCTTAACAGAACTAAAGCCTGTCAGATGGCAGAAAAATCACTTATGCAGGCCGTAGAACATGCAAAAAATGCTGCCGATGCAGACACAAAGATTATGGGCTCCATTGCACCCCTGGAAGACTGCTACAAACCCGAGCTGTTTCCCGGCAGTGATTCTGCACTATCAGAGTTTTCACAGCTGGGCTATTGGATGGCTGAAACAGAAGTAGATATTCTAATACTGGAAACCATGAACTCCATGGAAGAAACAGGGGCGGGGCTGTGTGCCTTGAAAGATATTGATTTACCTATATGGGTCAGTTTTGTACTGAAAGATGAAAACCATCTTTTGTCTGGAGACCGCCTTGCTGATGCCCTTAATATGCTAAATAACTTCCAGATTGAAATGGTGCTTTTAAACTGTAGCCCCCTTGGCCGTACAAAAAGAGCTGTGGATAATATTGTGGATAACTGGAGTAATAACTGGGGCATTTATCCCAATTTGGGGCGGGGTGAACCGTCGCCAGATGGATGCATAGCAGAATATGAGCCAATGGAGAAATATCTGTCTGTGGTTGAATATGCCCTTAACAGTGGGGCATCAGTAGTTGGTGGCTGCTGCGGCTCTTCTTATGAACATATTGCTGAAATAAAGAAGTTAAGATATAATTTTGCAGAATAACTTAAGCCTCCCATACCCGTTTTGATAATCAAAGATGTATTAAAAATTTCGCTGGGTATTTTGCTTGTCATCATTGGTTTACTGGGTGGGCTGATACCCATATTCCAGGGGTGGATGTTCGGCTTGCCTGGGCTCATGATTCTGGCAAACTACTTTCCCCCAGCTAAGCGCCTCCTCAATTGGGCAAAGAAGAAGGCTGGGCTGAATAAAAATGATGGCATTAATTAGTTTTTTTGGCTAGTAACTGTAACAATTTTTTCTCTTCCTGCCAAAGAGAGACGCTTTAAAGTCTATAATTCAATATTGACTATTCATGATTTTTTGCTAAATTGACCCCCCCCTTGCGGATATTATTCCAATAGTTATATTAAAAATGGCTGATTTCATACATCTACATAATCATTCTGATTTTTCACTGCAGGACGGTGCCCAGTCGGTAGAAATGCTCTGTAACCGCTGTGATGACCTGAATATGGATAGTATTGCCCTCACAGAGCACGGAAATCTCTTTTCAATGATACCATTCTACAAAGAAGCCCGAAAACGCGGTTTAAAGCCTATTTTGGGCTGTGAAATGTATATTTCAGTGGGTGATCACACTGAGAAAAAGCAGATCACTACCTCAACAGGCAAAAAATGGGGTTATAATCATCTGGTTCTCCTCGTACAAAATAATATAGGCTATAAAAACCTCCTGAAACTGGTGACAATCGGTTACCTGGAAGGCTTCTATTACCGGCCTCGGGTAGATAAAACGCTACTTAGAGAATATAATGAGGGGCTTATCTGTACTTCTGCCTGCCTGGCGGGAGAGATTAATCAGTATGCAGCGCAAAATGATTATGAGGGTGCAAAAAAAGCTGCCCTTGAATATATGGAAATTTTCCCTAGGCGGTTTTACCTAGAAATGCAGAACCATAATCTGCCCGAAGAGCTTGCTACCCATTCAATTATAAAAAAACTCTCTAGTGAGCTGGATATTCCCATTGTTGCAACCAACGACTGCCACTATGCCCTCAAGGAACACTGGGAGGCACATGATGTGCTCTTCTGCCTGGGAACAGATAAAAACCGGGATGATCCTAACCGCATCCGATATGAACCTCAGCAGTTTTATATCAAGTCTGCAGATGAAATGTTTGATCTTTTCAAGGATACGCCCCAAGCCCTTGAAAATACATTAAAGATTGCCGAAAGCTGTGATCTCGAGATCCCCATGGGTGAGTACCACCTCCCCACCTTCCCTATTCCAGGAGAAAACGGATCTGGGGATGGGGATGGTTTTTTACGCAGCCTCTGTTTAACCGGCCTACAGGATCGTTATGGTGAAATAACGCCTGAAATCCAAAAACGACTTGATTTTGAGCTGGATGTTATTAAAAAAATGGGTTTTGCAGGATATTTTCTCATCACGCAGGATTTTGTAAAATATGCCAGAGACAGCCATATTCCAGTTGGGCCGGGTCGCGGAAGTGCTGCGGGGTCTATTGTGGCCTATGCTACGGGCATTACAGATGTTGACCCTATTAAATATAACCTTCTGTTTGAAAGATTTCTAAACCCTGAACGAATCAGTATGCCAGATATTGATATTGATTTCTGTATTGAGGGGCGAGAAAAAGTTATCAGCTATATAAAGGGGCGTTATGGGCATGACTCTGTGGCCCAGATTATCACTTTTGGAACTATGAAGGCAAAATCTGTACTGCGGGATGTTGGTCGTGTTTTGGGAATGAGTTATGGAGATGTGGATCGTATTGCCAAGATGGTTCCAAATGAACTCAAAATCACTCTTGAAAAAGCAGAAAAAATGAATCCCGACCTCAAGAAAATTCCTTCTATTGATGAAACCCATAAAGAGCTTATTGATTTTTCAAAAGTTCTGGAAGGAATGCATCGTCATGCCTCCACCCATGCAGCAGGGGTGGTTATTGCACCAGGGCCGTTAACTGATTATGTCCCTTTATTTAAAAGCCCCAGCACAGGGGACATTACAACCCAGATAGAGATGGGCGCCCTGGAAGATTTGGGTCTTCTGAAAATGGACTTTCTCGGGCTGAGAAATCTAACCGTTATCAATAAAGCGGTGCTCATGATAGAGAAAAATTATGGTGAAAAAGTTGATATTTCTAAAATTGATTTGGAAGATGAAAAGGTGTTTGCCCTCTTCGCTAAAGCCCGAACAACAGGAATATTTCAGTTTGAGTCTGATGGAATGCGGGAACATCTCAATCAGTTAAAGCCAACCTGTATTGGCGACCTAATTGCCATGAACGCCCTTTATCGCCCGGGACCTATGGCAAATATCCCGGAATTTATTGCCCGAAAAAACGGTTTATCAAAAATTGATTACATACACCCTTCTCTTGAAACGGTATTAAAAGAGACTTATGGTATTATTGTATATCAAGAACAGGTAATGCAAATAAGTCAAATAATTGGTGGGTTTACCCTAGCCCAAGGGGACATGCTCCGCCGAGCTATGGGTAAGAAAAAAGCTGATATTATGGCGGCTTTTAAAGTGGATTTTGTAGATGGAGCTGTTAAAAAGGGAATTGATAAAACGCTGGCTGTTGAAATTTTTGACCTTCTTGAAAAATTTGCACAATACGGCTTTAATAAAAGTCATTCTACCGCCTATGCATTGGTAGCATATCAAACTGCATGGCTTAAGACTCATTATCCTGCTGAATTTATGGCTGCAAACCTATCTTCTGAAATGGGCGATACTGATAAAGTGGTGAAACTGTTGGATTCAGCAAAAAAGATGGGCATTGAAGTGCTTCCTCCTGATGTGAATACCTCATTTGAAGATTTCAGGGCATTAAATAATAGCTGTATTGCCTACGGCTTGTCTGCAATAAAAAATCATGGCGCTAAAGCTTCTGCGGCTATTTCTGAATATCGCCTGGCAAATGGTGAATTTCAAACCATTTTTGACATTACCAAAATTGAATCTAATGTTGTAAATCGTAAAGCGCTGGAAAGTTTGGTTCAGGCTGGGGCTTGTGATAATTTAGAGGGTCATCGTGCTCAGCAATTTGAAATTATTGATGATGCATTGCGCTGGGGTCAAAAAATGAGTGCAGAAGCTGCGTCTTCACAGGAGAGTTTATTTGGTGGAGATACTGCCGTTGCAGCTATTGCAGCGCCAGCTCTGCCGGATGTTGAAGAATGGACTGTTGAAGAATGTCTCCGCCGTGAAAAAGAAATAATAGGATTCTACCTATCTGGAGATCCTCTTGAAAAATATATGGATGATATTCACGAATTTTCAAATATTAACCTCGGGGATATTCCTGAAAAGAAGCCTGAAAATATCCGAATTGGCGGCATAATTAAAAATGTGAACACTCGTTATGATAAAAAAAATCGGCCCTGGGCAATTGTTGAACTTGCTGGCTCTCCGGGAAAGGCAGATATTTTCGTTTTTAATGAGGTGTATGAAAAAACCAAGGAGCAACTAACTAATGATAACTGCATTTTTATAAAGGGATCGCCCTCTAAAAGGGATGATGAAAGTGACACGCTTAAAATGATTGCTAGTGATATCTTCCCCCTTGAACAGACACGGTTGAAGCTTAGTCATAATGTTAATATATTGTTTGATTCTAATCAAAATGATGGGATGCTTTTGGATCAATTAAGAGATTTGTCTAGCAAAAATAAAGGCCGCTGTGGACTCATTATTCACATGAGATCAGAAAATAGTGCCATTCAAAGAATCCGCGCCTCAAAAATTGGAGTAAATGCATCAAAAGGTTTTGTTCATAATCTCCGGGAATTATTTGGCAAAAA